>ERZ825896.2524-NODE-2524-length-17292-cov-7.579683_pt1 | contig 17292 bp, 18 predicted proteins | sample MGYA00519858_ERZ825896 | MGnify/ENA primary metagenome ERZ825896 (study PRJEB31778, sample SAMEA3449214) | human gut metagenome | biome: human gut; feature: human-associated habitat; material: faeces | place: United Kingdom | collected 2010/2012 ...
CTATACAAAATCGTTTAGGTCACGGTTTCAGGAAGCGAGTGGGAATAATCCGAAACGGTCAAAAAAGTCAGGTATTGTTCAGTTTTTGATCCCATCAAAAGCCAAATGATACGGATTTGATACTTTCGGTCTTATTCTTCAAAATTTGAGGAAGACATGAAAATGCCCTCCGAAACGGCAAAGTTTCGGAGGGTTTTTCATGTCTTTATTCTTTTCTCCACGCTTTTTTCGGTTTGAACTTCCCGCAGTCGTCGGCGGTGGAAGGCCAGTTCAGCTTCCACTCCTGATATTCCTCGCGGGTGATCTCCCCGCGCCGGAGCTGCTGCTTGCGGAGCATCCACTCAGCCATGAAGCTGTCAAGGATGTTGTAATCAAAGCAGACTGCCACGCGCTTATGCGGCAGGTCGGCATCCGTGTTATCGACGGTTTCGACAAGGTGCATCCATGGGTACTGGTCGTCCAGCTCAAAGAGCGCGTGAAGAATCCCCTCCGCGTCGTTCATCGTCGGGTCTTCCAGATATGCCACGCTCACATCCAGCGCCGCAGCGATTTTCCGCATCAGCTCTTCTTTCGGTTTGCGGGAATTGTTTTCATACTGAGCAATGCGGACATCCGCGCTCTTTTCATCGAAGCCGACCGCCATGCCCAGCTCCTTCATCGTCATCCCGCGGAAATTCCGCACCCGTTTGATTCTATCCCCCACTGCCATAGCGGTGTTCCTCCCTGATTCATCTCGTTCCTGCTCAGTATACCACACGAAAAAATCCCGCTCAAGGGATACTAAATAAAAAAAGTTAGAAATTTTTCTTCAAAAGGGCTTGCTAAGTATATTTGTTTAGTGTATGATAAAAGCGTCGATACTAAGCAAAAATATATAGTATCCAGAAAGTGAGGAACACACCATGAAAACCAACAACTCTATTCTCGTCACCGCGCCGGAAATCGCCAAAGACCTCGGCATTTCCACCACCAGCGCCTACAAGCTCATCCACAAATGGAACGCCGAGCTTGAAGCGAAGAACTACACGACCATCTCCGGGAAGGTCAGCCGCAGGTACTACTATGAACGGATCTACGGCATGAACGCCCCGGCAGACAACGGGGAGGCGATGTAATGCCCGCTTACAAGGACACCAATGGAACCTACTACGTTTCTTTCTACTACGAAGATTTTCGCGGCGTAAAGAAACGGAAAATGAAACGCGGTTTTGCCCGTCGGCGCGACGCGCTGGACTGGGAGCGCCGCTTTCTGCTGCAAAGCACCGCCGACCTGAACATGAAGTTTTCGGACTTCGTTGAAATCTACCGAAACGACAAACAGATGCGCATCCGCGAAAGCACGTGGGAATCCAAGAACAACATGATCGACCTGAAGATTCTGCCGTACTTCAAGGATCGCCCGATCAACGCCATCGAGCCGAAGGACTACGAGGCAGCGAAGAAGTATGTCGCCAACCCCGAGGAGTACGACTTCTACAAGATTCTCAACTGGAAGTAATCCATCCGGTTGCTTTGCACAAAAGCCCCGGCCGATGCATTCGGCCGGGGCTTTCTGCTTGATGCCGTGCGGAGGGGCTACTTCCCCGAGACGATTGCTCCGAGGAGCTTCGCCTGGTAGGGCAGCTCGGGCGTTGCATTCTCGAGCACGGTCTTCACATAGGAGACCGAGCGGGTCGCCGACTTCACCTTCATGGGGTTCTTGAGCGACTTGAGCGACGAGGTCGCCTTGCCCAACGCTTCAGTCAGCTGCTTCAGCTCACCCGAGGTCCCCTCGATGCGCTGCAGCAGCTCGGTTGCCCGCAGAATCTGCTCGGCGCTGGGGGTCGCACCGTCGAGCAGGGCCGTAAAGTCGGCCACCTCGACCGTGGCGGCAGCCACCGTCTCGGCCGTTTTGGCAGCGTCGTCGATTTCAGCCACGCCGCAGGCCTTGGGGGCCTCGCTCTTCAACTGCTCGACCCGCTTGGCCGAAGCCTCCTTCTCCTCGGGCGTCTGAGCCGAGACCGCCGTCACGGCCATCAGCAGTGCGGCCGCACACATCAAAAACTTTTTCATGTTGTTTGGGTTTGTTTTGAATTGCTCCTACTCTCTTGCAGATTTTCGGAATCCTCTGTTCCCGGGGCGACGGAGTGGATGCATCCGCAGGTTTCTTCGTCGTCGTGAAGAACGCGGATGATGCCCCCGGGAGGGAGGAACCGCCGTCCGTTCTCTACATACGGTTGAATGTACAGGTCGTTTTCAGTCAGGAGAAATCGGCAGAGCACGCCAGAAGAGGCCGCCTGGGCTTATCGCATGTCAATCAGCCACAAGATATCCGCGTATGCACAATAAAAAAGGTGCATCCCCGCTCCCGCTCCGACTAACTGAGGTACGACCAAGCACCCGTATGTATCGCAACAGAACATGGGAACACACCCCAAACGGAGTGTATCCGCAACATCCGTTCCCCGACATACATCTAATTGGTCGTTTTCAGTTACGGGCGAACAGCGGCAAATATCATTTCAAGACAAAGATAGCGAAAAGCGTACGATTTCCAAAAAAACGAGGGCATCAGCGACAGAAATCATGCAGTGGCAGGAGCCGGCGCGCCACGGGCAGCCTCCACAGAAACGCGGTGCGCGGGTACGGAGGTGCAGGGTGCGGGATGCGGGGCGAAGGAGCGAAGAGGAGCGAAGAGGAGCGAAGGAGCGAAGAGGAGCCGACGCGGGGGTATCGGCGGGCGCGAAGGTGCACGGGGTTAGAAGAGTGTCAGTGCAGGTGCGGGGGGGGCGCAGAAGAGTGTCAGTGCAGGTGCAGGTGCAGGCGCGGGCGCGGGGCGTGGGGTCAGAAGAGTGCCGATGCGGGGCTCAGAAAAGTGTCGCTGCAGGGCTCAGAAAAGTGTCGCTGCAGGGCTCAGAAGAGCGTCGGTGTAAGCCGGGTGCAGGCGCAGGTGCAGGCGCGGGGACAGAAGGACGTGAAGGGCGAGGGGGGGGGAAAAACAAATCGCCGTGGGGCTCAGAAGAGCGTCGGCACAGGCGCGGGCGCCGGCGCGGACAGGACGGGGCCCTCGGGGCAGAGGTTGCGGACCCGGAGGCCGAGGCGCAGGGCGCGGCCGACCGTATAGCGGGTGCCGCCCGTGCTGCCGTCGTACCAGGCCACCACCTCGTCGGCATGCTCCACCAGAAAGTCGTTGCGCACCCGGTAGCAGCCGGGGCCGTAGGCCGGACGGAGCACCACCCGCTCGTCGGCCCGGGCGACCGTCTCCGCATAGCGAGCCCGGTCGCGGGGCGCGGAGAAGCGCTCCTGCCCCGCAAAGGGGATAACGGCCACCAGACGCACGTCGGAACAGCGGCTCCGCAACGCGAGCACCGCCTCGGCCGCCGCCAGGTCGAAACCCACGGCCATGCCGCTCAGAAAGGTGCGGAATCCGCGGGCGTACATCGCGTCGAGCAGCGCCCGAAGCGCGGCGTCGCCCCGCCCGTCGTAGGTGCGATGGCCCGTAAAGGCCGCATGCAGGTTTGTCTCCATCGTAGACCAAAGATACGCCTTTGGCGCGGACTTTGCAAGAGTTCATGCCGAGTCAAACCAAAAAAACAAGCAACCATGAAAAACACCGGTATTGCCATCGTATCGCTGGTGGGCGGCCTGATTATCGGCTCGGCCCTCACGATGCTCTTCACGCCGCAGTCGGGTCCCGAACTGCGCCGCAAAATCAAGGAGTCGCTCGGCGACGAAATCGACCGCATGAAGGAGAAGCTCAACGAGGTCGAGGAGCAAATCGAGCAGGCGCGCTGCAAGTGCGACGACTAACCGACCCCTCGTTGCCGATGGAAGCGCAAGAAAGGCACCGCACGCCGGGCGGCGCGCCGGAGACGGGGAGAGGCAGCGGGCGCCTGCTGCTCGTCGTGCTGCTCTTCGTCACGACAGCCATCCTGGCGCTGCTGCTTCTGCTCACGGCCGCCGTGGTGGGGCTCTCGCTCCTCACGGGGTCGTTCATCGCCTCGACGCTGATTCTGGGAGGCTTCTTCGCCCTCATGGCGGCGGTAGTCTACCTGGCGGCGCTCCGCGAGGAGGTGGAGCGGCTGCGCGCCCGTGCCGAAACGGTCTACGAGGTGGCGCGAGCCGCCCGCAGCGGCTACGAGTGGCTCGCCTCTAAGGTTGCGCTTCTCAGCCGCCTCGGCGACGCACTGCGCCGGGAGTAGGGGTGCCGGGAGCCGGAGCAGCCCGCGGTTGGGCGCGCCCGCGCCGGGACCACGTCCCGTCCAGCCGCAGCCACGCCTCCCCGCCGCTGCCACCGTGAGCAGCCGCCGGAGCCCCTTCCTCGCCGCCGCGCACAAAAAAAACCGATACCGGATGACCGGTATCGGTTTTTTGTTCAACACCCCTGAGGGCGTCTCGGTCGACTATTTGCCGAAGTAGCGCTTGTAGAGACCCTCGAAGCCCTTGCCGTGACGAGCCTCGTCCTTGGCCATCTCGTGAACCGTGTCGTGTACGGCATCGAGGTTCTGCTCCTTGGCCAGACGGGCCAGACGCATCTTGTCCTCGCAGGCACCGCACTCGGCGTTCATGCGCTTGTAGAGGTTGGTCTTCGTATCCCATACCACCTCGCCAATCAGCTCGGCGAACTTCGAAGCGTGCTCGGCCTCCTCCCATGCGTAGCGCTTGTAGGCCTCGGCGATTTCGGGATAGCCCTCACGGTCGGCCTGACGGCTCATGGCCAGGTACATGCCCACCTCGGTGCACTCGCCCATGAAGTGGTTCTGGAGACCCTCCCAGAGCTCGGGGCTGGCACCCTTGCCGTCGCCCAGCTTGTGAACGGTCACGAAGTCGAGGTTGCCCTCCTCCTCTACGACCTCTACGAACTTATCCTTGCCTGCCTTGCAGAGCGGGCACTGCTCGGGTGCCTCGGGACCTTCGTGGATATATCCACATACGGTACAACGCCATTTCTTTGCCATAACTGTATCGATGTTAAGTTAGTGTGTTTGTAATTTTGGAACTGTTTGCATTGGTTTGCACGACAAAGGTAAGAATTCTTTGCGGAAATCCTATAAAAGACCTATTGTCTTTTTTTATGGAGCGATAAGCCGTGCCTATAGCCGAGCCCGGAGGGGTTGCCCGGGGGTGTTCGCAGCGGTCGGGAACGGGGGGCGCCGCGGCGGAGGGAGGTGTTCGTGCCGCCCGGGAGCCGTCCTCGCCGCCCGGGGAAGTCCCGCCTATTCGCGGCGGTCGATGACCTCCTCGATGTAGGGTACGTCGGTCGAATCCTTCACCAGCACGCGCTTGCGGCTGTCGAGCAGGTAGAGCGCCGGAATGGCCTCCAGGTCGTAGCTCCCCGTCTCGCGGATGACGCAGCCGTCGTCGTAGCCGTTAATCCACGCGGCGGGAATCTGGTCGCGGTAGGCGCGCCACTCGGCCAAATCCTCGTCGGGATAGAGCGCCAGCACCTTCAGCCGCCCACGCTCCTGCATCTCGGAGAGCATCGGCGAGGAGACTATCGCCTCGCGAATCTGACGGCACATCGGACAGCCCGGATTGTTGATGAAGAGCAGCACATACTCCGCGCGGATGTCGTAGAGGCGCCCCGTGGCACCCGAGGCGAGCGTATAGCGGAAGTCGTTGGCCGGCTGCCCGAGGCGGTTCTGCAGCGCTATCTGCAGGTCGTACTCGGGCCCCAGCTTCTCGTACTGGTCCAGATAGGGGCTCGCAAGCTGCGCGCGGAGCACCGGGATGTAGAACTCGCCGTTGCGCAGCGGCGAGTTGGGGTCGCGCAGCACCCGCTCGGCCAGCATCGAGAAGTAGCGCAGCATGGGTGCCGAGGCCGAAGCGCGGCGCATGAGCGAATCCATCGGCGCACCGTCCGTCGGATGTTCCGAGAGCAGCGAGACGTAGGAGGCGAAGGCCTCAAGCATCGAGAGCGTGTCGGCCTTGTGGACGAAGAGCGTGTCCGAGAAGTCGAAGCGGTCCCAGTAGTGGCACCGCAGGTAGTCGCGCTGCTCGGCGGGGGCGAGGCCCGAGGGGGCGATGGGGGGAAGAAAGACCTTCATCCCGGCGGCGGCTTCGGCCACGGCCTGCTGCTGTTGCCGGGTGCGGCGGCCGCCGCACGAGAGGGCGAGGGCGGCCACGGCCGCAAGGAGGAGCATCTTCAGCGACGTCTTCATGTTCATGGCTGTGTAACGTTCTTGTGAGAAACAAATATAGGTCTTTTCCGGCAACTTTCCGCGCACGGAGGGGGCAAAAAGCGTGCGGCGACGTTTTTTGCACGGTAGTTGCACCTGGCGCAAGCGTCAAATTCACAAAAGAACCGAAACTCTATGGATGCAAAAAAAACATCGGGTACGGGGTTCAAGCTGAGTGTCATGACGCTGGCCATCATGAACGTGACGGCGGTCGTCAGCCTGCGCGGACTCCCTGCCGAAGCGGTCTACGGACCCTCTTCGGCCTTCTACTACCTCTTTGCCGCCATCGTCTTCCTCATCCCCACGACGCTCGTGGCCGCCGAGCTGGCCGCCATGTTCGCCGACAAGCAGGGCGGCGTCTTCCGCTGGGTGGGCGAAGCCTACGGCGCACGGACGGGCTTTCTGGCCATCTGGCTGCAATGGATTGAATCGACCATCTGGTACCCCACGGTGCTCACCTTCGGGGCGGTCTCGATTGCCTTCATCGGGGTCAACGAGGCCCACGACATGACGCTCGCCTCGAACAAGCTCTTCACGCTGGTCATCGTGCTGGCCATCTACTGGCTGGCCACCTTCATCTCGCTCAAGGGGCTCGACTGGGTGGGCAAAATCAGCAAGTGGGGCGGCATGATAGGCACCATCATCCCCGCCGGACTGCTCATCGTGCTGGGCATCGTCTACATCGCCTCGGGCGGCCACAACAACATGGACATGTCGCAGGGCTTCTTCCCCGACCTGACGAAGCTCGACAACCTGGTGCTCGCCAGCGGCATCTTCCTCTTCTACGCCGGCATGGAGATGATGGGCATCCACGTGATGGAGGTGCGCAATCCGTCGCGCAACTACCCGCGCGCCATCATCATCGGCTCGCTCATCACGGTCTGCATCTTCGTGCTGGGCACCTTCTCGCTGGGCTTCATCATCCCGGCCAAGGACATCAGCCTGACACAGTCGCTGCTCATCGGCTTCGACAACTACTTCCGCTACCTGCACATGTCGTGGGCCTCGCCCGTCATCGCCGTGGCGCTGATGTTCGGCGTGCTGGCCGGCGTGCTCACCTGGGTGGCCGGCCCCTCGAAGGGTATCTACGCTGTGGGCAAGGCGGGCTACCTGCCCCCCTTCTTCCAGAAGGCCAACCGCATCGGCGTGCAGCGCAACATCCTGCTCGTGCAGGGGGGCGTGGTCACGCTGCTGGCGCTGCTCTTCGTCGTCATGCCCTCGGTGCAGTCCTTCTACCAGATTCTCTCGCAGCTCACCGTGCTGCTCTACCTCATCATGTACATGCTGATGTTCTCGGCAGCCATCGTGCTGCGCTACAAGCTCCGCGACACGCCGCGCCCGTTCCGTCTGGGCCGGGGCAACGGCCTGATGTGGCTGCTCGGGGCGCTCGGCTTCTGCGGCGCGCTGCTCGCCTTCGTGCTGAGCTTCATCCCGCCCGCCCAGATTCAGACGGGAAGCAGCGCCGTCTGGTACTCGGTGCTCATCGTCGGCTGCATCGTGGTGGTGGCGGCACCCTTCGTGATTTACGCCCTGCGCAAGCCCTCGTGGCGTGACCCGCAGGCCGCGGCCGACTTCGCACCCTTCCACTGGGAGGCCGCCGCGACTGCTCCGAAGACCGCTCCGACCGCCGCAATGGCCCCGAAGGCCGCTCCTGCCGCAGCCCCGGCCTCGAAAGCCGCCCCTGCCGCTCCGAAGGCCCCCTCCGCCGCTCCGAAGAGCACGCCGTCCGCCCCGACCGGCTCCTCCGCCGCGGGAAACAAGGGCGGCCACACCCCGAAACAATAACCAACACACACGTTACCACCATGTTACATCGAATCGACAAAACCACCGTCCGCAACGCGCTGCAGCAGGCCTACGAATGCACCCGCGAGACCAACTCGGGCAAGAATGCGGACTACATCCCCTACCTGGCGAAGGTTCCCTCGGAGCTCTTCGGCATCTCGGCCTGCCTGCCCGACGGCGAGGTCATCACCGTGGGCGACACCGACTGCGCCTTCGGCATCGAATCGGTCTCGAAGGTGCCCACGGCGCTGCTCGTCATGGAGCAGTACGGGCCCCAGAAGGTGATGAACCGCATCGGCGCCGACGCCACGGGCCTCCCCTTCAACTCCATCATCGCCATCCTGCTCGAGAAGGACCACCCCTCGACGCCGCTGGTCAACGCCGGCGCCATCAGCGCCTGCTCGATGGTCAAGCCCGTGGGCGATGCCGAGGGGAAGTGGAAGGCCATCGTCGACTTCATCGAGGGGCTTGCGGGCTCCGAGGTGACGCTCATCGACGAGCTCTACCGCTCGGAGTCGGCCACCAACTTCAACAACCGCTCCATCACCTGGCTGCTCAGGAACTACAACCGCATCTACGACGACCCCGAGATGTCGCTCGACCTCTACACGCGGCAGTGCTCGCTCGGCATCACGGCGCGTCAGCTCTCGATTCTGGGTGCGACGATAGCCTTCGGCGGCCGCAACCCGGTGACGCGCAAGCAAATCTTCCGCACGGAGCTCACCCCGAAAATCGTCTCGCTGATGGCCACCGTGGGCTTCTACGAGCATACGGGCGACTGGCTCTACACCACGGGGCTGCCCGCCAAGTCGGGAGTCGGCGGAGGCATCGTGGGGGTTATTCCGGGGGTCATGGGCATCGCCTCGTTTGCGCCGCCGCTCGACGCCTCGGGCAACTCGGTGAAGGCGCAGCTGGCGCTGAAGTTCGTCATGGACCGCCTCAACCTCAACATCTTCAACCCCGACCGCTGCATCACGGCCGTACCGGAATCGGTCGCCTGAACGGGGCCCGGGTGGAGAGGACGTCCCCCCGCCCCACCGGCGGGAAAACGACGACCCGCCCCGGGAGCAAGGGCCCCGGCACCCCGCTCCATTCGGGAAGGGCTCCGGCGCTCCGCCCGGCGGCGGACAAGCGACGGCCCGACCCGAAAACAAGGGCCCCGGCGCCCCGCTCCATCCGGGAAAGGGCCCCGGCGCTCCGCCCACCGGCGGACAAACAACGGTTCCGACCCGAGAACAAGGGCCCGGCCCCGCCCACCGGCGGGAAAAACGAAGCGGGCCGGCTGCACTGCGCAGCCGGCCCGCTCTCTTTTGCGGTCAACGACCCTATCAGCAATCCTGCTCGACGGCGTGGAAGAGCTCCACGTCGCTCACATCGGACTTCATCACGTAGTCATATGCCTCGGAAACCTTGCCGTCGGCCAGCTTCGCATAGATGCGGGCCGAGTTGACATACTCCTCCGACTCGCCGGCCTGACGGGCCAGCAGGTAGGTGATGATGATATGTCCGGCGGTCTCGACCAGACGGCGGGCATGGAAGTCCTTGAAGCCGGCAGCCTGCTTCTCACCCTCCTCGACGTGGGCAATCATCTCGGCCAGACGGCCCTTCAGCTCGGCCAGACGGGCCACAATCGGCTGCATCGCCTCCGAATACTCGGCGGCGGCATAGCGCTCAATCTGCTCCATGAAGGTGCCCTTCGTCACGGCGTTGATGGCCGCCACGACCTGCAGCTGCGAGGTGCCCTCGTAGATGTTCATGATGCGCGCATCGCGGTAGAGACGCTCGCAGGGATAATCCTTCATGAAGCCCGAACCGCCGTGAATCTGAATCGCGTCGTAGGCCAGCTGGTTGGCATACTCCGACGAGAAGAGCTTCACCAGCGGCGTGAAGCCGTCGGCCAGGCGGTTGTAGAACTTCATCTCCTGACGCTCCGCGCCCTCGAGCGGACGCTCGTGCGAGATGTGGGTGTACTGCTTGTAGATTTCGACGAAGCGCGTGGTCTCGTAGAGCAGCGCGCGGGCGCCCTGCAGCTTGGCCTTCATGTTGGAGAGCATCTCGGCCACGGCGGCGAACTTGACAATCGGCTTGCCGAACTGCTCACGCTCGTGGGCATACTTCAGCGCCTCGCGGTAGGCCGCCTCGCACGTGCCGACCGACTGCGCGCCGATGCCCAGACGGGCGGCGTTCATCAGCGACATCACGTACTTGATAAGACCCATCTTGCGGTCGCCGACCAGCTGCGCCGGAGCGTTCGTGAAGACCAGCTCGCAGGTGGGCGAGCCCTTGATACCCATCTTGTTCTCGATGCGGCGCACCTTCACGCCGCCGTCGCGCTTGTCGTAGACGAGCATCGACAGACCGCGTGCGTCGGTCGTACCCTCCTCGGTGCGGGCCAGCACGAGCGAGATGTCGCCGTCACCGTTGGTGATGAAGCGCTTCACGCCGTTGAGCAGCCACGTCTGGCGCTCCTCCGACCAGGTGGCCTTCAGCATGACGGCGCCCAGGTCCGAACCGGCATCGGGCTCCGTGAGGTCCATGGCGCAGGTGGCGCCGGCCGATACCCACGGCAGATACTTCTGCTTGAGCTCCTCCGAGGCGAACTCGTTGAGCGTCTCGGCGCAGTCCTGCAGACCCCAGATGTTCTCGAATCCGGCGTCGGCGCGCGCCACCATCTCGTTGGCCATCACGAAGCAGACCAGCGGGAAGTTCAGACCGTCGTACTTGCGCGGGAGCGTCAGGCCGCTCAGTCCGGCATCGACAATCGCCTTGAGGTTCTCGACCGTACCCGAGGCGTACTCCACATGGTCGTTCACCACGCGGGGACCTTCGTGGTCGACGCCCTCGGCATTCGGAGCAATGACCTCGCCGCAGACCTCGCCGGCGATTTCGAGCACCCGGCGGTAGGAGTCCATCGCGTCGTCGAAATCCTGCGGCGCATAGTCGTAGAGGTCCTTCTCGGCAAATCCGCGCTCCTTGAGCTCCACAATCTTGCGCATCATCGGATGCTGGAGGTGGAACTGCAAATCCTTGTTATCTGAAAAGAAATTAGCCATTACTTCGAATTTTGTTTGTAGTACTTAATCATCTTGGGGATAATCTCGTTCACGTCGCCCACAATCGCATAGTCGGCAATCTTGTTGATGGGAGCCTCGGGGTCGGTGTTGATGGAGATGACCATCGACGACTGGTCCATGCCGGCCGTATGCTGAATCTGACCCGAAATGCCGCAGGCGATGTAGAGCTTCGGACGCACCGTGACGCCGGTCTGGCCCACCTGCCGTTCGGGCTCCGTAAAGCCGGCATCGACAGCCGCACGGCTGGCGCCCACCTCGGCGCCCAGCACCTCGGCCAGCTCGTGCACCAGACGGAAGTTCTCCTTCGAGCCCATGCCGTAGCCGCCGGCCACGATGATGTTGGCACCCTTGATGTCAATCTTGCGCTCCTCAATCTGACGCTCGACAATCTTCACCGCCAGGTCGCTGTCCTTGACATAGCGCTTCCAGTCGATGAACTTCACCTCGCCGGCGGCGGGGTGTGCGGCGTACTCCTTGCGCATGACGCCCTCGCGCACGGTGGCCATCTGCGGACGGTGGTCCGGGTTGACAATCGTGGCGATGATGTTGCCGCCGAAGGCGGGACGAATCTGGTAGAGCAGGTTCTTGTACTCCTTGCCGCTCTTGGCGTCGCGGTGGTCGCCGATGACCAGCTGCGTGCAGTCGGCCGTCAGACCGCTGTGCAGCGCCGACGAGACGCGCGGAGCGAAGTCGCGGCCGATGCAGGTGGCGCCGAAGAGGACAATCTGGGGCTTCTCCTGTTCGATGAGGCCGCACATGACGGCCGTATGGGGCAGCGTGCGGAAGGGGGCCAGCTCCTTGTCGTCGGCCACCCATACGGTGTCGGCGCCGTAGCGTGCCAGCTCCTTCTCCATGCCGGCAAGATTTTCACCGATGACGACCGCCTCGAGCTTCACGCCGAGCGTCGCGGCCAGTTCACGGCCTTTGGTCAGCAGTTCGAGACTCACGTCGGCCACAACGCCTTTCTCGGTCTCGATGTATACGAATATGTTGTTCATCTCTTTCAATCCGGATTAACCGAGCGTGTGGCTCGCAATAAGTTCGACCATCAGGGAGTTAATGTCCTCGTCGGCGGCCGTCAGGCGCTTGGCCTCCTTGGCTGCGAAGACGACGTTCTCGATTTTCTTGACCTTCGTGGGCGAGCCCTGCAGACCGAGCTGCTCCATGTCGGGCTCGACGGCGGCGGCACCCCACTCCGTGATGCGGAGGTAGTCATGCTCCTGTGCGCGCCGTGCGGCGGCCGATTCGGGAGCGGCGGCAATCTCCGATGCGGCGAGCGCACCCTTGTACTTCATCACGCGCTTGGCATTGCGCGGACGGCACTCGGCGGCCGACTCGTTGACCGTGATGACGGCCGGAACGGGGCACTCGACCACCTCGATGCCGCCCGTGATGCGGCGCTTGATAACCAGCGACTGCTCCTTGACCTCGACAATCTGCTCGGCATAGGTCACCTGCGGCAGGCCGAGCTTCTCGGCCACCTGGGGGCCTACCTGGGCCGTATCGCCGTCAATGGCCTGACGGCCGGCGAAGATGACGTCGGGACCAATCTTGCGCAGCGCGCACGAGAGGGCGTAGGAGGTGGCCAGCGTATCCGAGCCGGCGAACTCGCGGCCCGAGAGCAGGTATCCTCCGTCGGCACCGCGGAACATCGCGTCGCGGATGATGTCGGCGGCACGCTGCGGGCCCATCGTGAGGATGTGCACCGTAGCACCCGGCATGCGGTCCTTCAGATTGAGCGCCATTTCGAGTGCATTGAGGTCCTCCGGGTTGAAGATGGCCGGCAGCGCAGCGCGGTTGACCGTTCCTTCGGGGGTCATCGCATCCTTGCCCACATTGCGGGTATCGGGTACCTGCTTTGCCAGCACAACGATTTTAAGCGGTTGTTTCATAGGTTGTCTATCTGTTGTAAGATTGTTTTCGGTTCTTTCATTGCGGTCGGTCACCGTGCGGCGTCGTGGCCGATGCTAACGGACGATGGTCTCGCCGCGGTCGGGGCCAATCGAGATAATCTTCACGGGGACGCCCGTCTGCTGCTCGATGAACTCGACGTAGTTGCGGAACGCCTCGGGGAACTCCTCGTAGCGGGTCACCTTGCGCAGGTCGGACTTCCAGCCCGGGAATTCGCGGTAGACGGGCTTGATGTCGGCCTCGGTCTCGAAGGGGAAGCGCGTCGTGCGCTCGCCGCCGATTTCGTAGGCGACGGCCACCTTCACGGTATCGAAGTCGTTCATCACGTCGGACTTCATCATGATGAGCCGCGTGACGCCGTTAATCATAATCGAATACTTGAGTGCCACCAGGTCGAGCCATCCGCAGCGGCGGCGGCGGCCCGTGACGGCGCCGAACTCGTGGCCGATGGAGCAGAGCTGCTCGCCCGTCTGGTCGAAGAGCTCCGTGGGGAAGGGGCCGCTTCCGACACGGGTGCAGTAGGCCTTGAAGATGCCGTAGACCTCGCCGATGCGGCGGGGAGCGACGCCCAGACCGGTGCAGACGCCGGCGCAGACCGTATTGGAGGAGGTGACGAAGGGATAGGAGCCGAAGTCGACGTCGAGCAGTGTGCCCTGGGCGCCCTCAGCCAGGATGGCCTTGTCGTTGTCGAGCAGCGCGTTGATTTCATACTCGCTGTCGATGATGCGGAAGCGCTTGAGGTACTCGACCGCCTCGAACCACTGCGCCTCGAGCTCCGTGATGTCGTACGAATAGTTCAGCGAGCGGAGAATCTGCTCGTGGCGTGCCTTTGCGCGGGCGTAAATCGCGCGGAAGTCGGGGCTCAGCAGGTCGCCCACGCGCATGCCGTTGCGGCTCACCTTGTCCGTATAGGTCGGGCCGATGCCCTTACCGGTGGTGCCGATTTTCGAGCTGCCCTTGGCAGCCTCGTAGGCCGCGTCGAGAATGCGGTGCGTCGGCAGAATCAGATGCGCCTTCTTCGAGATGCAGAGCTGCCGCGTAAGGTCGTGGCCGCTGCGGGCCAGCTCCTCGGCTTCGGCACGAAAAAGAACGGCGTCGAGCACTACGCCGTTGCCGATGATGTTGGTCTTTCCGCCCTGGAAGATGCCCGAGGGAATCGACCTCAGTACGTATTTCTCGCCGTTGAATTCCAGCGTGTGACCGGCGTTGGGTCCGCCCTGGAAACGCGCCACCACCTCATAGTGGGGCGTCAGCACGTCCACAACCTTGCCTTTACCCTCGTCGCCCCACTGCAGGCCGAGAATGACGTCTACTTTTTTCATGATATCCGAATTATGTTATTGGCTGCAAAAGACATTTTTTGCATCCATTTGCATCCAAAGGTACGAAATATTCCACGAAATACCCAACTCCGGGGGCGACTTTTCGACAAATGGCCCCGAAAAGGGCTTTCGGGGGCGTGTTGCGGCCCTTCGGGGGAGGTTTCCGGGGCCCCAACCGGGAGAGGGCCAGCGTGTTCAGCGGCGCGGGATAGGGGCGGGACGGGGAGTTCAGAGGTGCAGACGGGACGGGCCGGCCGCCGGGTCGCAAAAAAAGTGTTCCGAGGGGAAGGTGCGCTGCCGCCCGGGCACAAAAAGGGCTCCGAAGAAAAGGTGCGCCGCCGCCCGAACACATACGGGCACAAAAAAAACGGACCTCGGTCCGTTCACTTCTATTTCTGCTACACTACTCTGCTACTCTACGGGCTTCTGCTCCGGGATGCTCGTCCGATACACCCTGCCGCACGACAACGGCTCCGCACTCCGGGAGCCCGTCTCTTTTGCGGGAGACTTCCGGCAGCATGTTCTCCTGCAACAGCCTGTCTGCCTTCGATTTCGGCCCGCCCGCCGGTCGGGGTCACAGCCGCTCGCCGCTCGGAGTTCCAACCTCCGCCGCCGTCAGGGGTGTTTCCGTGAAAGCCCCCATCATCGGGGTCTCAGCAGCTCGCCGTCCGGGTAGCCCCCCGTGAAAGCCTCCGCCCGCCGCCCGGGTCACAGTTCTCAGCCGCCGGGGTCACAGTTCTCAGCCGCCGGGGTCACAGTTCTCAGCCGTCCGGGGTCTCGGCCGTCCGCAGCCCGGAACTTGCCGTCCCTGCTGCTCGCCCCCTCCGCCGCCGGGGTCACAGCACCACCACGTCAGTATGGCCGTCCACCTGCAGCTGGCGAATCTCCTGCATCGAGCTCACGTAGAGCGTCTCCAGCTCGGGACTCGACTGCGTATCGACCCGCTCCATGACGGCAGCGCAGCCGCTCACGTCGAGCGTCCGCAGGGCGTTGCCGCCGCAGACGAGCGTCGAGAGGGCCGTATCGCCCCTCAAATCGAGCGAGGAGAGCAGGTTGCCGCTGCAGTCGAGCGTCGCAAGTATCGCGAGCCGCTCGACGTCGAGCCACGAGATGCGGTTGCGGGCGCAGTTGACCTCCACGAGCCGCGGGCACGACGAGAGGTCGAGCCGCGTGAGGTCGTTGTCGCTGCAGTCGAGCCGCTGCAGGTTGCGGAAGTCGGAGATTTCGTCGAGCGAGGCGATGCCGCACCCCGAGCAGTCCATCCGCACGATGCGCTCGGCCTCGTAGCGCGAGATGCGCCCGTCGTCGTTCAGGTCGAGCGTCTCGAGGCAGTAGCGCTCGAAGGCGGGGTCGGTAAAGCGCAGGTATTCGGTCCGCGCCGCGTCGTCGTACCCGTCATCGAGCAGTCCGCACGAGGTGCAGAGCAGCACGAGAAGCGATGAAAGGGCACGGCGCATGTTCTATGATGATGTTGTTGAAATTGAGTCTTTTACAGGTCAGATGTCGATATCGTCGTCGGTCTCTTCGAGCCCCTCCGAGCTGCCGTCGTCCTGAATCTCGTCGGCGCCCTTGATTTCGTCGTCGTAGTAGTCCTTGTCGTCGTCATCCTGGGCGTGGTCGTCGACCTTCACGTCGATTTTCACCAGATAGGCAACCTCGTCCGTATCGAACGGTACGGCGTAGAAGAAGTCGCCGTTGGGCTTGTCGACACGCATCATGGCGTCGGTGAATCCGAGGGGATACTTCTCCCGCACGGCTTCCTGAAGTTCGGGGCTGAGGTTGTGGAGACTCGCAACGATATGTTTCTTCGTGCTATTCTGTTTGGTCATGGTACAGCGTAAAACTAACGTGTAAAAATTTTCTGCAAGTATACGCAAAATTTGCAAACCGCACCACCCCGGAATATTTTTTATTGCATTTTTTTCGAATTTCGATGATGTTCTGAACAAATTGCGTACCTTTACACAACAATTATTTAATGCCCCCACGGGCTGCCCCGCCGGCCTCTTCGCCGGCGGGAGGCGCCGCGACGGGCCGCCGCCCCGCCCCACTCGGCACCGGGCGGCAAACGGACAAACACGATGACACCCCAGGAACGAATCGAGGAGCTCCGCCGGGAGCTCGACCGCCACAACTATAAATATTACGTCGAAAACGCCCCCGAAATCTCCGACTTCGAGTTCGACACGATGATGCGCGAGCTCGTCGACCTCGAGCGGGAGTATCCCCAGTATGCCGACCCCAACTCGCCGTCGGTGCGCGTGGGCAGCGACCTGACCTCCGACTTTCGGACCGTCCGCCACCGCTTCCCGATGCTCTCGCTGGGCAACACCTACTCGCTCGACGAGCTGCACGAGTTCATCGACCGCATCGAGCGGGAGGTGGGGGCCGCCGACCTGGTCTGCGAGCTGAAGTTCGACGGCACGGCCATCTCGCTCACCTACGAACACGGCGCGCTGGTGCTGGCCGCGACGCGCGGCGACGGTGTCGAGGGCGACGACGTGACGGCCAACGTCCGCACCATCCGCTCCGTGCCGCTGCATCTGCACGGCGAGGGGTGGCCCGAGCTGTTCGAAATCCGCGGCGAGGTGCTGATGCCCTACGCCTCGTTCGACCGGCTGAACGCCGAGCGCGAAGCGGCGGGTGAGCCGCTGCTGGCCAATCCGCGCAATGCGGCGGCCGGGACGCTCAAGCAGCAGGCCTCGTCGGTGGTGGCCCACCGCGGGCTGGACTGCACGCTCTACCAGCTGGCGGGCGACAACCTCCCCTTCACGAACCACTGGGAGAGCCTGCAGCAGGCGCGCACGTGGGGCTTCAAGGTATCCGACGCGATGCGCATCTGCCACACGCGGGCCGAGGTCGACGCCTTCATCGACCACTGGGATACGGCGCGGCGCGAGCTGCCCTTCCCGACCGACGGCGTGGTCATCAAGGTCAACGACTTCGCCCTTCGGCGCCAGCTGGGCTTCACGGCCAAGGCGCCGAAGTGGGCCGTCGCCTACAAGTTCAAGGCCGAGCAGGCCCTCACGCGGCTCACAAGCG
>ERZ825896.2536-NODE-2536-length-17249-cov-8.435094_pt1 | contig 17249 bp, 18 predicted proteins | sample MGYA00519858_ERZ825896 | MGnify/ENA primary metagenome ERZ825896 (study PRJEB31778, sample SAMEA3449214) | human gut metagenome | biome: human gut; feature: human-associated habitat; material: faeces | place: United Kingdom | collected 2010/2012 ...
CCGAATACTTTAGCTGGGAGCAATTTTTCACTGAATTGTTGATTCGGCTGACAAGTGAGCGGGACTATATGTGCTATGGAAAGCAGACCTTGACCCCGTTCTATTTGCAGGCCGAGAATATCCCAAAAGTAATCCGTGCGATGGAAGAAAATTGACAAGCTTGTCTTTATAACAAAGCACGATCCCTGTAGGTCGTGGAGCTATTGGCCAAAGCAAGCGAGGATCAAACAGAATAACCCACAAATGCCGCCGTTTCTGGCGGCATTTGATTTATACTGCGCTTGGGCGAAGCGATACCCGCATGTTGTTCACTTTTCTTGATTTGCGTAGAAATATGACAATCAAAAATCTCGATTTGTGTGCTTTTTACGCTTGCATAAAATCTTGATTTATGCTATCCCTCTTCTTTAATGTATTGGATCATTTCTTTTTCTGAACTACAAACTGGATCCAAGGCCAAGAAGGCTTGCGTTAAACGCAGCGCTTGCTTCGGCATATTGTATTTGCGCAAAACAGGTGATATAATAAGCTTTGGTTAAGGATGTCTAACTGAAAGTGAACGGAGGATTTTCGAAAATGGCGAGCGAAGGGCAAGGAGGCTGCGCGTATGAGAGTTTTGGAATACGGAAAAGAACATGAAAAGACACTGCTGTTCCTGCCGTGTACGGCGGAGCCGGAGTGGGCGTTTACTGATGCAGTGACCCTGCTTTCGCAAAACTATCATGTAATGCAGATCGTCTATGACGGTCACGGCGAAACGGGCGAGGACTTTGTCTCCGTAGAAGCGACGGTGGAAGAGATCACGGATTGGCTGCGGGCGCACGATATCGCCCGGCTGGATGCGGCTTACGGCTGCTCACTTGGCGGTGCGTGCCTGACGCGCTTTCTTGTGCTTGGGAAGATCATGGTCGGGCGCGCCATCATTGACGCCGGCATCACGCCGTATCAGATGCCGCTGCCTCTGCGCCGCCTCGCGTGCCTGCGCGACTATTTGGGCTTCAAGCTCATTACAAGAAGCCGGAAGGTTCTGGAGGCCGCTTGTCCGCCGGAGCGCTGGACGCTGCCGGGCCGCGCCCCGGTGAAGGAATACGACGCGCTGACGGCGTATCTGAAAACCTATTCTGGCAAGACCATCCGCAACATCTTCTGGTCGGCAAACAATTATGCGCTGCCGCCGGAACCGGCTGAAACGGGCTGCCGCATCACATATTGGTACGGCGACGAGGAAAAGCAGGCGCGGCGCAGCAACATCCGCTTTATCAAGCAGTATTTCCCGCACGCGCAGATGCACGGCATCCCGAAGATGGATCACGCAGAACTGGTGATGATCCATCCGCAGGACTTTTACCGGCGGGCGATGGAGTTTTTTACACACACATCAGCAGATTAGTGCGGACGGCACCGAGGGAAACGCGAAAAGCGGCTTTCCGAAAGGATTTTGAAAATGAGAATTTTGATCTATGGGGCGGGTGTGATCGGCTCGCTGTATGCGGCGCTGTTTGCAGAGTCGGGCGTGGAAACCGCGGTTTACGCCAGAGACCGTCGTTTGCAAGACCTGCGGCGGGATGGACTGCGCTTTGAAAAGAGCGGAAGCATCCTCAGGGCGAACGTCCGGGTACTGGAGACCCTGCCGGAGAACGATATTTACGATTTCGTTTTCCTGACAGTGCGGGAAAATCAGCTGCATGAGGCGCTGGCACAGTTGCGGGACAATAAAAGCCCCTGTATCGTGACCATGGTCAATTCCTTAGAGGACTATTGTATTTGGGAGCAGCTTTGCGGCGGCGAGCGGATCCTGCCTGCATTTCCCGGCGCGGGCGGCGGCTTTGAGAATGGTGTACTTCACGCAGGGCTGACACCAGGACTGATTCAGCCCACGACCTTCGGCATTCTTTCTCACAAGCAGGAGCCGGAGGCCGAGCGCCTGAAAGCACTGCTCAAACGGGCAAAAGTCCCATACCAGCAGGTAAAGGATATGCACGCATGGCAGCTTTGCCATCTTGCAATGGTCGTGCCGATCGCGGACGCTTATTATGAATCAGACGATCCTGCCAATGTCGGAGCCGATCGGCGGATCATGGCCCATACAGCGAAAACGCTGCGGGAAAATTTCCGGACGCTGGCTCGAAGCGGCGTTCGTTTGTCACCTGCCAAAATGCAGATATTTCGTTTTCTTCCGCTGTTTCTGTTGCGGTTAGCGTTGAAAATCACCTTTCAAAGCAGCTTCGGCGATGTGTTTATGTACCGCCACGCCATGAAAGCGCCGGATGAAATGCGGCAGCTGCATGAGCAGTTTTATGGGTATCTCTCCGGAATTAGGCATTGGGCGGATTGAACTGAAAAATTTACAAGTGATACGGAGGACAGAGGATGTTCTGTGATATATGCGGCGGGTCATGGATATGGCATTTGCCGAGGGCAACAGGCTCGGCGTGCCGGTGATACTCGACACCGACGCAAAATCCAAATGCGACAAATACGTACATCTCGGCATGGAGCTCGCCGGAACGCGCCGCTTCGGCGAATACGGCGTGCTTTACGACTTGATAAAATATCCGGGCGCAGATAGCGCGAGGAAACGACACTTGCCGGAAAACAACTTGTAAGGAGAAGCAACATGAAGCTTATGAAGAACTATTACCGCGCGGGATCGTCCGATGCGGCAGTGATCCTGCTGCTGGGCAGTGGCGGGAACAATATGCTGACAAAGCGCGTTGCAAAGTGGTTTGTGAAAAAGGGTGTAAGCGCTTTGTGTATCGGGCCGGAGGACGGCTTGGGCTACCACAGCTTCCCGCTGGAACACACGGAAGATGCGATTCAATTTCTGAAAGATCAAGGCAGCCGTAAAATTGGGATCCTCGGTGCTTCCATAACAACGATCCCTGCGCTGGTTTCCGCTGCGCGCTTCCCAGAGATCACTCTTACAATTGCCGTCACACCCTGCGATTTTGTGCTGCAGGGCTTCTCGAAGGAAAAACGGGACGGCTGCGCGGAGTGGCCCGTGGAGGGCGAATCCATGCTGATATGGCGCGGCGAGCCTCTGCCGTATGTGCCGTATGCCTATCAGCACCCAAGATATTGGCAGGTGGTGCAGGAGGAAACAAAGGGGTTCCGGCAATTTGTTGTCATCTCGACGTATCTTCCACGATACGGAGGATAAAGCAGAACTGACGGATGCCGTAATGATACCTGTGGAAAATATTCGCGGTCGGCTCATGATGATCGGCTGCGAGGACGACTCTCTTTGGGAAACGACACATTATATCCGCCGGATAGACGAGCGGCTGAAAACCCGTGCACATGAGTGCCGCTATGAGGCGCTGATCTATGAGCACGGTACGCATTTCGCCTTTTCGGAATCCATGCTCCGGCAGATCATTCCCATATTCCCGGATTTTCTCGTAGGCCGCGCATTCCGCGCCGCGAGAGAATACCAGGCGGAATGCAAAGCAACCCGCGAGGATATCGACCGCCGCTTGGATCGGGCGATAGGAGAATGGCTGAAGGAATCCGAATCAGAACTATCCGGTCATTGATATTGCGCGTGACGCAAAACCGGAGCACGAAAATATGATTGCACACATAGAGGAGGAGAAATGAAAATCATCATTGCCATCGCTTTTTATTTTCTGCATTGGGGCGTATGCTTTTTGGGGACGGGCACCGACAAGAAAAATCTTATCGGACTGCGTTCCTATCCTGATGAGATCCAGACCCGTGTGCGAAGCGACCCGCAGCTTGGGAAATATGAACTCACCGGCGTCGCCGTCTGCGCGGCTGCAATCGTCTTCTATTTCGGCGGCACGATGCCGCTTGCAAACTGCCTGCTGATGCTCCTCTGCTCGTTTATCCTCTTTGAGCAGCTGGACTCCGCCGGAAGCTTCTCCTCCCTTTTCCGCTCGATCGATATCGGCGTAGACAAGGCGAACGCCATTCTGACCGTGGAGCCCATGGACATTGACGGCGAGGACTTTACGCCGGAGCGCAGGGACATCGCCCTTTCCCATGTCGATTTTTCCTACGACAGCAAGCCCATCCTGCACGACGTGTCCCTGACCATCTCGGAAAAGACCACCGCCGCCATCGGCGGCCCCTCCGGCTCCGGCAAGACGACGCTGTGCAATCTCATGGCCCGGTTCTGGGACGTGCAGGCGGGCAGCGTCACGCTCGGCGGGCGGGACATGCGGGAATACAGCTACGACAGCCTGATCCGCAATTTCTCGTTCGTGTTCCAGCGGACGTATCTGTTCTCCGACACCATCGCGAACAACATCCGCTTCGGCAAGCCTGACGCTTCCATGGAGGAAGTGAAGGCCGCGGCGAAAAAAGCCCGCTGCTATGACTTCATCTCGGCGCTGCCGGACGGCTTCGACACCGTCATCGGCGAGGGCGGCGCGACGCTCTTCGGCGGCGAGCGCCAGCGCATCTCCATCGCCCACGCCATCATGAAGGACGCGCCCATCATCATCCTCGACGAGGCCACGGCCAACGTCGACCCGGAAAACGAAAAGGAGCTGATGGAGGCCGTCCAAGAGCTGACCCACAACAAAACGGTCATCATGATCGCCCACCGTCTGAAAACCGTGCGCAGCGCCGACTAGATCTTCGCCCTCGACCACGGCGAACTCGTCCAGCAAGGCACCCACGCCGCCCTGGTCGCCCAGGACGGCCTCTACCGCCGCTTCGTCATCGACCGCCGCCAGACCGCCAGCTGGAAGGTCTGAACACGATCACGCTCATATCCGCGCAGAAAATTTCCCGGCACCACACTGGGTGCCGGGGATTGCTTTGCCCGTTATATGCTCAGCTGAAATACCACTCATTTACGTTGTAAACGAACGTGTTCCATTTGACATTTTCCAGATTCTTTGCGCAGAGCGCATAGCTCGAGCCCTGCTGGTACGGATAGTAGGAAAGCCATTCGTCCATAAAGCGCGTCTGATAATCCGTCCACATTTCGAGGCGCGCAGCATCGTCCGCGGTCATGGTAACGTCTGTGAGAAGCTGGATCATTTCCTTTGTAAGCGGGCTGTCATTGTGGTGGCACATGTTGCCGATGTTGTTCATGATGGTCGCTGCAACGCCGCCGGGAGCCGGAGAGCCGCCGTTTCTGCGTACAAACAGGTCATACGCCACGGTTTCGTTGATCAGCGTATCCGCCATAACGGAACCATCGAGAAGCTCGATCTTCAGCGTAACGCCGATTTGGCCAAGCATATTGGCGACCTGCTCCGCAACGCCCTTGCGGAGCGGATCATTGCTGTCGGCAAGAATCGTGAGCTCAAGTCCGGAAGCGCCGGCTTCCTCCAGCAGGGCCTTTGCCTTTTCCGGGTCATAGCGAAGCGGCCATTCCTCCGGCTGCCAGTATACGACGCCCTCCGCGACCTCGGAAACCACGCAATAGGGTACGTGGCCCGCGCCGTCGAACGTGCCGGCGATGAGCGCGTCACGGTCGATCGCATGGCAGATCGCCTGCCGCACGCGGATATCCGCGATCTTCTCGCTGTGCATGTTGAAGCCCATAAACGCCTGAAGCTGCTGCGGTTGCTCATAGACGCGGAACGCGCTGCCCGGATCGTTCATGATGTCCATAGCGTCGACATAGTCGCCCTCGAGCAGAACGTCGATACCGCCGGTCTGCAGTTCCATCAGAGCGACGGACATCTCGGAAATGACGCGGAAGGTCACGTTCTCGATGATCGCCTTTTCGCCCCAGTAGTTGTCATTGCGCTTCAGCACAACACTGTCGTTGGTCGTCCACGATACGAGCTGATAGGGGCCCGTTCCGATGCAGCCGCCCAAAAACAGCTCCGCGTTATCCTTGTTGGCCTCGCAATAGCTCTTGCAGTAGATGCCGACGAACTGCAGATCGTCCGCCCATGTGATGTTATAATCCTTCATCGGAACATACACGGTATATTCGTCGATGGCCTTTGTTCCGCCGAAGTCGATCCACGAATATACGCTGGCCTGACTGCTGTTCGCGGTCAGCGTGGCATAGGAATATACGACATCGTCCGCCGTCATCTTTTCGCCGTTGTGGAAATAAACGTCCTGACGGAGATGGAATGTCACGCCCATGCCGTCCTCGTCCGCTTCCCAGCTCTCGGCAAGCAGCGGATCGATCACGCTCTTGTCGCTGTAGTTTTCCTGTGTCAGCGCCTCCACGATCATATGCTCTACGGGATCCTGCGTGTTCTGATTGGCATACTCACCTGTGAAACAGGAGTCCGGATCGCGAAGCAGGCGGATCACGACGGAATTCTTTGTGGTCTTGTCCGCCGATCCGGCCGTCTGCGTGCCGGTATTGTCCGCCGCGGTGGTCTCAGGCTGGGGTTCTGCCGCATTCTGCTGTGAGTTCTGCGCGCTGCAGGCGCAGAGCAGCATCACAAGCACAAGCAGCAGCGCAAGGAGCGATGTCAGTCTCTTCTTCATGTTTTTACCTCCAGTTTTATCTATTCTCACGGCCCTTCACGCACGAGGCCGCAAAAACCACGGTTCTGTACTAAATTATTTTTCTCAGGGAAGCTGGTTGATCTGCTCGCACAGGCTGCACTTCACAAAATGGCCCGGCCGGATCTGCCGTAGCTGCGGCGTCTGCTCACGGCACTGTTCGCTCGCGTATTTGCAGCGCGCCGCAAACCGGCAGCCGGGCTTGGGGTTGATCGGAGAGGTCAGCTCGCCCTTCAGAGGCTCACGTTCCCGCTTTACATGCAGATCCGCCTCTAAAATCGCCGCCAGAAGCGCTTTTGTATACGGGTGCAGCCGCTGCTGGAACAGCTCCTGCTTCGGCGCAAGCTCCACAACCTCGCCCAGATACATGACCATGATCGTGTCGGAAATATATTTCACCACGGAAAGGTCATGCGTAATAAAAATGTAGGTCAGCCCCATCTGCTCCTGAAGATCCAGCAGCAGATTCAGGACTTGCGCCTGAATGGATACATCCAGCGCGGAGACCGGCTCGTCGCAGACGATAAATTTCGGGTTCAGCGCCAGCGCTCTGGCGATGCCGACGCGCTGTCTTCTTCCGCCGTCCAGCTCATGCGGGTAGGTATTGACCAGCCGTCTGGCCAGACCGACCAGATCCATCAGCTCATAGACCTTGTCCTGGATCTGCTGCCGGTTCAGCCCGCCTTCGATCAGAAGCGGCTCCGCGATCGTCTGCGCAATCGTCATTCTGGGGTTCAGGGACGAAAACGGATCCTGGAAAATGATCTGCATATTGCGCCGCAGGCGGCTGAGCTCCGCGCGATCCACACGGGTGATATCCTTCCCTTCGAACAGGATCTTCCCGTCCGTGCTCTCCAGCAGATGCAGAAGGACGCGTCCGAGCGTTGATTTTCCGCAGCCGGATTCTCCGACAACGCCAAGCGTTTTGCCCTGCTCCAGCGTAAAGGAAACATCGTCGACCGCGTGGAGAAGTCCCGCGCCGGTCGGGAAATATTTTTTCAGGTGCTGGACCTCCAGCAATGGCTGCTGCATTTATGTTCCCTCCTTTTCCGCGCGGAAGCAGCGGACAAAATGGCCCTCTGATATTTCTGTCATCGGAGGCTCCTCGCACGCGCAGCGCTCCGTGCAGAACTCGCAGCGGGGATGAAATTTGCAACCCTTCGGAAGATCCGTCGGATCGGGCATCAGCCCCTTGATCGGCTTGAGCCGGGTGCAGCTGTCGCTGGTTCGGGGCAGCGAATCAAACAGGCCCTTTGTATACGGGTGCGCCGTTTCGTCAAAAATATGCTCGATACGCCCGTATTCCTGCAGCTGTCCGGCGTAGATCACGCCGACCTTGTCGCACATCTCCGCGACGACGCCGAGATCGTGCGTAATCAGCAGCATGGACGCGCCCGACTTATGCTTCAGCTCCCGCATCATATCCAGCACCTGCGCCTGTATCGTGACATCCAGCGCAGTGGTCGGCTCGTCGGCGATCAGCAGCTCCGGCGAACAGGCCAGCGCCATGGCGATCACGATCCGCTGCTTCATGCCGCCGGAAAACTGATGCGGGAAGTCGGAATACCGTTCTGCCGGGATGCCGACGCTCTCCATCATCTCCCCCGCCAGCCGCCACGATTCCTTTTTGCTGACATTCTGGTGCAGGTAAATGACCTCGGCGATCTGCTCGCCGACTGTATCCACCGGATTGAGCGCGGTCATCGGATCCTGAAAGATCATGGAGATCTCCTTGCCGCGCACCTTCCGCATCTGCTTTTTGCTGTATTGGAGCAGATTCTCTCCCTTGAACAGGATCGATCCCGCCGTGATTTTTCCGGGCGGCTCCGGGATCAGGTTCAGCAGGCTCATCGCGATCGTGGTCTTTCCGGCCCCCGTCTCGCCGACCAGCCCGAACACCTCTCCCTTCTGGATCTCAAAGCTTACGCCGTTTACCGCGTGACAGGTGCCGATCTCCCGGGAGGAATACGCGACAGAAAGGTCTTTGACCGCAAGCAGCGGCTCGTTTGTCTGTTTTGAATGCATTCGTTCTCCCTCCGTCAATCCTTCAGTCTCGGATCCAGCGCGTCACGCAGGCCGTCTCCAAACAGGTTCAGCGACAGAACGACCATTGCGATCGACATGCCGGGCCATACACACAGCAGCGGGTATTTCAGAATATATGCCCGCGCTGCCGAGAGCATCGCGCCCCATTCCGGGTTCGGCGGCAGGACGCCAAGGCCCAGAAAGCTCAGTGCCGCGGCGTTTGTAATGGCCGAGGCGATCTGCAGCGTGAGCTGCACGATGACCGGCGAAAGAACGTTGACCAGCACGTGGCGGAACAGGATCCGCCCGTCCGAAGCGTCGATCGATCTGGCCGCTTCGATATATTCCTGTGATTTGACCGTCAGGATCGGGCCGCGGATCGTCCGCGCAAACGTCGGGATCGCGGAAATGCCGACGGCCAGCATGCAGCTCGTCATGCCGTTTCCGAGCACCGCCGCAAGCGCGATGGCCAGCACCAGATTCGGAACTGCCATGAAAATATCCAGGATCCGCATGATGATATTGTCGATCCTGCCGCCGTAGAAGCCGGAAACAGCGCCGAGCATGATCCCGATCACCGCGGCAAGTCCGGTCGCCGCAAAACCGACAAGCAGCGTCAGTCTGCCGCCATAAAGGATGCGGCTGAATATGTCGCGTCCCAGATTGTCCGTGCCAAAGATATGCTCCCGGCACGGGGCAAGGAATTTGATCATAACGTTCTGCTCGTCATAGCCATAGGGAGCGATCACGTCCGCCAGCATGCAGGCGACCGTCATGATGAGCAGGATCACGAGTCCCGCCATTGCCGTTTTGTTCCGTAAAAGCCGGCGTACCACGGCAGACGCGGTGCTTTTCCCGCGCGAGGCCGCCGGAAGCCTGTCTCTTTTTCTCATTGCTGTTCCTCCGCGGCCCTCGCCCGATGTTTTTTGCGTTTGCTCTCGTTGATATACTGCGCCTTGATCCGCGGATCCAGATACGCGTAAAGAATATCCACCAGCAGATTCACAACACTGTACGTAAACGCGAGCAGGATCACGCTGCCGCGGATCTGCGGATAATCGCGCGCGTTGATGGCGTTCACCATCAGGATGCCGAGCGCGGGGATCGAGAAGATCTGCTCCTGAACCAGAGAGCCGCCGAGCATGAAGCCAAAATGCTGGCCGCTGCTCGTTACGATCGGGATCAACGCATTGCGCAGAACATGATGGTACGTGATCTTCCGTTCTGATTGTCCCTTTGCGCGCGCCGTCGTGACATAATCCTGACGGATGCACTCCAGCATGCACGAGCGCGTCATGCGCATCTGTGTCGCGATCGCATACAGGGACATGGACAGGATCGGGATGACCGCGTATTTCCATCCGTACCAGCCGGACACCGGAAGCCATTTCAGCTTGACCGCCAGCAGAAGGATCAGCATCAGCGACAGCCAGAAGCCCGGGATCGAAACGCCCAGCATACCGACGATGCGCGCAGCCGCATCAGCCGCGGAATTGCGGTGATTTGCCGAAAGGATCCCAAGCAGCATGCCGATCAGCATGGAGATCAGCGTGACCGGGAGCGCAAGCACAAGCGTGATCGGAAACGCGGAGAGCAGGCTGTCTGTTACCGGCCGTCCGCTTCGATAGGACTTCCCGAAATCAAATCTTGTCAGGATCCCCCACATGTATTTCCCGTATTGCACAAAAAACGGATCCTCCAGTCCCTGCTCCGTTCTCCACTCCAGGATCTGCTCCGGCGTCGCAGAATCGCCCAGCGCGATCGTCGCAGGGTCGCCGGGTGCAATATACAGAAGGAAAAAGATCAGAAGACTGACGCCGATCAGCACCGGGATCATCGCCAACAGCCGCTTCAGGATATATCTTGCCATTGTCGAACCTCCTTTGTTTTTTTATCCACGCCGTTATCCGAAGATTTCCCTGAACATTGCCACAGACTGCTTCCAGCCGTCCAGCTCGCTCCCGCCAGCGGGAATGACCTGATTTTCGAAGGTCACAACGCCGTCATAGCGGTTTTTCTTCAGCAGCTCCGCAATTGTCTGAGTATACTGTGCCATCTCGCCATAGCCGAGCGGACAGTACGTGATCGACGCAAGCGGCTTGTTGACACGGATATCCTTGATATGTACATCGACGATATCCCCGGCCGCAAGCTCGTAGGCCCAGATGGGGTCTTCCATACTGTACAGGCAGTTTGCCGGATCCCACAGGATCTTCAGGCGGCTGCAGCCCAGCTCGTCGATCGCCTTCTTCGCGAGCGCAACGGTGTGGATGTACGAGCCGGTGCCTGTTTCCATCATCATATTAATGCCCGCATCCTCCGCGATCTGGCAGCACGGCTCCAGACGCTTCAGGAACCGGCTCCAGGATCTGTTGTAGCCGGAGAGATATTTTTCCGCGCCGCCGTCTCCAAATACGACATTCTGCTTAGAAAACGGCTGGATCCGCGTGATATTGGTTCCAAAATACCGGGCAAGCTCGATCGATTTTTTCAGCAGGGCAAGCTGCTGCTGATACGCGTCGCTCTCGATCTCCGTGGTCATGACGTCCAGACCGTTGAGCACGTGCTTCATGATACACGCGACGCGGATCCCGTATTTCTCCAGAAGCGCCTTCATTTCGGCGTTCTGCTCCTCTGTATGGTGGCAGATCTCCGTATCCCAGATAAACTGCAGCTCCGCGTATTCGATGCCGTCAGCGGACATCGTTTTCAGTGCAGTCTCAAGATCCTGCGAGATCCCATTTGTAATCGCGCCAAGTTTCATACCATTCTCCTATTCTCGTGTGTTATGCGAACAGCTCTCTGAATTTCTCCACCTGAAGCGCATATCCGTCCTCGAAGCTGCCGCCCTCCGGGCGGTAGATCAGCTCCATGGAGATCGCGCCGCTGTAATGGTCTTCCCGGAGCGCCCTTGCGATGTCCGGCAGGTACCGGCCCATATCGCCTGCTCCGATGGGGCATGCCCGGACTGTCGCCTGATTCGGCCTGACGATGATATCCTTGATATGCACATGTCCCAGAACATCCCGGATCTGCTCATAGGCCTCCGGGAACGGGACATCCGAGCAGCAAAGCGTATTGGCCGGATCCCAGAGCACCTTCAGGTGTCTGGTCTGCAGATCCCCGATCAGGCGCTTTGCCAGATAGCCGGAGCAGACCATCGCGTTTGTCCCGGTCTCCATGACCAGCTGGATATCATGATCCTCCGCGGCCTGTACGATCGGCTCGTATAGCTTCAGAAAATGGCTCCAGGTCTGATTGTTTCCGGCCATCCAGCGATCCGCGCCGTCGTAGCCCCAGATGTTCACGGTCTTGCTGAAGGTCATCGTCCGAACGGTTTTGACATGCAGGCGCTTTGCCGCGTCTATTGTGCGCAGAAGCGCCTGAAAATGTGCCTGATAGGCTGGGCTGTCCGGCTGCGTCGCCATGGTCTGCATGCCCATAAAGGTCTGGCGGGAAATAACGGAGATCGTCATCCCGTACTGCTCTGTCAGCGTCTGGATCCGCTCCAGCTCCGCCTCGGAGTGGTCGCCGATCTCCTGATCCCAGACATACTGCAGCTCCGGATACTGCAGCCCGTACCGCTGCATCTGCTGCAGCGCGTATTCATAGTCTCTGCTGATCCCATCTGTGATCGCGCCAAGCTTCATGACGGCTCCTCCTCCGGCACGAGGACGATCTTCACGTCCTTCGGCGACGCGGAGCAGAGAGACGCGAAGGCCTCTGCGCCGCTGGACAGCGGGAGAACTGAGGTGATGATCGGTGCCAGATCGATTTTCTTCTCGGCGACCAGCCGCATGCCCTCTCTCATTTCATCCAGATACTGATAGCTGCCGAGCATCTGGAACTCATGCGCGACAAAGCGCTTGATTGGAAAGGTGATCTGCGCGGCCGCCATGCCGATCACGACAATCTTCCCGTTATTCCGGACGATCTGCGTCGCCTGCTCAACGCTTTTTTCATTGCCTACGCAGTCATAGACCACATCCGCGCCGCAGCCGTCCGTCATGGTCCAGACCTCGTCCAGCGCCTGCTCCCGGAGATTCAGCGTCTGCGACGCGCCGCAGAGGCGCGCTGTCTGCAGCCGCGCTTCGACCAGATCCATCGCGATCAGATCCGCCGCGCCGCGATCCCGGATACACTGCATCGCAAGCAGCCCGATCGGCCCTGCGCCGATCACCGCGACGCGCTTTCCATTCAGCTCGCCCGCGCGCTTGACGCCATGCAGCGAGACAGCCAGCGGCTCCAGCACGGACGCCTCCTCCATGCTGATCCCGTCCGTAAGCGGGATCACGCTTGATTCCCGCACGCAGAGATACTGCGCCATCGCGCCGTCAACATTGACGCCGCCGACACTCGTTCCCGGCACGGTCTTCTGGTCGCAAAGATTATAATTGCCGCTTCTGCAGTTCTCGCAGACGCCGCAGTACATGCTCGGATTTACCGTTACCCGCATGCCGGGCCGCAGCTCCGTGACTCCGCCGCCGCAGGCGTCGATCACACCGGAAAATTCATGCCCCATGACCAGCGGCGCAATGCGCAGAGAGTTGACACCCCGGTAGCCGCTCAGGTCGGAGCCGCAGATGGAAACCGCCTTTATCCGGAGCCGGACCTCATGCTCCTTGGGCTCCGAGCGCGGCACGTCAACATAGGACATCGTATATGCGCCTTCATAGCGTAATGCTTTCATAGCTTTTCCCCGCTTCTTCTTATTTTTCCCGCAGGACTGCGGCGACCGCGGCAGCGCCGAACGACGAGCTGCTCAGAACCGGGACGCCGAGTCTGTCTTCCATATGCGCCGTCTGCGGTGCCATGGACGCCTGCGTCATAACGACCGCGTCAAACATGCCCCTGTGCTTTTCCAGCTCGTCTGCCGCGATATCCGCGGCTGCCGCGCCCGGCTTTCCCTGCATGTCGTTCAGGACAAAATAGGTGACCAGCGCATGGCTGCCCGTTTCCCGCAGGCATTTTTCCATCAGATTCCGGTTCGGCAGCATGATCGTATCGCAGGTCGCAACGAAGGCAATACGCTGATACGTGCAGACAGCGTGCTGCATCATGGCCTCATCGATCCGGACAAGGGGCACCGCAAGCTTTTCCAGCATCGGCTGCGCCGCTTCGGCAGCGTCGCCCATTGTCGAGCAGACGCTGAGGATCACGTCCGCCCCGGACTGCGCGGCGCTCAGGCAGAGCTGTGCATATTCCCGCGCGACCTTGGGCGTGACCGCTCCGGCCTCCAGTGTCTGACGGATCAGACCAGGATCAGCCAGACACATCAGCGTATACTCCGTACCGGCCATGGCCGTTTTCAGCGCCGTTTCGACGATCGTGTACAAAGAAGCATCAAAGCCCGTGAACAGGGCTGCGATTTTTTTCATTCTGCGCCTCCTTCCGCCGGATCGTCAAACGTCAGCATGACCTTCAGTGCATGCTCCTTATCGTGGCAGGCGGTATCCATCGCCTGCGCGAGCTCCGAGAAGCGGAAGTAATGCGTGGTGAGCTTTTTGAAGTCAAACTGCTTCCGCACCTGACTCATAAAGCGGATCGTTCTGGGCATGAAATGATCCGTTCCGCCGGAACCCTTGATCCGTAGGGTCTTCCAGTTCGTCCAGCCCATTTCGACCGGGATCTGCCTGCCCAGCGTATGGCCGGTAACGTTGACGCGGCAGTTATGCCCTGCGATCTGGAACATTTCCGAAACAGCGGCGTTACTGCCGGAGCACTCGCAGATCACAGAGGGGCCGCCGCCGGCGGGGCAGAGCTTCCTGACCTGACTGCGGAAATCCGGCGCTGTCGGATCGAGCGCATAGTCCGCGCCGAACTGCAGCGCGATCTTTCTCCGGCTTTCCAGCGGGTCTACCATGATCGTCGTCGCATTGGCCATCTTGCAGGTCATCAGTGCGCAGAGGCCGACCGGGCCGCAGCCGAAGATCAGCGCGGTATCGGACGCGTCGACATAGCCGCCATTGCCCCAGACGCTGAAATAGCCGATCGAGAAGGGCTCTACCCATGCGCCGTCCACGTAGTCCCAGTTGTCGGGGAGCTTATGGAGATTCGCCTCCCCGCAGATCAGATACTCGCCATAGCCGCCCGGCGTATCGGGCCCGAAGCCGATCTCCTTGAAATCCAGACACGCCGAGGGCATCATGCCGGATTTGCAGTTTTCGCAGACGCCGCAGGCGACCACACAGTCAGAGGTCACCTTATCGCCCGGCTTCAGCGTCTTGATGCCCTTGCCGACCGCGACGATATCGCCCGCCCATTCGTGTCCCGGCACAAACGGCTGAATATCGTACCGGCCCTCCTTGGATTTCCCTTCAAAGATCTCAACATCCGAGCCGCAGATCCCGCAGGCCCGAACACGAACCAGCGCCTCCTGATCCTTCAGCTCCCGGAGCTCTACTTCTTCTATACGCAGATCAAACGGCCCATGAAGAAACGCCTGTTTACATTTCATTGCAAAACCCTCTTTTCTGTTATTTTGTTCTTGACCGCGGCTTTCCGATTTGCGCCGCGTTTCGTTTCAGAATTTGTCGAAGACGCCGATCTTCGGGAGCTCATGCACGGACTTCCAGCCCTCGCTGAGTGGCTCCTTCAAAAACGGCGCAAGCTCGTCTGCCGTGCGGAAGGTAATCATGTCCACCGGCGGGAGCTGTCCGGCGGGATACTTCTCCAGGATCTCGTCGTGCACCAGCGTCAGGTATTTGAGGATCGCGGCGATGGGCCGCTTTGCCTTATCCGGCGTTGCGAGCTTCGGTGCGCCGACCACGCCCTGCGGCGTGCCCTTCCGTTCGATCGCCTGATGGCCCTGTCCCTCGCTCCATGTGTGCGGACGGCCATACGCGTCGATCGAATTATCGTAATGACCGGCGAACAGATAGCCCGTGGGCCAGGCCTCCTCCGCAGCGTCCATATCGATCATCTCCGGGAACAGCAGCTGCGCCACGGCTGTTTCCGCCTCATCGGCGTGGATGAACGGCGTGTCCATGCTGTTTGCGTGCTCGTTTTCCGGCGTGAAGAATTCTCGCACGGCGCGGTGCCATTCCACAGCCATCACGACGGCGGGCAGCTGATACCGCTTGAAGAATTCCTGAACGGCTGCCTCGATCATCCATTTGTGACCATGGTTGTTGACAAGGATCATTTTGCGATACCCATCGTCCCAGAGGCCGAGCATGGTATAGATCAGCGTCTCCTGCACGACCTCATGCGGCATAATGACCGTGCCCGGCATGCCGATATGATGGTAAGGATGCCCGCCATAGTTGAGCGGCGGCAGCGCCAGAGAGCATTCGCGGCCCTGCTTGGCCGTGTAGCGGCGGACGCCCTCCAGGATCTGCGTCACCATAAAGGTATCGAGACCGGTGTTGGCGTGTTTTCCGTGGTTTTCCGTGCAGCCGATGGGAATGAACACGACATCGTCTTTCCGGCGTTTTTCGATCTGGCGCGAACGGGCCGTCGTCTGAATATAGCTGCCGGCTTTTCCAAGCTCAGACGGTGCGCCCATCCCATATTCCTGCAGAATCTGATCGATCTCCTCGTCCGAAGCTTCCCAGAGCTTCTTCTTCATCTCGCCCACACTCGTGCCCATCTCAAAGCTGATCCGCGGATTGCTGGTCGTATACCAAGGCTTGTTCTTATAATTTTCCATATCGTTTGCCTCCTTTTTCGTTATCTCTGGACTCTTCCTGTCCCGTCGCCACCCATGAGCTTTTCTACATCGGAAACGCCGACCCGGTTAAAATCGCCGATCACGCTGTGCTTCAGGCAGCTGGCCGCGACCGCAAACTCGAGCGCCTGCTTTTTATCCTCATAATGGTTCAGGCCGTAGATCAGACCGCCCGCAAAGCTGTCGCCGCCGCCCACGCGGTCGATAATGTCCCGAATTTCGTACTTTTTGGACACATAGAAGTCCTTGCCGTCATTCAGGCACGCCGCCCAGCCGTTCCAGTCCGCACTATGGCTCTCGCGCAGCGTGATGGCGATGCACTTCATGTTCGGGTAGGCTTCCAAAACTTTGTTGCCGAGCGCGCGGTACTTTTCACGGTCCAGCTCGCCGGATTCGACGTTTACATCGACCGTAATTTCGAGCGATTTCTGTACATCTTCCTCGTTGGCGATCGCCACATCGACATACTTTGCAAGCTCTCGCATGACCTCGCTGGCCTTCTTGCCATACTTCCAGAGGTTCTTGCGGTAGTTGAGGTCACAGGAGACGGTGATGTTCCGCTTCTTTGCTTCCTTGACGGACTCCAGGCTGAGTTCCATCGCGGACTCGCTGATGGCCGGGGTGATACCCGTGATATGGAACCAATCCACACCCTCGAACGCTCTGTCCCAGTCGATATCACCGGGCTTTGCAAGCGCAATCGAAGAATATGCGCGGTCATAGACGACCTTGCTCGGTAGTTGGTTCGCGCCGCCCTCTAAGTAATAAATGCCCATGCGTCCCTCGCCGCGGACGATCTTCTTTGTGTCCACGCCGAAATAGCGCAGCTCGCGGACGCAGGCGTTTGCAATATCGTTCTGCGGCAGAACGGTCAGAAATTCTGCGTCCATACCATAATTTGCAAGGCTCACTGCCACGTTCGCCTCGCCGCCGCCGAACGTCGCTTCCAGCATCGGGCTCTGGAAGAAGCGCTCGTGTCCCGGCGCTTTCAGGCGGAGCATGATCTCACCAAATGTCAAAATTTTCATGATTGCTCCTCCTCACTTTTGCAGCAGATGCACGGCAAAGCCGCCGAATTCGTCCTTCAGGTACACGGTGATCA
>ERZ825896.2545-NODE-2545-length-17178-cov-3.592186_pt1 | contig 17178 bp, 16 predicted proteins | sample MGYA00519858_ERZ825896 | MGnify/ENA primary metagenome ERZ825896 (study PRJEB31778, sample SAMEA3449214) | human gut metagenome | biome: human gut; feature: human-associated habitat; material: faeces | place: United Kingdom | collected 2010/2012 ...
TCTTCTATCGTGTTCATAAAACAACCCCCATTGACATTTTTCACAATATATTATACACATTTTTACATACCAATACACTCTGTTATTAGTTATCTTAATATAAATAGACAAAAAAATAAAGAGGAAATCACATTTTTTTATGCATTTCCTCAATTGAGTTTATTATAAAATTTATTCTATCAAAAAAGATTTTTTGATTATTTCCATAGCGGTACGCTCTAAAAAAAAGTCAAGGATAAGCTTGCATTCTAGAAGCGGTAGCTTCCCGCCTCCTTCATCCCTACTGCCTCCTTCGGTGAGAAGCTCCCTTCCCTTTTCTAAAATGCCTGATTGGTCTGCCTCAGCAAATGTACAAAGTGGAGCTGCCCGCTGTTTGGCTGACCCTCTTCTTCCCATTCGGGTTGGGTTGACCCAGAAGTGAAGTAAGAAGGAATGGAACCACTGGAGAGTCGTCTGCAGTTCACACTTGGGCAAAGACGACTGACTTTGGAAGCGGAACACGAACCGATTTCCGCTATTCCGGGTTCTTATTGAGCGTAGCGAAATCAAGGTTTATGATAAAGTCAGCGAAGTTTCTATGGTGTTCTACCTTTGCGTAGTCTCGGTCCACAGTGGAAGGCTCCGCACCTGAGCCTCGTTAGACTCAGCGGAAGTTTAAGGTGTAAGTAAAGAGAATAGAAGAGATGAAGTCCGTCCCTTAGCCAGCCTAGTCTATATCTACAGCTGACGCAACTCCGTACCGACGCCTCATTACTACTTAATTAATTAATTAACGGCTAAGCTATTTTATAACCTGAGCTTTCCTTAACCAGCTGACCTTACTTCGTAACCTTAACGTACTTTCTTTCTGACTTTAGCATAGGCCTTCGCCACTTCAAACGGGCGCTCCGCCCCCTATTTTTCTTTTTCATTAGAAAGAACGAGGCCTTACTTATTCTGTTCAGGGGGGATGAAAGACAAAGAAAGGGGTCAGGGGGCTTTTTGATCGGAGAAAGGGAGGGGGCGTGGTTGGTGTGTCACTGGGTCGGTGGGGGAACCCGTAGGAAGGGGGGACGACCCGCCGAATTCACATCAGAAATCGCCAACATGAACACAAACGAAATCTTTAATTGCGTATAGAAACAAAACGAACCACTTCTATTCTCGGAGCGGAGGTATATGAAGAATGGCTTTTGGGTCCCTTTCGTCCAGTGGTTAGGACATCGTCTTTTCATGTCGAAGACACGGGTTCGATTCCCGTAAGGGATAGGTACTCATTCCCGGCCGCTTTCAGTTAGTGTTCATTGCTGAGTGATCGCTCGCTATCTGGCTGGAAAAGGTGGTCCGGAAGCTTCCTCTCTCCCAGCAAGCAAGACGAGATCACCACTTCTCTCAGTAATGGACTTCCTTAAATTCTTCCTTAGCCTTAGATGTCCTTTCATAGAATAGATTCTCGAACCTCCGACAGACGGAATCTCCATGCATGCGTTCTTTCTCTCCTCCCCTCAGCCATACATCTCTTTTTTTCTCCTTTTTTTTTGCTTTTGGCCGTTTTTATTAGGCATTGAACCCCACCTTAGGTGCTGAGTGGTGCCCCCCCCTAATACCTAAAAAAAGTTCCGTCTATGGAGCCTAAAGCTTAAACCATGGCATGGCAGTAAGCAGTAAGTTGGCCTAGTCTCTCGCCCAGCCTTCGCCTTCTTCAGTGGCCAAGTTGAAGCGTTCAACGGTTCTTCGGCCTACCACCTTTCTTTTTCAAGGTTGAGCTTGTTCAATTGAAGCTAATGCTATGCTACCCTTCCCTTGTTCAAGAGAAAGCGAGGACTTTCTTTTAGCTACCGGCCCAAACAAAAGAGATTAGCCTCTTGATCGATCGATTGATTGGATCGAAGGACGAAGGGGTTGATTGGAGTGTGAGATCAGTCCAAGACTAAGGCCGAGCAACTAGCTGCTGCAGGATTGGACGTCTATCTATCTCACCACGCTCCCCTACTCCTATAAAGACCGGCGGAAGGAATGCTCTGCTCATCTTTCTTTCTTACGGCTCGTTACCGCAGCGCTCGTTCACCCCTTCGGCTTCTTCCATTCAAAAAGGTAGTGTCTTTTTCCTATTCTTATTGGTAAATAGCGTATGGAAGCGAAGGCATTATTGAACGAAAGAGATGCCGGGTCGGTCAATCCCATTCTTCAGGTATAGTTTTGTTTGATCACAGATCGGCAGGTGATCCGTCCTTTCTCCCCCCCCCCCCTTTCGTCAGTCGTCTTGATCCGCCAGAGGGTCTTGAGCTAGCTTCCTTGAAGAGGCTTGATGGGAAAGAGAGGTGAAAAAGGAGAACTTAAGGAAGGTCTCTCTCTACCTCACAAGCTCTTGGATTCCATGGCTAAGGCTGACTTTGGCGGATTTTAGGTGAGGGTGGAGGAGTAGGATAGGGGGTGAGTGTAAGATAGAACCTCAGGATGCTAGGGAAATTGTGGCATATAAGAAGGGTGGTGCTAGGGCTCAAGACCATTTTGAAGGGGGAGTTGGATCATAAAGAAGAGTTTGTTCCTTTGTTTGAAGAAGAACAATCCTACCGGACTCATTTGAGATAGGAATGGCTAAACTTATTGTCCCAGGAAGAAAGCTAATGAAAGCAAAGGTCAAGAATATCTTGGTTTAACAGAAGTTAGTCAAAATATCGCTTTTCTCCTTTCTCCATCGTACTATGATTTCTAGATGGCATTCCAAGCTCCTTAATCTAATTCCTATCGAACGGGAATTAGTAGTAGTGCTAGTGAGGGTATGGAGAATTCATTAATCGAGTCTTTCCAGAAGTTATATAAATTGGATTGGCGCCTTAGACCGTTTTGGGTGACTTTTTCGTGCTTGTCCTTCAAAATCAGAGAAAATGTTCAGCCCCTTTTTCTAAAGAAGAGATTGAAGAAGCGGTGTTCAATGTTCAATCTAGGGAAGATCTTACTAATAATAAAATCAGAAATACGATGGTTTCTCTTTAGGGTTTATTCAGGCTTTATGGGCTTTGTTAGAAGTGGATCTCATAAAGTTATGGAGGAGTGTTGGCATTGAAAATGCTGCAGTGGGTATTTTGATACCTAATGATTTACAAGCCTGCGGTTCGGGTTGTTTAACCCTGCAGCCCCATTTTAGAAGTGCGTTTGAACAATACCTCTTGGTACTTATCCTTTAAGAAAGGCTCGAGAGACCTACTTGCCACGTGGCAAGAGGCCATTAGCCAAAAAAACTGTGATAAGATCTCAAAAGAAAGAAGAGTCTTCGAATCCGGGTCCCCTATGATACTTGGCACGAAGCCATGGGTCCTAAGGGAGATTGGAAGAAAAATCCGATCTCCACTCTCTCAAAGAAATACGAAGGCTATAAATAGGATATATAAACCTCACATATAGATGCGCACAAGTTTTTTTACAAACGACTTCACACTTGGAGCTTTGAAGAGGCACTCAAGTGCTTGAAGGAGAAATAAAGAGAAGCTCTCAGTAGGATAAGGAGGAGATTCAGTCCCCAAGAACTCAAAGGACAAAGACAAGGTAGCAAGGCCTCGAAGACCGGAAAATTCTTGCATCTTCTTCCCTATTCTTCTTCTCATTTTCTTCTGTTTAAAAATGTAAAGATCTCACTGATCTTAGAATCAAATGTCTTCTCCTATGGTATATGTAATTAACGAGAAAGCCGAGAGACTTCCCAGGAGTGTGTAACCCACCACCATATTAATAAAGACCATAAAAAAGGGAGATTGTTGTGATCACTTTTCTTGTGTGAATCTTTATTTCATACTCGAAATTTGCTTTAACAAATAAACACCGGGGAAGAAAGCAAAAAGGATTCAGACATATGAATCCACCAGTTACGACAAAGTGTACTTGCTAGAACCTCGAGCAACGACATTGGGATAGGACTGCCACTCTCTGAAGCCGAATTTGGAGCGGGCAAGTTCAATGGGACGGGCACTTCCGCACTAGGAGATCTCCGTCTTATATACTCGGCCTCCCAGAATGGACGAAGCAGATTCTATATCTATATAATCATCGGGAGACTTTGGATAACGCTGGCATTTATGGTGCTGTCCGAGTCGCGCAAGAGTATTACCAAAGGGAGGCAAACATTTATAGGGGCGCTTGTGAGTAGTGGAGCTGGGTGACGAATACCCTACATTTGAAGAAAAAAACCTTGTGGGATCTGAATCAAATCGCCGGCCTTCCTATTTACGGCCAAGTTTACGACGAGTATACTCCTTGGAATGAAGAGTTGTACGGCTTCGACGAGATTTCGAAAGAGAAGTACCATTCGGAGTGTGCCCGGGAACTCTTCGCGAAGTACAAACGCTTGGCGCTTCGTAATCTATATACAAAAGTGGACCATCACGTATGGGTGAACCATTTCTTCAAGGGTGAAATTGAGAGACAGGCCCCACAGCCTAATAGAGCCAAGAAGAAAGGTATGTCAGAGACGGCCTACTTCCATTCTACCACAAGTCCAGCGGCATAATATGCTGGAGAAGAAGAAGTCCTTGCTGCTGGTTACTGAAGCCCGACTTTTTTGATTTGTTATCTGATAAAGCATTGCTTCGCAGGTGCTCACACGGAGATAGGAGCTCTCAGCCTTGCGCTAACAGCCCCCGCTTTGCTCGGTCGGAGATAGCAGCTCGGAATGGAGCGAAGGAACTCAACCTTATTTGAATTTATTGAACTCGAAGGCGCGACAATTCATAATAGAATAACTTCGGGTGGGCGCAACATATCTACACTTCCATTCCAGTACAAGGAAGACCCAGCAGACTCAGGGCTAACGTCTGATTAGTCGGATTAGTACGATCTAGCCTCTTGGAATGGGCCTGGCTCGGGCAGCTGCTGCTCAGCGGTACCGCTCTCGACGATGGGACCAGGGATAGTCTTTCTAGTCGCTTTCTTTCTTTGCCTAGACCGGGCAATCTGACTCACTTCTTCCAAACTAAAGTCACCGCAAACAAAGGGAGCCTGGTCTAGTTGGTGAATCAGTCGACAAAGAGATGACCAAGCCTTTTTGAAGTGGACCCCGATCTCACTTCCTTGCCATTCAGGGAAAGCCTCCTGCAGCAGACTTTGGGCTGTGTGAGAAGATGCGTTAGTGCTTAAGATACCGGCCTGCCAGTTGTACCCTTCCCCTACCCTTTCCTTGGCCAAAAGCAGGGCCTGACAAGCGAAGAGCCGTGTCAATCGGTCCTTCACCACTTCTCGAGTGACTTCAGGTCGTAAATAGGCCAGAGGAAGTGTGGCCAGAAGATGAGGTCGAAGATGGCTAGCTTTCTTGCTTGCTTTCCGTTCTGGACAAGGCAGACTTGCCGTCTCGCTCACTTCTTGAGAATTGAGACTAGGGGTAGAAGAGTAGGAATGAGAAAGCAGTCTTAGAGAAGAAGGCTTTCCCACTTGAGAGATCGAATGAGAACCATAAATTCGAAAGAGAAGGGTAGAATTCAAAGAAGAAAAGGTCAATAGATTTCGACTAAGATCGAGTCTGGGAGAGGAAGCAGTTAAAGTAGGGATCATGGCCCTCAATCGTTCAATCTCAATTAAGTCTTTCGTTTTTATGCTTATATCCTTCTTAGATATTTCGTCATTGATTTCCGAAAAATCAGAAAAAAGTGCTTCATCGAGATCGAAATCGATCTCTCGATTCATAAATTCGGGATCCTGAATCAATTCTTGTTTTATTAGGGAAGCCGCCTGATCTCTAAGTTCCCTTATATGAAGGTCGCGCCATTCAAAGTGAAGCTTTCAGTTATACAAGTGTTGATTGCTTTCGGAAGCCAAGTTACGTTTAACGGCGTCCCCATAGAAAAAGTCCCCCTTCCCGTCGTTCCACTCAATAAAGCGGGAACCCTTGTTTTCGAGAGCCCTAATTCGGTTCCTTAGGGAGGTCTCCAAACTGATCTTTCTGGAGACGGAGACCTCCCTTCGAGCAGCGGATGCTTCCGGAGCAGCGGTAGCCGGGTGATGAGCTTGAGGCTCATCGAGAATAGAAGGGCCCCTTTCCCTTTCATTGATTCTATCTTTCGGCCAGGGGTTGAGGCCTTGGGCGGGCGGCGCAACCTCCGGAGACAGGATTGGATCTTCATCTCTTCCAGTAATAGGATAAAAGGCAGAAAAAGGATCCATTACCGGAGATCCATTTTTGAGAAATTCCTGGAATTGGGCGTCTGCATTATCCAGGAGGGAGGGCTCTATAGCAGCCATAAGATCAGATCCCATATTTTTTTCTTTGGAAGGGGAAGATATGGATTGAGATAGATTGGAACACCCATCTTCTTCCCCCGCTGAAAAGGCGATTTCCATTTCAAAAAGAAAAAAAAAACATATGAGTCAAAATACTATCGGCCAGAGCTTTTGCCGTAGTTTCGGTTCTCCGGTGTACTCCCCCCATCCTTTCCTGAATTGAACGTTACATTGCATTCTCTCATGGATAGCGTTGTTTTCGGACGCTTTCGTACATTTGACTTTGATTGTCATTTGAGATGATTTCGGTTTCTTCCTTATCAGAGAGGGGCCCCTTAGGGAGCGGGGCTTCTTTATTCTAACAGACACACATACATACAAGCGAGTGGGTAGGTTTTCTCTCTGTTTCGAGTAAGCTAGGTGAGGTCTGGAATCATGGCTTTTCTTTATTTACTGTTGCTCTGCTTAAAGCTATTTTAGGTAGCTCGAAGACTGAACTTTTTAGCAAGAACACTTTCCGGCCAGGCCTTACTATAACCAACCTCACAGATCCCACTCAATCTTTTACACCGATGTATCGTACTCTCTCGACCAGGTCATCATAAGAAAAGACTGCTAAATCTTTCCGAAGTGAGAGAAGGAGGGAAGGCGCGCTACAACTAACATAACAGCCAGCTGAAAAACGCTAGCTAGCTAGGCTAGCGCGCAATGGCTTTCTCTGATAGGGGCTCGCTTCTTCAAGCGGAGCTTGCTGCTTTTCATTTTGATAGGAGTAGGTGCTTGCTGCTCGTCAAAGCCGTAGCTTGCTGCTCGCTTGCTGTCTACTAAACGAGCCTTCACTGCCCGCCCGGCCCCTATCTTTAATCTTAAGTAAAATGAAGTCAAATCAATGAAGTGAACAGCCCAACCTCTTTGTTTGAAGCTTTGCCAGGAAGCTTCTACTTGTTGAAGCTTTGCTTCCCCTAATTCCAAAACACAACAATAGACTTGCAACTATAGTATAGGAAAAAGCTTCTCTTTGATAGCGGTCATAGGGGGGTTCGGAAAGGATCTGATCGTAGATAGAGACTTAAACCAGTGCGGGGGTAGGGGCGGATGTAGCCAAGTGGATCAAGGCAGTGGATTGTGAATCCACCACGCGCGGGTTCAATCCCCGTCGTTCGCCCAAAAATAAATGGACCATTTGTTACGGAGACACAAGACAAACCTAGAAAGAATTTTTTCTGCAAGTTATCTCGAGGCTTTCAAACGCATCCAAGCAATTGGTATCCGATTGAAAGATAGAAAGCATAGATTCGCGTCGCCTACTTGCTGAAAGCACAAATGGAATGGCTGATCATTCATTGTATGAAGTTTTTAAGACCTCACTAATCAGCCTTACACTTTTTAGTTCATAATGAATGAAGTGAACCCCCGGATGAAGAGAAAATCTCCCCCCCCTTTTACTAAACCATGGGGAGCCCCGAGTAGTTTACCGAGCAAATTTAGTTGTCGTGATGATACCTTTCTTAGTGGAAGATCGGAAAAGACTTCTCTTCATCACGAGACTGATCGGATCTGCCGTAGACACCCGAGAGACCTCCACAAGGCAGGCTAAAAGAGTAAGAGGACAACAAGAGTTATGCTTTAATTTCTTTGTTGAGATTGAAATCAAGTTCTTTAAAAAGAGGGTAGGTATAATGCACGCAGGCCAAGTCAAGAAAAGGACTTCCTTACTTATCTTTCATAGTAGTCTTAATGACTAGTAGTTTGAAGCCTTAAGAAAAGAAACCGGTTTTTTTTCGGCACTCGGTTCCTTCGTCTTAAGTCAAGTTCCGTTTACTTTTTCGATTCGGAACTCTTAGTCGAGCTGATGGCGAGATCGATTTTTTGTTCGAGGTTCAAGAGAAAAGAGAGGAACCACCGCCCAATGGTGCTTTTACGAAAGTACGGTTACCGGTGGCTAATACCTTCTCGACACTATCGAACCTGAAATCCACTCTCAATCGCTCTTTTTAGTGGGGAGGAATTGTTTTCGTATCCTGGACTTAAGGAAGGAAAAAAGTGCCCTATCTGCCTTTAAGTGAGAGGGGGGCAGTGCCAGTTGTTTGTTTTCAAGTCAAGCTCCGTATCCCTATCTCTTTTTAGGTTGGCATAACAAAGAAAGAGAGTGCCAAGAAAGAACACATACCCATCACTTTTTGAGGGTTCGGGATCGTCAGGGAGCCCCTATAGACGTAAAGACTTGACTTCCACTGAACCGGCACTACTATTTGTCGGCTCCTACCACTCGTCCCTCGTCTGCTCGTCGAGTGCGTCCCTGGCCCTTGCTCGTCTCTAGTAGCCGATCGAGTTTCTTCGCCCCTCTCCCGCTTATTGATTAGGGCGAGTCACTCAAGTCCCTTGTCACTCGTCCCTCTTTTACGAAAATCCCGGGGTTTTTGCGTTTTTCGGAAACTAAAGTCGCTCGTCAAGCTAAAAACAGAGGAGTTCCCTCACTACGAAAGGTGTCCCGTGGATGGACGAGTTCCCTCACTACGAAAGATATGGAGCGGATGGCGTACTGATAGATCTCCTATTCGTTCTGGATCCAGCTGAAAAAGCCCTTTTTATATTAGTAAAGCGCTAACGCGCCCCTTATGGAAAACGGCCTAGCTAACGCGCTTTAGTTTGATTGCAGCTCGCGCAGGGGCGCTCACGTTTTTTGGCTGAGCCGTATCTTGCTGGTAATGGATTTCTTCTGGAATCTTGCTTGGTTTAGGCAGGTAAGTGTTAAGAGGCTCTTTAAGGCTTTCATTAGGTATACATAGCTACACATAGGAGTTTCTTGCAATACATAGTGGTTGGCTTCGAATCACATGAAGCCCATATAGATGTCCACCCTTATTCCCTCTAAAGCTCTCCCAGTGGGGAACTTAATCAGTCCATACAAGGACCTACTGAGTCATCAACCCTTGCATCTATTTGATGCATCATCACATGGCCGTCGTGTAACTCCTCGAGAATCATGTCATTCGCCTGTCACGTGTTGCCACCAGAGTCAAAAATACTCGAAGTAAGCTCATGGCTCGCCCCTATCTCTAAAGGGGCTTACGAACGAGCGGAGTGCTTAAGCCCCTATCTCTAAAGGTGTACTCATATGGTAGAGTACTTTTTTAAGGGTCTCCTTATCTTTAGGAGATGCCTGATCAGGGATCTATGCAACTTGTAATTCTTGAAATAAGTAAACCAAGGAAGGTCGTCTGATACTGCTGCATCTTCAATAGCGCATACAATCGCATCTTGATGAGCCGGTTGGTCCAGTTGTTCCACCGTAATTGTATGAAAATCATCTCCATCTGGAATCTCAAACATCGAGGGCGCCATCGCATCCGCAAATTCATTATCTTCCCGCCGAGTCCTCGAATTGTTTCCACATTAAACTCACTATCTCTTAGTAGGGTAAAAGCTTTACATCCGCCAGTTTGATATTCATCTGACGATTTGCTTAATTACCAACTCTGAATCTCCGATTCCAATTGGAGAATCTGGCCTGCATAGCTTCATACTCTGCTATGTTGTTGGTAGCAGGGAACCTCAACCTAAAAGCTTCGGGGATCCTTTATTACTCCTTATTGGGATATTCAGACTATCCCTATCCCTGCCCAATTGGGCATTCAGAGCTCCGTCAAAATCAAATTGCCACAACTTCTCTTTCTCTTCTTCTATTGCAAACGACGTTCATCTGGGAAATGAGTTTCTAAGGGAGAAGGCAAAGGGTGGTTTGCTAAGTGATCTGTGCTTGACCTTTCATTTCATTAATGGCTTTCTGGGTTACATAGGAAATCTCAAACTCCGAAAAATGCAAAGCAATTGCTATGGTCAATGCTGGCTTCTCAAACAGGTATTTGAGAGGATCCATACGAGCCAAGAGTTTGACTGCATGGGCCAACATAGCATATAATATAGTGACGTAGCTTCTGAGTTGCAAACACTAAAGCTATACGACGTTTTCTCTAAAGGTGAATACTTCATTTCATATCCGACTAAGGTTTGACTGAGGTAGTATAAGGCATTATATCAATGACCATCCGGCCTAAAACACATCCATCCTATGGAAAAGTCAGTGCATGAGATGTACAACAGAAGAGGTATCCCAGGCACAGGTGGAGATAAAACAGAGGGATTCAATAGATACCTCTTAATATCCTCGAATGCCTTCTAAAACTTTGAATTCCATTCCAACGCATATAGTATAGGTCTTTTCTGAAGAACTCCGTGAAAGGTTTGTTGCATCATATCACCTTTAGATGAATCTCCTCATATAAATCAATCTACCGTCGCTTGCAAACTTCGAACTTATTTAAGATTTTTAGGTGCAGGCATTTCCTAAAATGCCTTGATCTTAGAAGGGTCGACTTCCATGCCCCTACAGCTAACTATAAATAAATCCTAATCACTTTCCTGAAGTCACACCAAAGGCACACTTCTTAGGGTTTAGTCTAAAAAAAAGCTTATTCGTCTGAAAAACACTTTTTCAAACACTTCTATGTGACCTTCTCTAGTTCTATACTTTACTATTATATCATATAGTAAAGTAATCCATCCGCGTATGCATCATATCATTGAAGATAGCTCTCATAGCCCTCTGCACCCGCTTCAGGTATAACTTTATAGCAAAAGGTGCCCTGTAGAAACACTTTTGATCAAACTCTGCTAGGTTCCGGAAAATAAATCCATCCATAAACAAAGATTCAAAACCAGCAGTACTATCTACCAGGATATCTATGTTAGGTAAAGGAAAGTCATCCTTAGGATCTTAAATTAAGGTTTCTTAAATCTATATACAGACTCTAACCGTCGCCATCTTTCTTGGGAACAGGAACAATGTTAGAAATCCAGCCAGTCTGAGTAATGTAATCTAAAGTTTTGATAACATCTTTAATAAGCCCTCTTCTTTGACCTTAAGTTCTATCTATGTCAGGGTGTCATTTCCTGAATTTATGTTTAAAACAGGTTTTGCACCTTCTTCGAAGACTAAGTGATGTTCGACTAAGGATGGGTCTATCTAACCCTGGCATATCACTATAGGACCAAGCAAACATATCTCTCTTTGTGCTCTTTAAGGAAACTAATCAACTTATCCTGTTCTGTAGGAGATAGGGATGTACTAATCTATCCTATTTTAGGATCACTATCTGTGCTGACGGTTTATATATATGGTTTCGTTTCTTCTAACACTATTTCTGCCTTAGTTCTTTCTTAAAATCTATCTAAGGATTGGTGGAAATTATGAGGGAGTCTATTTCTACTTCTATAGGTTCTGGATTCTCTATTTATGAAGAACAAACTCGCTTGATGGCATAAAATCCTTATAAGTCAAGTGAATAGGCGGCTATAAACCGATGCATGTGAGTCTCATCTCTTTCCCATAGCAGCAGCTTCAATGGTGAGTGGTATCTGGGTCCACCCGCCTTCGAATCCACTCCAAATGAGAAATCTTCATCTGACTGACATACGTTGCATTCATCAAACATTTGTGACATGCCTTAGAATTCATCCATTGGAGTCATGTCTATGTCCATTACATCATCTTTTGATAAGAATTTCTTTATGGAAATGATCGTCCAAAGTCCATGTTCAGGGTTCTTTATTGGATCCCTTTTTCCTCTGGATCAAGGGCCTTCACGGTTTTGAATAACAGGAATGGGATCTCTCTTTCCATTTTTCATTTATACCGGAGTGGTTGCGCTTTTCACCTCCCTAAAGAAGTTCTTAGTAAGTCTTCTCAAAGATTTTCATACACTCCCTTCTTTGCTTCAATGTTTTCTTCCGGGTCAGGAGGAATATATATAGATATATACACTACTGCTTTTCCTTTGTCATTTCTTTTCCGTCATCATAGAGGTCATGACCTGATGTTCAGCTTGAACTTGATTACATCCTGCAAAAGGCCTCTCAGTGATAATAATTCCGGAATTTTGAGACATTTATGAGTTGTTGATGGTATGGCCATGTGGTCATGTATCCATGCCAATCCGACGTTTTAGGTTGAAGGAAGCCCTGAGATAAGTGACATGGAATAATGTGGGTCGGGTCCTACTTGCAATTGCACACATATGGTACCCAAGGAGTCTTGAGACGTTCAATCATATCCAATTTTGTGGAGGTATACTTCTACTTTGAGCCCCAATGCTTTTGCAGTCTTAAAGGTAATGAATTCCTGTCAATGAAAATGAAAAGGAAGGAAAACATTTTTGAGTGGGATAAGGTTGATCCTATAAGAGAAAACCGCGGCTTAGTTGGGCTGTCAAAATCCGAAGCTCTTCCACCTCCTGGTTTGCTCGTAAGAAAGCAGCAAGGGTTCCGTGTAAGGACGACCGACTTGGAATGCAATGTTGGCATATACATTCCGTTTTTAAACTTGTAGTCCACCAGGGGGCTAAATCTTCTCCTGATTGTAATCCACGAAAAACGATACGATCATTCTATGTTGGGGTCGTTTTATCGCTGACGTGAACGGCCGTCTAAGCTACTTGTGGTTTATCACTATGTTGGGTTTCATCTCCGCAGATATTTCCAGATCGCGAGACAGAATGTTCTCTACGACACTGGAGTAGATGTCCGGGTATAGGTCGGTGAAGGTGAGAAAGTTATATATGGAGAGGCAAGAGGCATTTGATATTTCTCTCTCCCCTTTCGGCCTGCCGAGAGTTGCCGTTTTCGCGTGTCAGCTCTTCTTTGTTTTTTAGGAGTGCGTCATATCCTTTAGTTTTGGCAAATGTTGTTCCGATTCTCGTACCTTTGTGTCTAGGTTGTTGTTTCTTTTGGGCTTCCCTTCCCGACTTGTTTCAAGTACCAGTGCTGGAGCTGATTAGTACCCCTACCCCATTTAGTCATCCTTCCGGTATCGATGTGGGAAGCTTAAGGGGTTCCCTAAACGCGGCTATGGGAAGGAGTTCTACACACTCATGCTCGAGGTGCAGTGCAGGATACGCCTGAAAAAGACTGATTCTTCCACTTTATGGATGGCTTAGAAAACTGGAACGAAAAAGAGCTGGAACGGCGTGGGGTGAAAGACCTCGCATCGGAAATGGCGGCAGCAGAGAAGCTGATAGACTTGAAGAAGAAAGACTCCGCCAAGTACAAGGCTAACAAGAATGCCCAAGGAAAAGGGGGGCGAGAGAAGGAAAAGGGACACAGTGGTGACAAGGATGGCTCAGGTAAGTCTTCCACCCATAAGCACCATCAGGAAAAAAGAAAGGAAGGTAGGGACAAAAGCCACGTGAGCTTCATTCTTTCGGACCTCACTGGGAAAGGGAATAAAAAAGAAAAAAGGCCATCCGCTCTCTCACATAAAAGCTAAGTGAGGAGGAGCCAGATGAGGAGTCACATTGGGAGATCTAGACAGTTGATCAATGCCATGGCCAAACAAATAGAAACCCAAGTCGGTGATCAAAGGGCTCATCCACGTTAAAGTGGGAATTAATTGGAAGAACACTCGGGCCATCGTAAACAGGGGTCCTACCCACAACTTTCTCTCAGTAGAGGAGGCAAAGACAGACGGATTGAAGCCCAATAAGGAAAGAGTCTGCCTCAAGCCTGTCCACTCAAGGGAAAAGCCCGTACAAGGTCTGGCTCGTGCGGTGGAGCTACACATGGGTGATTGGAAGGGCAAGGTGACCCTAGCCACCATGGATGACTTTCAAGTGGTACTGGGGATAGACTTCCTAAGGCAAGTCAAGGATTCTAAACCACACATGAATTCGCTATGCATTATAGAAGAGAAGACACCTGCATGCTTCCTCTGGTACAAGGGACCAAGAAGACCAAGGTCATGCTATCAGCCAGAAAGCTAAGAAAGGCTTTCAGAAGAAATGCCCACATTAGTACGCTTGGTTGACCTTCTTCGTTTTACTACTTCAGGTCCCAATCTTTGTTATGTCCCTTAGTTAGCTGGGCATACCTTTCTCATGTTCCCGAAATGAATTAGTGTCTTTTGATTAGCTTTCATATTTGGTCAAATGGCACATTCGGAAGGTGTGAAATTGGCCAGTGTGAGGTTTCCCTTTCTGTTTTGGAAGAAAGGTTCACAGAATAGCAAATTGCATAAGAGAAGAAGGTTCGTAGAATTTCTTGACGCAACTGGCATACCGTCGAATCTACTCTACTTTAGGCTACCATCTTTCTTCTCTTATGCAAAGACCTGTTTATATAGAATAAGAAGAGAGAACCGTCTGCCTGTCTTTCGCTTTAAACTTCCCTACTTCCCATAAGGAAAGGGTGCCCATCTTCCTACTTTCTCAACAAGTTCTAGCTCTAGGGCTTTCTAGGTCTTCATCTTTGGAAAACTCTCTTCCTTATCATACGAGGCATCCAAATCCGCATTCCCATCCCCATCTGAACCCGATGAGACATCAGGCTCAGTCGAACCAAACTCTCGAACCCGTCCAGAAGTTGAGGATGAAGCTTACGATTAAATCGGTGTTCAAAAAAGGGTTTAGCCATAAAATAAAGAAGCCGGTTAAAGAGAGTTCTAATGTGGGGCGACAAATGGCATTAAATTGCCCTAAAAGGGGTGCCTTCCCTGAAACTTCCTAAGTCCTAGTTTCAGCTTAATAGACTCAAAAATTACTTAACTGAATTGCCAGGATCAACCATCAAGCGTTCCTTGTGATTCTAGGGGGTTTAGGATAAGAAGAGGGCTAAGCTCCTTAAAGAGGATGGGACTTGGTTTTTTCGTTGTTGACGTTGGAGCAATCATTTTCTGTCTAAACGGAAGTCTCATTTGAGAATCCCTACGGATGATGAGTGGAATAAGCCTCTGGATGATGATGTTATGGAACTTCAGACCCATCTGTTGCATGGCCTGATTCACTGCAACGGGTTTGGTCATTTGGTCTGCATCAATGGCATTGAAGGCGGTTCAAAGTACCTATGTGGCAGATAAATCATGGATTTATGGGATAGAATTTGCACAATACTTCGAGCGAGGTAACCAAAAGCACCATAATTCTTGGGCCTATTTCATATTATGAATGTAACTCCCAGCTAAGGGGAAACTAAATCTTCTTTCTGCTGCAGGAAAATCACTGTCGAGGATGTGTCAAAGAAAAGGTCAATGGATCTTAGATTGCTTTATGGCGTTGCTTATGGACATTCTTGCTTTGGTAGGTGGGGGCTACAGATTCTGCCGTGGAAGCTTTGGAGTGGCAGAGCACTATTATATCAGTGCAATTGAACTGCTTAGCTCGTTGGAACTTGAAGTGATCATTGAAGATTTTGGTAAAACTTACAAAGGCAGAGAAATCAAGCAGATAATTCGTCATTACAGAGACATGAGTGAAACCCAGCTAGTTACAATCAAAGATCTACTCAGGTTTATGCTAACTATAAAATCTCGTGCTCCTATGCTAATTAACAAAGCTACTTCAGCTCCTCCATCTTCCATCACGAGACCCCCTAGCAGACTCTCCACCCAGAGCAAGCCTTTGAGAAAAGAGAAGTCAACAGCTTATAGGAGGTTCTCTACTGTAGTTGCGTGTATGGATAGTAGATGGCCTACAAGAAGACTGGAATTTACAGCAGAAGTCATTGTGGACGCATTGAAAGAGAATCAAGCACATGGCGGCATGACACGACAAGATTTGCGAGATGCAGCTCGGCTTCATATAGGTGATACAGGTCTGCTGGATCATGTTCTAAAAGCAATGAACAATGTGATTGTAGGAAATCACGTTGTGCGTCGCACAGTGACCCAGTCACTCGAATTTTGGAATATTCCATCCTGGTAATGAGGCTAACGTTTCTGAGCCGCAAAAAGAAGCACCTCGAAAGCTTCTTACAGTATCATCTCTGGTGCCAGGTCTTGATGTTTACAATGATTTGGTTGATCTGTATAACAATGTTCTGTTGGATTACAGAGGATCACATCTGGTGGAATTGGCTACTCAGGCTATTCTGGATAGTAAGCACTTTGCGAAGGAATGGCCGTTTGTTGACGCGGAGGATCAGTATCTGAGATTGATTTGCCGATTAGTTCCAAGATTGTGTGGCACAGAAGCTGAAATGGAAATGGTGCTACCAGTTGGTGAAATCGTTGTAGTTCCAATGCATGCAACAGTTGGAGAATTGAAGCAAGCAGTGGAGAATGCACTGAAGGACACGTACTGTATAACAGATGAATTTGTGTTGATGGAGATTTCAGAGCTGGGAATTGGAGGATGAGGAATTGCTTTTTGGAGCAGTTGAGTCAGGTGCAGAGCTATGTGTGAGAGGGACCGGGATAGGCTTGGAGAATCGCCTGAGGTATGAAGGTGGGGCTGACAATTGGGTTGTGAAATGCGAATGTGGCGCTCAAGATGATGATGGGGAGAGGATGGTGGAATGTGATCTTTGTGAGGTCTGGCAGCACACTCGCTGCTGTGGCATTGAGGACACTGAGACTGTTCCTCCACTCTTTGTGTGCTCAGGATGCTGCGCCCCACTCGTGCCACCAAAAACTGACTCTTCTTGTGGTCTCGAGTGTTCTCCAACACTGGTGTATAACTCTTTTTTGCCGCAGCCCTCTTCTTAATTGTCAAAGTTCTTTTGACTGTCGTATCTTTGAATGGCCTTGTCTGCTCTCTTTTTCCTTTTTGTGCTTTTTGTGAACGAGGGCAGTACATTTTGGCATTTTTCTGGTCTCTTTCTCTATTCCATTTACTCCTTGCTTTTTTATCTGGTCTGATCTCAAACTACGTGATCTTTGTTTGAGGTGACTAAATTAGAAACAACATCCCAAGAGAAACTAGAAAAAGTATACAGTTCAAGACAACTCATGTATATACGTCCAAGCATATTTTTAGTTCAAATCACCAAGAACTGCTCAGGTCATATTGCATAAGGCCAGAAGCTATCCCGTAGTGCATTTCCATAGAGTTTAAATATCTAGGTGCAGTGTTTCTTTCCATGGAATACAGTAATGACAGTTGCAAACTGTCGTTGGTCATCAAATAAAGCATTCAGCAAACACTGACAAATAAACCCGAAATG
>ERZ825896.2546-NODE-2546-length-17176-cov-3.004030_pt1 | contig 17176 bp, 16 predicted proteins | sample MGYA00519858_ERZ825896 | MGnify/ENA primary metagenome ERZ825896 (study PRJEB31778, sample SAMEA3449214) | human gut metagenome | biome: human gut; feature: human-associated habitat; material: faeces | place: United Kingdom | collected 2010/2012 ...
GCCTGCGTGGCGGCGGCCCATCAATGCGCGGTGCCGGCCGGAGGGGCCCTGGCGGTAGACCGGGACCGCTTCTCCGCCCTGGTGACGGAGAAGGTCCGGGCCCATCCTCTCATCACGGTGGAGCACGGTGAGCTGACCGAGCTGCCTGAAACCGGGGTGGCGGTGATTGCCACCGGGCCCCTGACTTCCGAACCCCTGGCCCGTGCCATCGCCTGCCGCTGCGGCGGTGCCCTGAGCTTTTACGATGCCGCCGCCCCCATTGTCACCGGAGAGAGCGTGGATATGAGCTACGCTTTTCGCGCCTCCCGCTATGGGCGGGAGGACGGGCCGGAGAGCGCGGGGGACTATATCAACTGCCCTTTGAACAAAGAGGAATACGAGGCGTTCCACGCCGCCTTGGTGTCGGCAGAGACCGCCCTGCTCCACGAATTCGACAAGCCCAAGGTGTACGAGGGCTGTATGCCCATCGAGGTGCTGGCGGGGCGGGGCGCGGACGCCATCCGTTTCGGCCCCATGAAGCCGGTGGGCCTGCGGGATCCCCGTACCGGGCACCGCCCCTGGGCGGTGCTCCAGCTCCGGGCGGAAAACGCCGGAGGGACGCTCTGGAACCTCGTCGGGTTCCAGACCAACCTGAAATTCGGGGAGCAAAAGCGGGTTTTCGGCCTCATTCCGGCTCTGCACCGGGCCGAATTCGCCCGGTACGGAGTCATGCACCGCAACACCTTCCTGGATTCCCCCCGCCTGCTGGATGCGGGCTGCCGGCTGAGGACGGAGCCCCGGTTTTTCTTCGCCGGGCAGATGACCGGGGTGGAGGGGTATATGGAATCCGCCGCGTCCGGGATCGTCGCTGGGTTATCCGCCGTCCGGATGCTGCAGGGGCGGGAGCCTTTCGTTTTTCCCCGGGACACGATGATCGGGGCGCTGACGGCGTATGTCAGCGATCCCGCCGTCCGGGACTTTCAGCCCATGGGTGCCAATTTCGGAATATTGCCCCCTCTGGAGGAACCGGTCCGGGACAAGCGGCTGCGGGCCGAGGCCCTGGCCCGCCGTGCCCTGGACAGCCTGGACCGGTACCGGCTTGAACAGGATCTATGAATAGAAAGGTCGCGAAGCCATGGAAACCACAAACGGACAAAAACCGCATCTGCGGATCATCGTCGACGCCTACGGCGGGGATAACGCCCCCCTCGAAATCCTGCGGGGAGCAGCCCTGGCGGTGGCGGAATACGGTCACACCATTCTCCTGACGGGAAACGAGGCGGATATCCGCCGGGTGGCGGCGGAGAACGCCGTGCCGCTCGACGGGATGGAGATCGTGGACGCCTCGGATGTCATCACGATGGACGACGAGCCCAAAAGCATCCTCAAGGAGCACAAGGGCTGCTCCATGGCGGTGGGCCTCCGCCTGCTGGCGGAGGGGAAGGGGGATGCCTTTGTCTCGGCCGGCAGCACCGGCGCCCTTATCATGGGGGCGACCTTCTTCGTCAAACGGATCAAGGGGGTATCCCGTGCGGCCCTGGCGCCGCTGGTGCCCTCGGACAAAGGGCCTTTCATGCTCATCGATTCGGGCGCCAACGTGGAATGCCGTCCCGAGATGCTGCTGCAGTTCGCCCACATGGGCAGCATCTATATGACGAAAGTGATGCACAACGGCAGGGCGGCCCGGGTGGGGCTGCTCAACGTGGGAACCGAGGATCACAAGGGGGGGCCGCTCCAGCAGGAGGCGAACACCCTGCTCAAAGCGAGCGGACTCAATTATGCCGGCAACGTCGAAGCCAGAGACGTGCCCGCCGGAGTGGTGGACGTGCTGGTGGCGGATGGATTTAGCGGCAACGTGCTGCTTAAGACCATGGAAGGCACCGCCGACATGCTCATGGGCAATCTCAAGCGGGTCCTCTATACCAATCTCGGCACCAAGCTGGCCGCCCTCTTTGTCAAAAAGCCTCTCTACGGCCTCAAAAAGAAGCTCTCCACCTCCGAATACGGCGGCGCGCCCCTCCTGGGGGTAGCCCGGCCCGTCATCAAGACCCACGGCAATTCCAAGGCTCCCGCCGTCAAGAACGCCATCCGGGTAGCAGCTGGTTTTGCCGCCGCCCATGTAATTGAGGATATTGCCGCCGCCGTCCGTCCGGCGGCAGAAACGGAGGAGGGCTGAGGCATGGTGCTCGAAAAGCTCGCCCTCCTGCTGGTGGACCAGGTCGGCTGTGCGGCGGAGGATGTAGCGATGAACGCCCGGCTTGATGATCTGAACCTTACCCCTGACGACCGGGCCGAGCTGGCGTTCACCCTCGGGGAATTTTATGGGGTAGAAATCCCCGAGGACGCGCTCGAGAACTTCGAGTTCGTGGAAGATATCGTCGGTTTTATAGAGGACAGGCTCTGAGTACGGCCCGCCGGCGGGCCTTAAAAAAAGGATGATGCCGCATGCGTCAGGAAACGATGCGTTTTATGGAGAAAATCGGATACAGATTTCGCAATCCCGCCCTGCTGGAGAATGCGCTGACCCATTCCTCCTATGCCAACGAGGGCCATCATGGGATGGAAAGCAACGAGCGGCTGGAATTCCTGGGGGATTCGGTGCTGGGGTTTGTTACGGCGGGGTATCTCTTTGAAAAGGAGACCGGCCCGGAGGGGATGCTGACCAAGCTGCGGGCGGCCCTGGTGTGTGAGAAGGCTCTGTGTTCCTATGCGCAGCTCCTGGGCCTCGGGGCGTATCTCCTCCTCGGGAAAGGGGAGCAGCGTTCAGGGGGGGCTGAACGCCCCTCCATCCTGGCCGACGCCTTCGAGGCGGTGATCGCCGCAATTTATCTCGACGGCGGGCTGGAGCCGGTGAGGGCGTTTATCCTGCCCTATCTGGAGCAGGAGGCGTCCAACCAGCGCCGCCGCCATTTCAAGGACTACAAGACCACCCTTCAAGAGATTATCCAGCACAATCCGGAGGAACGGCTGGACTATGTCTTGAAGGGCGAGTCGGGGCCGGATCACGACAAGGTGTTCCAGGTGGAGGTCCGCCTGCATTCCAATGTCATCGGTTCGGGCCGGGGCCGCAGCAAGAAGGAAGCCGAGCAGCAGGCCGCCAGAGAAGCGCTGAGGCTCATGGGTTACGATGGGTAGGGCCCTGCCCGGAACCGGAAAGCACGGGAATGTCGCCCTGTTCGTCCCCCATGCGGGCTGTCCCCACCGGTGCAGCTTCTGCGACCAGCGGGCCATTGCCGGAACGGGGGACCGTATGACGCCGGACAAGGTCGAGGCCGCCTGCCTCCAGGCGGAATCCCGTATCACTCTGCCCGGACGGCAGGCCGAGCTCGCGTTTTTCGGCGGCAGCTTCACCGCCCTGCCGAAAAAAGAGATGTGCGCGCTGCTGGACGCGGCTCTCCCGTTTGTACGCCGGGGTGTTTTCAGGGGGATCCGGCTTTCCACCCGTCCCGACTGCGTGGACGAGGGGATCCTCGCGGCCCTTGCCGGCCGATCCGTGACAGCGGTGGAACTCGGTGCCCAGAGCATGGACGACGCGGTTCTCGTGCAGAACGGCCGGGGCCACACCGCCGCCGACGTGGAGCGCGCGGCGGGGCTTATCCGGGCGCGGGGGCTGTCCCTAGGCCTCCAGATGATGACCGGCCTGCCGGGAAGCACGCCGGACACCGACCGCGAAACCGCCGCACGGCTGGCCGCGCTTCGGCCGGATACGATGCGGATTTATCCTACAGTGGCGCTGCGGGGCACCCCCCTCGACGGGATGGTCCGCTCAGGTGCCTACATACCGCCTACCCTCGAGGAAACGGTGGCGCTGTGTGCAGAGCTGCTCCTCTTTTTCGAGGAGGAACGGGATATCCCGGTCATCCGCCTGGGGCTGCATGCCTCTCCGGATCTGGAACAAAACCGGGTGGCGGGGCCCTGGCACCCGGCCTTCCGGGAGCTGTGCGAGGGGCGGATTTACCGGGACCGCGCGGCGTCCCTTTTACGGGAATGCGGGATCCCGCCCGGACCTGTGCGGCTGCTGGTCCATCCCCGTGCCCTGTCCGCTATGATCGGCCAGCGCCGGGGAAATGTCGTCTGGTTCCGGGAACGAGGATATCGCGTCGAAGTGGAGGGGGATCCCGCCTTGTCCCGGTATCGGGTGAAGATCGGCGGATAGGCCGAACAGATGTGAAACGGACCGGCATGGGCGCAGGATGCGCCGCTGCCGGTGAGAATAAGGATGTGTGAAACGGTGCTGCTCAAATCCTTGGAAATACAGGGCTTCAAATCTTTCCCCGATAAAACGGTGCTCTCCTTCGGACAGGGGATTACCGCTGTGGTCGGGCCGAACGGCTCCGGCAAGTCCAATATCAGCGACGCGGTGCGTTGGGTGCTGGGCGAGCAGTCCAGCAAAAGCCTGCGCGGCTCCAAGATGGAGGATGTCATCTTCAACGGCACCTCCAGCCGCCGGGCGGTGGGCTTCGCGGAGGTCTCGCTGACGGTGGACAACACCGCCCGCAAGCTGGACTTCGACGCCGACGACGTCAAGGTCACCCGCCGGTATTACCGGTCGGGGGAAAGCGAATATCTCCTGAACGGCGCCGCGGTCCGGCTGAAGGACGTGCAGATGCTGTTTATGGATACCGGCCTCGGCCGGGACGGCTATTCCATCATCAGCCAGGGGAAAATCGGGGATATCGTGGCCTCCAGGTCGGAGGACCGCCGGGAGTTTTTTGAGGAAGCCGCCGGCATTTCCAAATACCGTTACCGCAAAAACGAGGCTGAACGGCGGCTGAACGCGGCGGAGGATAATCTGCTCCGGCTGCGGGATATCGTGCAGGAACTGGAGGAACGGGTCGGGCCGCTCAAAACCCAGGCGGAAAAGGCGAAAAAATACCTCGCCCTGGCCGGGGAGAAGAAAGAGGTCGAAATCGGCCTGTGGCTGCGCACCATCGAGCAGAGCCGGGACGTGCTGCGGGATCTGAGCGCCAAGCTGGAGCTCGCCCGCACCCAGTACGACGCCGCGGGCGAGGCGGCGGCGGAGATCGAGGCGCGCATCGACGGCATCGCGGAGGAATCCCAGCGTCTGACCGTCCGGATGGACGAGGTGAGGCAGGAGGCCCGCCGCTTTGAGGAAGAGGCCGCCCGCTGTGACAGCGACGCGGGGCTGCTGCGCAACGATATCTTCCACAACAACGAGACCATCGCCCGCCTGAATGCCCAGCTCGAGCAGTCGGAGGAGGGGGGCGAGGGCATCCAGCGCGATATCGCCGCCCGCGAGGCCGCGATCGCCGCGAAGGAGACCGCCGCTGCCGAAACCGAGGCGAAACGCCGTGCGCTTGAGGAGGAGCTCGCCGGCCTGACCGAGAGCCACGACACCTATGCGGGCCGGATCGAGGCCCTCTCCAAAGAAGCGTCGGCCCTGGCACTGCGCCTGTCCGATATCCGGGTCAGGGCGGTGACGAGCGAGTCTTCCCTGAACGAAATCACCCTGCGCCTGTCCCAGTTGGCCGCCTCCATCTCCCTGCGGGCCGAACAGAGCGGGACGGCGGAAAAGGAATTGTCCGCCCGCCGGGACGAGCTGCGTCTCGCCTGTGAACGGGTGGAAGGGCTGCAAAATACCCTGACGGGATATGAGATGCGGTACCGCTCCCGGGCGGGCAAGCTGGATTCCGCCAAGGAAGAGGCGGAGAAGCGGAGCCTCGATGCGGGGGAAAAGGCCCGCCGGGTCCGGCTTCTTGAAGAAATGGAACGCAACCTGGAAGGGTTCGCCCAGAGCGTCAAGGCGGTCATGAAGCAGGCCGAACGGGGCGGGCTCACCGGCATCCACGGCCCGGTTTCCCGTCTGGTGCAGGCAGGGCCGGCCTATGCGCTGGCGGTGGAGACGGCCCTCGGTGCGGCGGCGCAGAACCTGGTCTGTGACCGGGAAGAGGACGCCAAAGAGGCGATCCGGTATCTCAAGGAGACCAAAGGCGGCCGCGCTACCTTCCTGCCTCTGACGGCGGTGAAGGGAAACATACTCAGCGAAAAGGGCCTGGAAAATGAACCGGGCTTCGTCGGCCTCGCTTCTTCTCTGGTGGAAGCGGACCCGCAGTACGAGGGTGTGGTGCGCAGCCTGCTCGGGCGCACCGCCGTTGCGGAGGATCTCGACGCCGCGGTGCGGCTTGCCAAAAAGTACGGCTACCGGTTCCGGGTCGTTTCCCTGGACGGCCAGGTGGTCAACGCCGGCGGCTCCATGACGGGCGGCTCCAGCGTCAAGGGCGCGGGGCTGCTCTCCCGCCGGGCCGAGATCGAACGGCTGCAGCAAGAGGCGCGGGATCTTAGCGAAAAGGCCCGCCAAGCCAAAGAAGAGGTCGCCCGTCTGTCCCAGGAGGCGGCCGCCGCCGAAGCCGCCCTGACCGGGGCGAGAGGGGAGCTTTCCGTCGCCGGGGAGGAGAAGATCCGGCTCGAGGGCGAGGTGCGCCGCCTGGCCGAGCAGGCTGAAGCCCTCCGGAAAGCTCTTGAGGAGGGAGAGGCGGAACGGACCGCCCTGGGGGACCGGGCGGAGGCCTGCCGCCGTGAGGCCGCCGAGGCTGAGGCCGAGGCCGCCGAGGTGCATAGGGAACAGGAACAGGTGGAGGCCGAGCTCGATTCCCTGAGCGGGGGCCGGGAGGAACTCTCCCGCCGCCGGGAGGAGCTGTCCGCCGGCATTGGGGAGATGCGGCTGCAAAAGCTCGCGATCGAGAAGGAGATCGAGGCCGAACACGCCGCCATCACGGGCCTGCATGCCCGCCTTGCGGATGAGGCGGGAGCCAGAGAGACCCTGCGTGTTCAGACGGAGGAGCTGGCCCGCACCAACGAGACGCTCGGCGGGCGCGCCGCCGCCCTGACCGCCGCTGCGCGCGCAGGCGGTGGGGACACAGGGCCGGATCGAGGAGCTCATGGCCGAGCGCGCGAAAGGTGAGGCTGAGCAGGCCTCATTGCGCCAGCAGTCGCGGGATAAGGCCGACGAACGGGAGAAGGCGGGGCTCGAGGCCGCCCGTATCGAGGAAAAATGTGCGGCGGCGTCCCGGGAGGCGGACGACGTGGTCCGCCGCCTGTACGAGGAATACGAGCTCACCCGCAGCGAGGCGGAGGCCACGGTCCGGCCGGCCGAGGACGTGCCCGCGGCCACCCGCCGCCTGTCCGAGCTCAAAAACCGGATTCGCGCCCTCGGCAGCGTCAATGTGGACGCCATCGAGGAATATCGCGAGGTCAGCGAGCGCTATGAATTCCTCAGCGCCCAGGTGCGGGACGTGGAGACCTCCAAGGAGGAGCTGCTCCGGCTCATTGGGGATCTGACCGTGCAGATGCGGGAAATTTTTATTGAACGTTTCCGCCAGATCAACTATAATTACGGCATCGTCTTCACCGAGCTGTTCGGCGGGGGCAAGGGGGAACTGAGGCTGACAGATCCGGACGATATCCTGGGCTCCGGCATCGAGATGCATGTGCAGCCCCCCGGTAAGGTGATTCTGAATCTCGACGCCCTGTCGGGCGGCGAGAAGGCCCTGGTGGCCATCGCGCTGCTCTTCGCCATCCTCAAGGTGGCGCCCTCTCCCTTCTGCGTGCTAGACGAGATCGAGGCGGCTCTCGACGACGTCAATGTCGACCGGTATGCCCAATATCTGCGGCGGATGACGGGGAATACCCAGTTTATCGTCATCACCCATCGGCGGGGCACGATGGAGGAGGCGGACGTCCTCTACGGCGTGACCATGCAGGAGCGGGGCGTGTCCAAGCTGCTGGAACTGCGGGCCAGCGAGGTGGAGGAGAAGCTCGGTATCCAGGTGGACAAGGGGTAACGCTCAAAGGGAAGTATGAGGAGGCACATCGTATGGAAAACGATTCGAATTCGGCGCCGCGGGCTCCGGCTGCAGCGCCACCCGAACCCGCTTTTGTAGTAGAAAGCGTGCTGACCGAGGAGCTGTATACCCGGTTTAATCGGGTGCATGTCAAGGCGGCGGGGCTGCTGTACCCGCTCCTAGCGATATGCATCATATTGGGGGTGCTAAGCGGGGTATCCCTCTATGCGTATCTCGCGTTTCCAAATGAAAAGGCGGAGTTTCCTTTTGTGGTGGTCGTTTTTGCGGCGTTGCTGGTTCTGCTGATCGTGCTATATGTGTTTGCGCCGAAGATCTGCACCAAGCAGTATTTGAAATCCGCTAGAGGGATTGAAAATGCCCCTTTTACCGTCTGTCTTTATGGGGACCGGCTGGTAGAATATACGCCGCGCGGCCAAACCTGTACACCATATAATACAATCTATCGTGTATTGGAAACCAGCGATCTCCTTCTGATTTACATATCCAAAATGGAGGCGCATATCCTCGATAAATCCGGGTTCCGCAAGGGTACACCCGAGGCATTGACCGCGTATCTGCGCGGGACATGGCATGTCCCGTATAAACGGGTCAAGTAAAGGAGGTCCTGCATGGACATCGATCGTGTACCGGCCGATCCAACCGAAGAGCCGCGGTTTGCCGTCGAAGGGGTGCTGACCGAGGAACTGTACACCCGGTTTGCCCGCGCCCATCTCAAGCTGACCGGCGGCGGACGGGTGTTGCTGCTCTTGTCGGGTCTTTTGTTTGCCGTGGGGAGCTTCCTGCTGGTGCTCGATCTGTGTTATTCTGAGGGCGGGCACGAGGTGCGGGGCACGGCGCTGACCATGATGGGGTCTTCCCTCGTCATGGGTTTTGTGGCCTATGTCCTGCCCCGACAGAACGCCCGGCAGGTGATCCGCTCGGCCGACGGTTTCCTGGACCAACCCTACGTCCTGCGGTTTTATGAGCGGGCGTATACCGAAACCAACGCACTGGGCGAATGGCGTACCCCGTATGCCTCGTTATACAAGCTCGTGGAAACCGATGGTCTCCTCCTGCTTTACCACAACAAGACCAGGGCGGATATCCTGGAAAAGGCGGGATTCACCAAAGGAGCGCCGGAGGAACTGACCGGGTATCTGCGGGATGTGTGCGGCATATCCTATAAACGCATCAAATCTCAGTAGAAAGAGGCTGCCATATGGGTTTTTTCAGCAAAATCGGCGAGGGACTCAAAAAAACGCGGGATTCCCTGCTGCAATCGATGAATACGATGCTCCATTCCTTTACCCGTATCGATGAGGAGCTGTTCGAGGAGCTCGAGGAGATCCTTATCATGGGGGATGTGGGGGCCGCCACAGCTGGCCGGATCTGTGAGGAGCTGCGGCGTAAGGTCAAGGAGCGGGGGGAAACCGATCCCGGGCGGATCCAGGGGCTGTTGGAGGAAACCGTGGCCGAACTGCTGCGGGGCGGACAGGAGCTGGAGCTGCACACCAAACCGGCAGTGATCCTGGTCATCGGGGTCAACGGGGTGGGCAAGACCACCACCATCGGCAAGCTGGCCGCCCGGTTCGGGGCGGAGGGGAAAAAGGTGGTGCTGGGCGCGGCGGACACCTTCCGCGCCGCCGCCATTGAGCAGTTGGAAATCTGGGCGGAAAGGGCGGGGGCGGACATTGTCAAGCATACTCAAGGCTCGGATCCCGCCGCCGTGGTGTTCGACACCCTCTCCGCGGCCAAGGCCAGGGATGCCGATGTCGTCATCTGCGACACCGCCGGCCGCCTGCACAATAAAAAGAACCTGATGGATGAGCTCGGCAAAATCGGCCGGGTCATCGACCGGGAGGTGCCTGACGCGGACAAGGAGATTCTCCTGGTTCTCGACGCCACTACCGGCCAGAACGCGGTCAATCAGGTCCGGGAGTTTCGGAACGCCGCCGGTATCACCGGCATCGTGCTGACCAAGCTCGACGGCACTGCCCGGGGCGGGGTGGTCCTCACCATCCGGGAAGAGCTGGACGTGCCGGTCAAATTCATCGGCGTGGGCGAGGGCGTGGACGATCTGATGCCCTTTGACCCCGACGATTTCGCCCACGGCCTGTTCGGGGATGCCCGCTGAGGAGGGAACGTGCGATGGCGCTGCGTCTCGTCCCGGCCGCTTCCCTGCCGGACGCGGACGTATGGGACTACCATGCGGAGTGGTGCGCGGCGGGGGAACCCCTGGTGCCCGCCGCGTCCGATCTGAAGGGGCGGGATGTCGCCGGTTGGCGGGCGGATGTCCTCCGGATGGAGGCCGATCCTCCGGCCGGGCTGGTCCCCTCCAGCCTCTTTTTCCTGATTGAGGAATCAGAGGGGCGCCCGCTTGCGTGCCTCGATCTCCGTCATTCGCTCGATACCGACTGGCTGCGGCGCTACAGCGGCCATATCGGCTACGGCGTCCGGCCGTCGGAGCGGGGGAAAGGCTATGCTAAGGCCATGTTGCGCCTCGCCTTTCCCCTGGCGAGGGAGTTGGGGCTCTCCCGCCTCACGGTCGGCCATCTGGAAGAAAATCCGGCCTCGGGGGCGGTTATCCGCGCCTGCGGCGGGAGGGCTCCGGAACAGGTCGTTCAGCCGGACGGCCGCCGTGTGTACCGCTATACGATTTTATTGTGAAGGCGGGGAATGCCGCGATGCCTGCCAAATCGAACGCCTCGCCGGCGAAGCCGGTAAGCCTTCTGCCGGCCGGGCTCTCTTGTTTTTAGCGGCCGCCAATGCGGTTCTCGTCTTTTGGCTGCGGGAACTCCTGTCCAAAGACGGCGTGATCCGGCTTTTGTTAGTGCTGGCGACGGCTCCGGCTGCGGGCGCAGGTTCCATTGTCCTGCTGTCCGGGTGCGTTTATGGTTTCGGAAACCTTGTCTCCTCCCGGCGGCGTTTGACGGGGATCCCTATCCGCTGGAGCCGGGTGTTTCCGGCCGTCTGCCGTTTCCATATCTATCTGGGGCTTGCGCTGACGCTGCTGTCGATGGCGGCGCTCTGGTTCCTGCCCGGGCAGGCGGCGCCATGGTTTCCCCTCGCGGTTTTGCCCGCACCCGTCCCGTTTTTATCCGTGCTGCTGCTCCGTCGATGGGACGGCGGACCGGCTGTCCCTTATTCTGCTGAACATACGGAGGTATCGGCCATGCGTTTTGTCGTTGCGACCCATAACCGAAAAAAACGGGAGGAACTGTCCCGTATCCTGTCCGTCCTGGATATTGTGGCGGTGACAGGGGAAGAGGTGGGGGTATCCCTGACCGAACCGGAGGAAACCGGCACTACGTTTGAAGAGAATGCCTGGATCAAGGCGGCAGCCGCCTGCCGGGAGACCGGACTGCCGGCGGTGGCCGATGATTCCGGCCTAATGGTCGACGCCTTGGACGGCGCGCCTGGGGTTTACTCGGCCCGTTACGCCGGCGAGGGGGCGAACGACGCGGACCGGAACGCCAAACTGCTGGAAGCGCTCAGGGAGGTGCCGGAGGAACGGCGCACCGCCCGCTTCGTCTCGGCGATCTGCTGCGCTTTTCCAGACGGGAGCCAGGTGACCGCGCGGGGGGAATGCCCCGGCCGGATCGCTTACGCCCCGCGGGGGGACGACGGCTTCGGGTACGATCCCCTGTTCATCGTGGCCGATGGGCTCCCCGGGGCGGGCCGGACCTTCGCCGAGCTGACGGGGGAGGAAAAGGACGCGATCAGTCACCGTGGCAATGCCCTGCGGGAGTTTTCCGCCGCGCTGCGGGACAAACTAGGTCTGTGAATGACATGTGAAATAGGTAGATAGAGAGGATGTTTCCTTTGTTAAACAGCAAACAGCGGGCGTTTCTGCGCTCGAAAGCCAATAGCGAGGAGCCGATCCTCCACCTGGGAAAGGGCGGGCTCTCCGAACCCCTCCTGCGCCAGGCGGAGGACGCGCTGGCCGCGCGCGAACTGATCAAAGGCAAGGTGCTGGAAACCGCGCCTTTTTCCAGCCGGGAGGCGGCCGAACAAGTGGCACAGGCGGTTTGCGCCGAGGTGGTGCAGGTGATCGGCCGTACCTTCGTGCTGTACCGCCGGAACCAAAAGGAACCGAAAATCCAGCTTCCGAAAGCCTGAGTGTTTCCTGAAGACCGGAAGACGAGAAAAGGGGAGTGGGCGGATGCCGCAGAAAATCGCGCTGTTCGGGGGCGCTTTCGATCCCATCCACAATGGGCATATCCGGCTGGCACTGGAGTTTGCGCGGCGGCTGGGACTGGACCGGGTGCTGCTCATGCCCTCCTATGTGCCGCCGCATAAGCTGCGCGGCGATATGGCGGGTCCTGCCGACCGGCTCCATATGTGCCGTCTGGCGGCGGCGGAGCATCCCGGCCTCGAGGTCTCCGATCTGGAAATCGCCCGGGGTGGTGCGAGCTTTACGGCGGACACCCTCGATACGCTGCGGGGGCAATATCCCGAGGCCGTCTGGTATCTCATCACCGGAGCAGACATGTTCCTGACCCTGGGCAGCTGGTGGCGGTTCGAGGATATCGCGGCCGGGGCGGTTTTGTGCGCCGCGCCGCGGGATGCGGCCACCCTGGCGCAGATGCGGGCCTACGCTGCCGAGCTGGCCGGCGCGGGAGCGCGGTGTATCCTGGAGGATATCCCCCTGACCGACGTTTCCTCCACCGAAATCCGCAGACGGGTGGCGGAAGGAAAAGAAATTGAAACCCTCGTTCCGGAAAACGTCGCCGCATATATCCGGGAGAAGGGCCTGTACCGGGAAAAGGCAGAAGACAAGGCACGGGATCACGACGCCCAGTATATCGAGATCATCCGGGGACGGCTGACGCCCGCCCGGTTCGCCCATTCCCTGGCCGTGGCCGAGCGGGCGGAGGAGCTGGCCCGCCGCTGGGGGGCCGATCCGGCCAAGGCACGTACGGCGGGGATCCTGCACGACATCTTCAAGGACGCGGCGCCCGCCGCGCAGTTGCAAATCTTCCGGGACTTTGCTATACTACTAGATACTGTGGAACGGCAGGTGCCGAAGCTCTGGCATGCCAGGGCCGGGGCGGTGTTTATCGAACGGGTGCTCGGCGTCGGTGATCCGGACATTCTTGCCGCCGTGCGTTACCATACCACGGGCCGCGCGGAGATGAGCCGTCTCGAAACCGTCCTTTATCTTGCCGATTTCACGTCGTCCGACCGGGACTATCCTGACGTGGATGTGCTGCGCCGCCTTTCGGACGAGGATCTCGACCGGGCGATGGCGTACGCGCTGTCTTACACCATCCGGGATCTGGTCGAAAAGAACCGCGCGGTACATCCGGATACCCTGGCCTGCTACAACGATGTCGTCCTCCGCCTCTACCCCGACAAACGGCTGGCGGAATGGCAGATATCCCATCTCCTCTGAGCGGAGACAGAGGCCCGGCGGCGGATATACGAAGATGAAGGCATGCGGAGCCCGACCGACAGAAAGGACTGGTTTCCACTATGGCGAACGATAAACGCGACAGCAGCAAGAGGCCCGCGTCCTCCCGGACGGGGGCGTCCGGACCGGCGAAGAAAAAGGCGCCCGCGCGTTCTTCCCAAACCAAAAGGCCCGCCTCGGGACGCCCGGCTTCCCGGTCCGGCCGGCCGGCGTCCCCGCCGGCGGCTGCAAATCGGAATGGGGCCGCCGCCCAAAAGAAACCGGCGGGAACCCGGAAAAAGAATACACGCGGCCGCAAAGTGGTGATTATCCTGTTAGTGGTGCTCATCGTGATCAGCCTGCTGTTTATTTTCTTCACCGGGCGGTATCTCTATCTGCAGATCGCCTCGCCCAAGGAGAGTGCCTCCGATACGCCGCTGAGCTCCTACGACACGACGCCGGAAACGGACGTCGACAAGGTGGCCTATTTCGCCTTCGGCCTGATGGGTGCCACCGCCACCGACCCCACCGAGCTGCTTTCCCTGGTCTGCTACGACAAGCAGGCCAAGACTATCCGTATACTCGAGATCCCGATGGACACCTACCTCGGGGACAGCGACCTGTTCGCCGTGAAAAAGACCAGCGAGGTATGGGGCAATCCCAAACCGGTGATCTGGTGCGAATACGAGGCCAAGCGGGTGTACAGCGACGAGGTGGCCGACGGCAAGCACACCTACTGCGGCCATGAGGTGACGGAGAAGGCCGGTTCGGCCAGCGGAGGCCTGATCTCCATTTTCAATGAGCAGTATGCGATGCCGGTAGACAATTTCTTTCTGCTGCCGCAGGAGGCCCTCGTCAAGCTGGTGGATCTGGTGGACGGCGTGGATGTCCAGATCGACAGCAAGCAGAAGCTGGGCGGCATCACGTATGAGCCCGGCGTCCAGACCCTCGGCGGGCAGGCCGCGCTCGAGTACGTGCTGCAGAAAGACAAAGGCGTTGGGGGGGACATCGACCGGCTCCTGCGCCAGCGCAGGGTGATGCTCGCGCTCTTCCAGCGGCTGTCCGCCCGCGAGGTCAAGGATTTGAAGGACAATATCATCGGCCCGTTAATGAACGGTTCGACACCCATCCGCAGCAACTCGGGCACCGCAGCGATGCGCTCCATGCTGATAAAACCCTCCAATAAAGAGATGGATGAGATGACCCTGTCCCTGGCGCTCTCGACCATGCTCCACGACATGGGCCAGGTCCAGCTTGCAGATATCACGGCCTGTGTGATTCCTGGAGAGGCCGCGTCGGCCAATTCCGTGGCCTATTACAGTGTCCACCGGGCCGAGCTGGCGACGCTGCTCAACTCGTCCTTCAATCCCTATGGGATTGCCGTTACCGAGGCCAATCTCCAGGTGACCGAGCTGGCCGCAGGCGGGGCGAGCGATACCCATACCCAGGCAATGTCCGAGATCGCGGTTCCCCAGTCGGGCATGAAGGCGCCGGAGGAAAGCTCGGCTGCCTGACGGCCCGCCGAAGGCCGGCAGTCTAGTAGAAAGTAGGAATGGAAAATTTGGAAGCCAAGGAAATCGTAAGCGGCATCGTAACGTCGCTGGACAAGCACAAGGCACAGGATATCCGGGTGATCGGGGTCACCGATGTCACCACGATTGCGGATTATTTCGTCATCGCGGCTGGAACCAGCTCCACCCAAGTCAAGTCCTTGACCGACTACGTGGAGGAGGAGATGGAGGAAAAAGGCGTCCGTCCCCTGCGCACGGAGGGGTATCACTCCTCCACCTGGATCCTGCTCGACTACGGGAGCGTGGTGGTGCACGTCTTTCAAGAGGAGACCCGCCGGTTCTATGACCTGGAACGGCTCTGGAAGGATGGTGTCCCGCTGGACGCCTCGGTATTTATGGAGGATGGAGGCGATCGGTAAGGCCGCGGCGGGAAGATGTCCGCTTATGTTCGCATTTCGGGATTTCCGCTCTAATTTGGAGAAAAAGCCTTGACGAGTGTGCCTGCGTGCGATATAATATTCCTCGTATCACCGCGAAAGAACCCCTGCTTCATGCGGAGGGAGGGAATTGGAATGTCAGAAGTCCGAGTCAAAGACAATGAAACCCTGGACAGCGCCTTGCGCAGATGGAAGAAATCGTGTGCCCGTTCCGGCGTCCTCGCTGAGGTCCGCAAGAGAGAGCATTATGAAAAGCCTTCTGTGAAACGCAAGAAGAAGTCCGAGGCTGCACGCAAAAGAAAATTCAAATAATTGTGCGGAAAGCGGGCAGAAATGCCCGCTTTTTGGTTTGGTATAATGGCTCTGCCCGCAAAGGGATAGGAAAGGACAGGAAACGGACTATGGAAAAATGGGAATACGCGGCGCCCTGTTTGTTTGGCATCGAAGGGATCCTGGGAGATGAGCTCAAACGGATGGACGCGCAGGACGTCCGGGTCCAGAACGGCCGGGTGCTTTTCAGCGGCGGTCCCGATCTGCTGGCGAGGGCCAACATCGGCTCCCGTTATGCTGAGCGGATCCAGGTGCATCTGGGCAGCTTCCAGGCGGTGAGCTTTGAGGAGCTCTTCCAGGGAGTCCGGGCCCTGCCCTGGGAAAACTGGATCGGGAAAAAGGATGCGTTCCCTGTTAAGGGATGGTCTTTGAACTCCGCCCTGCACAGTGTTCCCGACTGCCAGTCCATCATCAAGAAAGCGATCGTGGAACGCCTGAAAAGCGTCTACGGCCTTTCCTGGTTTGAGGAGAGCGGCGCGGTGGTACAGGTGCAGTTCACCCTGCTCAAGGACGAGGCGACCCTGCTGCTCGATACCAGCGGGCCCGGCCTTCATAAACGTGGGTATCGCCAGAATGCCGGAGGCGCTCCCATTAAGGAAACCCTGGCCGCCGCCATGGTGGATCTGACCAGGGCGAGGCTGGCCGAACGGGTGGTCGATCCCTGCTGCGGATCCGGTACCCTGCTGATCGAGGCGGCGCTGGCGGCCAAGCGGATTGCCCCGGGCATCCGGCGCCGTTTCGCCGCCATGCGATGGGACGCCGTTCCGTCCGGCGTCTGGGAGGAGGAACGGAGCCGGGCACGGGAGCAGATCCTGGAGGACAAGGAATTCGAAGCGTTCGGCGGCGACATCGATCCGGAGGCGGTGCGCCTGACCCTGGAAAACGCCGAAAAAGCGGGGGTGGGGACGAGTGTCGCCGCCGCCGTCCAGGACCTGCGGGCGTTTCGCCCGGAAGGGGAAAACGGCGTGGTGCTCTGCAATCCGCCCTACGGCGAACGCCTCCTCGACGTGAAAGCCGCGGAGGAGCTCTACCGGATCATGGGCCGGGTGTTCCAGCCGAAAAAAGGGTGGACCTATGCGGTCATCAGCCCTCACGAGGATTTTGAGGCCCTGTTTGGACGCAAGGCGGACAAACGCCGCAAGCTGTATAACGGCATGCTCAAATGCCAGCTCTATTTGTATTATCGCGCCGGATAACGGCGGAGGGGTTTGGAGACCATGAGGGGATTACCGGAGGAAACCGGGCTGCTTTTTTCGAGAAAAGACCTGACGAGGCTGATGCTGCCGCTGATTATTGAGCAATTCCTCGCCGTGATGGTCGGCATGGCCGACTCGGCCATGGTATCGTCGGCGGGGCAGGCGGCCATGTCCGGGGTATCTCTGGTCGATATGCTCAACGTCCTGCTGATCAACCTGATGGCGGCGCTCGCCACCGGCGGTGCGGTTGTGACTGCCCAGATGCTGGGCGCGCGGGACCGGGACGGCGCGCGTGAATCCGTCCGCCAGCTTCTGGTCGTGTCGGTGGCGCTGTCCGGCCTGCTGATGATCGCCGTCCTGTGCTGTCAGGAACCCCTGCTCCGCCTGGTGTTCGGGCGGGTCGAGGACGACGTGATGCAGAGTGCCCTGACCTACTTTGCCATTTCGGCGATTTCGTATCCCTTTATTGCGCTGTACAATGGCGGCGCAGCCCTGTTCCGGGTAATGGGCAATTCCAAAATTTCCATGC
>ERZ825896.2560-NODE-2560-length-17109-cov-26.788847_pt1 | contig 17109 bp, 16 predicted proteins | sample MGYA00519858_ERZ825896 | MGnify/ENA primary metagenome ERZ825896 (study PRJEB31778, sample SAMEA3449214) | human gut metagenome | biome: human gut; feature: human-associated habitat; material: faeces | place: United Kingdom | collected 2010/2012 ...
TTATGCCCCGCAGGGGTAAATCCACCATCCCCCACCAAATATTCCCGACGGTCGTCTGGCCGGCGGGGATATTTTTTTGGTGGGGATAGGTGGAGTCGAAGTTTATGCCCCGCAGGGGTAAATCCACCATCCCCCACCAAATATTCCCGACGGTCGTCTGGCCGGCGGGGATATTTTTTTGGTGGGGATAGGTGGAGTCGAAGTTTATGCCCCGCAGGGGTAAATCCACCATCCCCCACCAAATATTCCCGACGGTCGTTTGACCGGCGGGGATATTTTTTTGGTGGGGATAGGTGGGGTCGAAGTTTATGCCCCGCAGGGGTAAATCCACCATCCCCGTCAAAAATACCGATTGCGCATCTGCGCGGTCGGTATTTTTATTTTCCCCTCCCAATACCGCTGCGCCCGTCACGGCGCAGCGGTCCTCCTCTATTTCGAAAACCAGTTTTCTTGTTGACTTGTACAGCGTATCACAAGAATCTTGTAATGTCAAGTCTATTTTCTCAAGTTTCTTGTTAAAATAGATTGACAAAACCAAGGATCTGGGTTAGGATAGGGACAGAATTTGTCGAAATCTGGCGAGGAGGCGTTTCCCATGAGTTTTTGTGAGCAGCTGCAGAAGCGGCGGAAGGAGCTGGGCCTGAGCCGCACGGAGCTGGCCGCCCGCCTGGGCGTTTCCCCCTCAGCGGTGGGCAACTACGAGACCGGCGTCAGCGCCCCTAAGGAGGAGGTGCTGCTGCGGCTGTTCGACGCGCTGGAGGTAGACCCCAACTACCTGTACCGCGGCAGCTTCCGCCACATTGGCGGCATCCAGTCCGATGAGGAGCGGAAGCTGCTGGAGAAATACCGCCGCCTGCCGCTGTCCGGTCGTCAGACGGTCCACACGCTGGTGGACGCACTGGACATCATGGTGGCAGAGGAGCAGCGGCTCCGTCCCCGTCAGGAGCGGCGCACCATCCCGCTGTACCAGTCTCCGGCGGCGGCAGGCTTTGCCGCCCCTGTATTCGGCGAGGACTATACCCTCGTCCCCGTGGAAGGTGACGTGCCCCCCGGCGCAGAACTCGCCGTCCGCATCCAGGGTGACTCCATGATGCCCCAGATCGCCGACGGCGACGTGGTCTACGTGAATCACGATCCCCTGCAGAACGGCGACGTAGGCATCTTCTGCGTGGACGGCGACATGCTGTGCAAGCAGTATTACCGCGATGGCTTCGGCATGGTCTATCTGTTCTCTCTGAACCGCGCCCGGGCCGATATGGACGTAACGTTCCACCGCGACAGCGGCCGCAGTCTCACCTGCTTCGGCCGCGTCATGATCCACGGCCAGCCCCTGCCCCAGCAGCATATGTAAAGAAAAAGGCGCACGGCCAAGCCGTACGCCTTTGCATTGTTGTGAATTACAAAATGAAGCCGCCGTCGACGGTAAGCACCTGTCCCGTGATGAAGGACGCCCGTTGGTCCGCCAGGAATGCCACCGCCTCGGCGATGTCCTCCGGCGTGCCCAGCCGTCCCAGCGGCGTCTCCTCCGCCAGCTGCGGCAGCACCGCGGGCGGCAGGGCGTTCAGCATATCGGTGCGGATAACACCGGGCGCCACGCAGTTGACGCGGATGCCGGAGGGCGCCAGCTCCGCCGCCAGTGAACGGGTCAACCCGATCAGCGCCGCCTTGGTGGCGGCATACGTCACCTCGCAGCTGGCACCGCGCAGCCCCCAGATGGAGGAGATATTGACGATGCAGCCCTCGTGCTCATGCAGCATCCGGGGCAGCACGGCCTGGATGGTGTGGAACGCGCCATCCACGTTGACGGAGAAGTATCGGTGCCACAGTTCGTTGCTGATGTCCTGAAACAGCGCCTGTCCCGCCACACCGGCGTTGTTCACCAGCAGCGACACGGGACCGAAGGCGTCCTCCACCCGCCGCACCATGTCGTTGACCTGCTGCCGGACGGACACGTCGGCCTGCACGGCCATGGCCCGCTGTCCCGCCGCCGTCAGTTCCTCCACCAGCGCGTCAGCACAGTCCTGCCGTTCCCGATAGTTGATGCAGACGGCGTAGCCCGCCGCTGCCAGCTTCCGCACCGCGGCGCGTCCGATGCCGCGGGAGGAGCCCGTCACCAGTGCGATCTTTTCCATATAGCACCATCTCCTTGCGTAGTCTTGCCGCCAGTATAACAAATTTTCGGCGGCATGGCAAGAAAAGTGTTGACAATCGCGGTACTTTGCGGTAATATACCATTGTTGTCTGCGCGGTTAGCTCAGCTGGTAGAGCACATGCTTGACGTGCATGGGGTCACAGGTTCGAGTCCTGTACCGCGCACCAGAAAAATCCCTGTAACCACAACGGTTACAGGGATTTTCTTATTTCCTCCAAAACGCGTTTGTAAGTAACGTGTAAGCAACGTTACCCGTTCTCAACAACGTGCATTGCCTGCCGCAGCGCTTCCTTTACGTTGGGATCGTCGGTGTCCTGCATCATGCGCTCGATCAGATCCTTTGCCTTGCCCTCATCGCGGCTGTACCGGCCCATAGAATCCCTCTTGCGCCGATACGAGCTGCCTTTGTTGTAGGCGGTGCGCCCGGAAGACCAGTCGCGGGAATAGCCGTCATCACGGGAATACCCATCATCGCGGCTGTAGTCGCCGCTTTCAAACATGGCGATTTTGTCAATGTTCTTGATGGACGATGCCAGCTTGTGGATGGCATCCAGGTCAGCAGCGCTCAGCTCCCGCTGGCCGGAAAACTCAGACAGCTCCTCACACAGCATCTCCCGGATACCGAAAAGCTCCTTCATGTTCATGTTGCCCCTCCTTTCAGCAGACGCGCTCCACGATCATGTTGCTATTGGCAAAGCTGATCGCCTGAGCGCTGGTGTTCTCCATCGCTACCGTTACGCAGCAGCCCTTCGGCACGTCCACGTTGGCAGCGACATAGATGTTAAAATAGTTCTCCACGGCGGCGGGCGTTACTGTCGCCACGGCGCTGGTCAGCGGCTCACCGTTAATAGCCAGCGCGGCGGAGATTGCACCCACCGTGCCGCCTGTGGGGATGGCAATGTTTCCACCGAAGGACACGCGGAACCGTGCCTTACACTGGTTTGTCAGGCCGCGCAGGAACACCTGCCCGCTGCCCTCGCGGTGTACGATACAGGATTTGCCCGCAACGGCAGTTTCCGTCAGCGGTACATTCTGTCCAGCAGGTACAGAAACGATGTTGGTATTTACATATTCAGCCAAAATACTCACTCCTTTCAAAATGCAGGCGGCGGAGCTATTGCCCCGCCGCCTTTCAATATCAGCCCGGAGCTGAACAATTTCCGTTTTGGAAATAGATTCCTATGCAGTTGTCAGCAGCCGGAGCAGCCGGTGTAGCTGCCAGCCCACGGGTTGCAGGATGCATACGCCGGGATGGGCGTAGGCCGCAGCTGGGAGATCAGGTAGTTGTTCTGCGCAGCCTGAGACGCGGCCAGACGCAGCTCCTGATTTGCGCTCTCCAGATCGCGCATCTTGGAGTTGGTCAGGAAGTCCAGGATGGCGCGGCTATTGGCGTTCTGGTTCTCCACGATGTCGCGGGTGGCGTTCTGCACGGTGTTCCGCGTGTCACACGCCTGCGTCGCCATGTCATAGCGCACCTGCGCAACGGCGGCTCTGTTCTCGCAGCAGCAGTTTGCCGCCTGCATCTGCATAGCGCTGAGCTGCTGCATCAGCGCGGCCTGCTGGTTGGCGCGGGACAGCTCGGCATTGCCAAATCCAGTCAACAGCGTGTTGTTCACGGCATAGAAGCCATCGCACAGCCCGCCGTTGATGAGATCCATCTTGCGCTCGATGTTGGAGAAGTCGGAGGCCAGCACATAGCCGTCCACCACGCCGCCGGAATTGCCAGCGTTGTTGCCCCAGCCGTTGCCGCCCCAGCCGCAGAACGCAAACAGGAACAGGATGATGAGGAACCACGCGCCGTCACCGCCAAAGCCAAAGCCGTTACCGCTGCCATTGGCAGGGGCCACAGGCATGGTCATGGTGGGCATACCCTCGGAAAGAGACATAGTATCACTCCTTTTTATTGATGTAATTTATCTGAATCGCGGCCACGATCAAGAAACAAGTTATGTTTTGTCTTGTGTTTTTGCTTAGACTTTGCTTATTCCATCAGACTTTGAAATTGCTTCGCCATCTGCTGGAGCTGGTTTAACTGCTGCTGCGTGAGCTTGCCGCTTTGCAGCAGTTTCTCCACCTCTGCCTTGGGGTCGCCCTGGAAATTCTCCTTGAACTGTTTGAACTGCTGCACCATCTGCATAAAGCCGTTGCCGCCGCCCATTGCACCGAAAAACGGATTATTCATCGATCTTTTCCTCCTTGCGCTTCTTGCCCTTCATTTCGCTCACAAGCGCCGCCAGCGCGTCAAACTCCTTACGGGTCACATATTCCGCAGCGGGCGCTTTCTGCGTGTCAGGAGCGCTTGCAAGCCGCTCCACAAGGTCATACACCTTGAGCGTCGGCTTGCCGCTTGCATCGGCCTGTTTCAGATACACCGTGGGAGCCGTCGAATCCCACAGCGCAACTGCCGCATTGGGCGCGACCATCCAGCTTCTTGCCTCCTGTTCGCCGGATACCCACTGCACGCCGCTCTGCGGCAGAGGATTTTGCGGCATCGGCGGTATGGCCTGCATCTGCTGCTGCCTCAGCTGGGCGAGGTTGTCCTGCATCGGCGACATATAGGGGTTTCCGTAGTATGGATAGTTCATGCTTCATCCGTCCTTTCCCAGTAATACAAGGGTGTTTCGGCTCCGGAATCCCATGTGTCGTGCCAGTCTCCGTCTATCACGCACACCACATGGGACACCAGCGCCAGCAGATATGTACCACGCGGGTGATCCATTGCAAAATCACTCACGGAATAGCTGTCCGAACAGTCATCCGGGATAATATGCCGTGTAAAGCCCAGCTTCTTGAGATACGCGCCCCACACGGTGTTGGCGCTGGGCATATCCGCAAGTGCCAGGCCCTGCATACAAAGCTGCACATACGTCTCATGCCAGCCCTGCCCCGTGGCGCGGCAGATCGCGCGAACAGGACAGTCTCCCACGTTCTTGCCGGAGGGATTCGGGTTATACCATACGAACATCACGACCACCTCTCTTTACCGCCAGCATACGGCAGATATCGCCGGAGAAAGCGTCAAGAAAAGGGCGAAAAAGTGCGTGGACACAAAAAAAGACACACCTACACGGTGTGTCTTTTTTCTGCTCTCAGGCCGTCGGCCATTTTTTTGTATGCGGTACGGCGGCGGCGCTTTACGCCGTCAACCGATACGTTCATACGGAACGCCTGCTCCACGCAGCTTCGTCCCCGCACGTCGCATTCCGCGATACACTGTGCCTCCTCCTGCGGCAAGTCAAAAGATTGGATCCACGCGATAGCTCTCTTGGGTGCCATGCTATGCAGCATAGCCCGTATTTTACGGTGCTCCTGGTTCATCCTGCTTTACGCAGGCTTGCGGATCGCCTTGCGGCGGGATGGTGCCATAGGATGGTTGCCCTATCGCCCGTTGCTCCTTTCCTTGATTTACGGTGCTCGCCACCGGTTTTTCAATTCCTTCACGGACTCGACGCCCTGCTCATTTTTCATGATGGCCTCCACGCCCTGTCGCACGTCTGACTCCTCATAGCCGTGCTCCAGCATCTCTTTATAGATCAGCCGCGCCGTCTCGGTGTCTTTGTCCTTCTGCGCCCGGTACAGCAGCTCGCACCACCGTTTTCGGTTCCCAGCGCTCCTGTCCATGCGATAGATCGCTTTTTCCATCTCAAACATTACCCGCACATTCCCTGTGTCGTTTGCGATGCTGCGAGCGATAGACCACATGTCGCGCCCCATGTTCCCAACGCTGATTCCAAAAACCTTGCTGCACATGAGCATGACCTGTTTCAGGTTGTAGGCCGTGGTGGTTTTTGAATCCCCGCCCAAGCCCTTGATAAAGGTTTTAGACGTTCTGATAATATCGTCTGCCGCCGCTGCATCCATACGGTCAACGGTGTAGCCCTGCAAGATAGACAAAATGTCCTTCAGGTACGGAATACGGCCTACCGGATTTATGTTGCTGATAAGGTTTCCCCCCAGCACAACATTTTTCGCGGCTTCGCCCGCATTTTTTTCATCACCGGAATAGCCGGTAAATGCTTCCAGAATACGTTCCGCCCAGTTCTTATCCTTGTCATCATCCCGCAGGCCATCCACAATGGACTGCGCCAGTGCGTTCACCACGTCCGTCACCAGCAATGCGCCTACAGACCGCTTCAGCTGCTTCAGCGCCTTGCTGCGCTTATGCGGATTCGTTTCATACACCCATGCGTCGTAGGCCCGCATCAGGACGTTCAGGCTTTTCAGCGGCTCACCCATGAAAGACGTGGCCTGCCGCGTCAATGCGTCGCTGTCCCGCATGATCTGCGTGCGCTGCATAACGCCGTCCACCACCTGCGTCTGGTCGATCACATCCGTGAACAGCTCCGCCACCTGCCGGTAATACGCATCGCTGCCTACTTCCGTGTTTGTGTTTGCTGCCACCTGCCATTCGCAGGCGTTCCAGATTTTGCCCCACGTCACCGCGTCGGCCTTTCCGGCCAGTGCCATGCTCTTGTCGTTCAGCCATTCCCGCACGTTTCCGTCTGAACCGTATACCTCACGCGAAATGGTGTACCGGCTGCCCTGGTCAAAGCCGGACGTATCCTTGATCCCCGCAATAGCCGCCCACTTTCTGGCCTTGTCCCATCCGTTCCCAGCCGTCGCGCCTTTCGTAAGGCCCTTTGTCATGTTCTCCGGCTCCAGCACCACAGCCGCACGACAGTATGCCGTAGGCTGCTGGATGATCACACGCAGGTTCGCGCCAACCGCTGCGCCTTTCGTATTGCCCACGATGCGTTCCACGGTCCTTGTGGTAGAGCTGGCGCTTTTTACCATGCCGTTCTGCACATCCCGCATCAGGTTTCGCCAGTAGCTCTGCGCCGCGTCGCCGTACACGCCGGACAGCACCTGCCGCACGTTCTTCCCGGTCAGATTGCCCATGCTGTCCCGGTACCGGTAGTTGTACAGCCGGTTGATGTCCTCCATCGGGGCCAGCAGCGTGGCGTACTTGATCATGTCGCTGGCGTTCTGCGCGAAAACGTCATACACGCCGCCGATGTCCAGCGCGTTGCTGGCGTTGGGCGTCAGGGCCTTCGCGCTGCCCATGTTTTTAATCTCCAGGGCGATGTCCGGTCCCTTCTCCACGCTGGAGGCCACCGCATCCTTTGCAGCCTTGATGGGCCAGTAATTCTCCTCCTTGAACTTACGGTAGCCGTAGACCTGCATACTGGCCTCGTTGCCCCACTCCGCCAGTTTTGTGCTTGCCAGTTTTTGCAGACCGTTTGCCACTTTGATCTGCTCAGGCGTCAGCACGGAGGTGATGGCCTTGATGTCCTCCTCCGTCAGCAGAATGTTGTCGTTTCCGCGCGGGATCGCCTTCAACTTACCGTTCCGCTGGATCTCCGGCTGCACAATGCCGCCCACCGTCAGATGGTGCATAGCCTGTTCACCGCGCCGCGCCAGATTGTACAGGTTCATGATCTGGTCGGTGGTCAGCGTCAGCTCCACACCACGGCTGGTGGTGAAGGTGTGCCGTTCACCCCGGTTTTTATACACGTCCGCATCCAGAAACTTTTTTGCCGCGTTCCGCAACTCCATCAGCATCACGTGCTCTCGGTCCTGCGCGTTCCGCAGCGTTCGGTATACCTGCATGCCGCCGTCGCCGTAGGCAGAGAAGAACGTATACGGATCTGCCATGTCCAGCGAAATTTTTCGGTTTCGCCGCTTCCGGCTCATGCTGCCCATCATAAGGCTTTCCGCCCACTCGCTGGTCCGTGCGTACTTCTGATTGGCCAGCGTCCGGTCGTAGCTGGTCAGCGTGGTCTCGATCGCACGCACCGTGTTCCACACGGCCTCCAGCTCCGTCACATTCATGTCAGCGATACGCTTGTCTCCCAAAGCCGCCAGACGGTCCAGCAGCCCGCCGCTGTCCAGCAGGTCGGGATCTACTACGATATTCCCCTCCCGCTCAATGATGTCCTCGTATGCCTTTTTCAGCTTTTCCGCCGCCAATGTCCGCTGGGTGGGGTCGCCGTCCGCGTTTTTCCTTGGCCGTCCGTTCTCGTCGTAGCTGTACGCGCTCTCCAGGTTGATATTCCGCAGCAGGGCCGCCACCACTACGCGCAGTTCCTCTGGGACGTGCTTCTTGTCCGTGGGGCGCAGAAGTTTTTCTGAAATAGCCCCGGTATGTCTGGCAATCTTTGCCCGCATCTCCGTGGCATACCGCTTCTCCCGTCCCTTTTGGGTCTTTTCATTGTATTCCCGCCGCATACGCTTTACCATGTCCCGGCGCTTTTCCCGCTCCTTCGTCAGCATTTCGCGTACCCGGCCCACGGCCTCCTGCTTTTCCAGTGCCCGCCTGTCCGCATACGTTTTTTTCTGCCGCACCTGATCGGAGATCATCCCGTCAATAATGTCGTTGGCAATCTCCTGAATGGCTGCATCACGGTAGCTGTCGAAGGGGTTTTCATAGATGGTGTCCATGCTGTCCAGCACGTCACCTATTTGCAGCAGCATGTCCGCCTCGGTATACACGTCGCCGGGGAAATAGCCCTCGCCAAACATCTCCGCTAACTCGCCGTACACGGTGTCCACGGGCGTGCCGTTGGACTTGTTCAGTTTCAGAGTCCCCATGTGGCTCTTTCGGAAATCTCCGTAGTTTGCCATGTCCCCGTTGAACAGGATCTTCTGCCGCTTCAAATAATCCCGTATTTCCAGCAGCTCCGCGCCGTGCTCCGTCAGCTCCGTGGTGTTGTCCACGATGGCCTCCGCCACGGCCTTGGCGTGAGGCATCAAATCCTCCATCGTCACGTCCCGCTTCATCACAGCCTTGGCAAGCGCGTCCATCTCGCTTTGCACGTCCGCGTATTTCACATCGCTGCCGTACTCGCGGATGAGGTTCTGCCCCAGCTTTTTCACGTCCCGCAGCACCACGGACGGTTCCTTGCTGATGCGCATCTCGCCTTTCAGCTCCTGTACCCGCTGCTTCAGCGCCTCGTTCTGCTTGGCCAGCGCGTTTCGCTCCTTTTTGAGTTCCCGCGCCTCGCGCTCCACCTCCGCCGCGCTTCGCAGCTGATAGCGGATATTGTTACTTTCTTTAAACCTCTTGACTTCTTTCTGAAACTGTGCTAAATTTTCCTTGAGGGATGCATCTGTTATGTCCCCCAGCCCTGCTGGCTGGGCTACCTCTGACAGGTTGCCTCTCTTTTTTGTTGTAATCAAGCACGCGTCCATCTTTAATGGCATTACGAATTAGTTTATCCCATCCAACACGCCCACCATTTTCAAAGAAATTACGTTCCGCAATAGTCAGGACAACGTGTGGTCGCATTTCTCTGTTTTCTGGAGAGATTGCTTTCCGCGAATAAAAACTTAGAACAGCGTACAGCGGCGCATCGTTGTTTCCATATTCCGGTAGCATCATAATAACCGCCGGGTTTCCATCCTTTGTTTTGGTAGATATAGTCATGATCGGCTCGTTGATGCTCATAATGGCTCGCGTCATTTTCTCCACACCCAGATCGTGGAAATGAACCTCCGCCCCTTTGTGCTGCGTTGGGCGTCCGTCCTGAATAGCTTGCGCCTTGCTGACCATGTTTTCGTAAGCATGGTCACGCTGAATGTAAATGTCTCCGTTGATCCCCAGCTTTTCACTGATATATCGGGGCATAATGCTGACAGGAATCAGCTGATTCTGCCGGGTAGCTTTTTCGTTTAACGCATCATACAGCGCTGTAGAAACCGCCTGTTCGCTGAAACTTTTCAAAGAAAACCGTTTATCGCCGTCGCCCTCACCGGCGGCGGTTTTTACGCGCCCGCTTTCCTTGATAGGAACGCCTGCTTTTTTCAGCTCCGCCAAAAGTCCGGGTGTGACAACGTTATCAGGCACGGCAATCTCGGTGTTGCCCAACAGCTCCTTGTACATCCCGGCGACCTCTGCGTTTGACAGGATGCGCACAGGCTTGATCCAACGGGAAAGAAACACTTGGCGCTCCATGCCGGTCGCCTTTCGTACCTGACCTGCCACCGTGCCGGTGTGCCATGAATGCCAGCCGACGCTGTCTTTCGCGCCGTCTGCGTGGTACCTGGAAGTCATTTCGCTTACCGGCACCTCACACTCGACGGTTACCAGATTATCCCGCGTATACGCGCCGCTGAACTGGTCGTTCAGTACAAGGTTGGACGAATGCATATACGGGTTATACGCCGCCATAAGACTGCCTTGCCCCTTCCCCTTGTCCAGTTTGAACTTGCCGTCCTTTACCAGATCAGGACGCTCAACAGCCATCTCCCACTTGCCAATCTCACTGTCATCCTCGTAACGACCGTCTACACGCGCCGCCATCGGAGGATACAGCTTGCCGTCTACAAGCTGCATGGTCTTGTACGTTGTGATGGTTTTCTGCTTATCCAAGAAGTCCAGCGTGTCCTTGTCCGTTACACGGAGGGAGTAAACTGCATCGTCATACTGCACCGTGTCGCCGGGGCGCACGGAAGAACTGATTCCCGCCTGCCGCTCCGCCGCGTCAAAGGCCGCCTGCCACTGCTTGGCAATGTTTTCCAGCTCGGCAAAGTCCTTGCCGTATGCCTCCTGCGCCGCCATGTCGCGGTATTTGCCGGTGAACAGGCCCCTGACCTTGTTGAGAAACTCCTTCAGGCTGTCCAGCAGCTTCTGTGCCGCCGTCCGGTTTTCCTTGGCGAACTTGGCAAACAGGTCTGCGTCGTCCAGCATATCACCGGCGAAGTCCGCCGCAAGCTCGTCCATCACCTCGTCACTCGTCAGCGTCACGCCCTCTTGCTCCGCCGTCTCCATGTACCGCTCCACGATCTCCGCCTCTGTGTCCGCACCGTTTTCCCGCATCTTGTACTCCACCGCCGCCTGCCGGAACTTCCGGTATTCAGAAGGGGACAAGTCCTGCATTCGGTGGGTGATCTCATGTGCGGTCACGTTCAAAAGCGGCTTGCCGCTGTCAGCGGCGATTTGGATGAGATTCTGCTCCTTGATGTACTGGCCGTTGGCTCTGCCGCCCAGCACCTGATCCACGATCTCGATCCGGACGCCCAGCTTCTTGCCCCATGTGTTCAGCGTGGCGGCGGTGTCCTTCTTTGCTGCGATCAGATACCGGCTGTACTCGTTGTCCGCCAGACCGGCACCCGCCGTGGTTGTCACGGACGCTACCTCCGCGTTCTCCCGTGCCACTTGCGCCCGTGCGTCCTCCAGCCCAGCATTGTACGCTGCGTACCGCTGCTCCGGCGTCAGCATCGCCGCGTACTTGCCCTTGGCCTTGTCCGCTTCGATGCCGTTCAGTCCCGCGTTGTACACGCTGGAAAATCCTGCATACAAGGAAGGTGCATCCTCTGCCGTCCGGCTCATTTCCTGATACGCCTTTTGCCCGTTTTCCAAAAAGCCGCCTACGCGCCTCTCTGCGCGTTTCTGCACAGCAGGGGAGGGAGGTGTAGCTCTCTGCGTTTCCTGCGTCACCTCGCGGCTTGCAAGCCCCGCGATGTCACGTTTTACCTGACTGATCGGCTTGTCCGTGTCCAGCTTCACGCCGGTGCGCTGCTCCAGCACCTCCACCGCCACCGGGTCACGGGCGATAGCCGCCGCCTGATTGCCGGTGATGGTCTCGCCCCGCGTCACAGCCTCCACCGCCTCCGCAGCCTTTGCGTTCATCTCCGGCGCGGTGTTCTGCTGCACATCTCGGTTGTACTGCGCTTTTGCTGCGCCATACGCTACACGGTTGGCAAGGGTATTCACGCCCATTGTGCCGCCGGACAGCAATCCGCCGACGATCGCGCCTCCGGCAAACTCTTCGGCAGCGGTTCCTGGATCAAAAATCGCGTTTTCGTTTACGCCAAAATACGGATTATCGGCATCATATACCGCATTTTGCAGGGACCGGTCGATGATGCCCTGCAGCACCTCCTCCTTGCCTTCGTCCAGCATGGTGTTCACCAGCGTCCGCCACGCCGCCTGGTTTGCCACCTTTCCTGGCAGGTTTTGGATACCGCCGCTGATCTCGATCTCCGACCCCAGCAGCGCGTTCCCGATGGCGTACAGCGCGGCCCGCTTATCATCTACGCCCTCCGTCTTTGCGTCGTTGTAGCTGTGAGAAAAGATCTGCGCCGCGCTGGAGAGATAGTTGGGGTCCTTGGCCCGTGCCGCCGCCACATTCTTCAGCGTCTGCACCAGCGCGGGGGAACTCTTGGCCGCCGTCTGCGCTGCCAAGGTGCCCGCCTTTGCCGCCGCGCTGGTGCCGCCGGAGGCGAAGGCGATGGCCAGCGAGGGCAGCGCCTCCACCGCAGACGCCAACAGATTCTCCCCCTTCTCCGCATACTGGCCACCCTTGGCGGTGTTTTCCGCGTACTTCTGCTGCAGCCCCTCCTGTTCGAGGGCAATATTTTCGTCCCATGCGTTGAAAAAACCGCGCTCGTTCATCGGTGCGATATTGCCAAACAGCGCGTTCCAGCCCTTGGCCACCGTGCGCTCTCCAAAGGCCAGCGGCGTGGTCACATCTCGTGCGATAGCCGAAAGACCCATGCCTCCCGCTTTCAGCAGGCCCTTTCCATAGTTGTACCCCTCGTTGGCCTGCTTGTCCGCACCATAATTCCCCGCGCCAAGAGCGGAAATATTGTAGTCGTTTTGCTTTTTGGAGCTGAAATATTCCTTGTTGGCCTGCATTGCAGCCTTGTCCGTATGCCATGCAACGCCGTCAGAGGAGCCTTTGCTCGTATCAACACCGACATATGTGGCCTTTGGGCCGCGCTTATCCTGCGCTGCAGAGGGACCAAGCGTTCCGGTATATGTTACTTTTCGCTTTTTCCCGTTTCGTTCGGTATTCCCAACGTAAGTTACCTTCATACGGCCTCCTAATCAGAAACGTTAAAGCCCATTTTCTTAATATCCTGTTTTTGTTTCGGGCTAAGATCATCCCACACAGATTCTACCAACTGCGCCGCCCCCTCGGCATCCCCGGCATACAGCCGCCCACTTATTGTTCTCTGTATGTCGCTGAAAGAAGCAACGCCGCTGCCTGTCGCCTTTACCTTGTTGCCGGAATTTTCGATGCGCGGTCCGGTCCCTGCGGTAAAATCAAATTGATAATCCGCAGAATTGTTCTTCGTCTGCGCTGACGACCTCGCCGCTGCCTGCGCTGCTGCCTTCTGCGCGTTATAATCAGCCAAGCTGTCCCTGTACCGGTCATATTCGTCGTTGACCAGATTGCGGTACAGGTTGGCGTTGTCCAGCAAATCGCTTCGATCCTGCGAGTACATCTGCCGCGCTACCTCCTCCAGCTGTGCCATGTACTGGTTGTACTGCTGCTGCGCCGCCGTGGTGGCATAGCTGGAGGCAAGGCCGCCGGTGCGGCTGGCCACCTGCCCAAGAACGTCCTGCATGCTCATCCGCCCGTTATTCCCGTACCGGTCAGCCAACGCCTGATACTGACTGCCCTTTGTCCAGTCATCGTAGTTCATGCTGATCAGCTGTTTGGCCAACTCATTCAGCGTGTCCATGTACTCGCTGTTGTAGGTGGGCAGCTCGTCAATGCTGGCGGGGAGGGTTACCTGCTGATTCGATCCATAAGTTCCGCCGCTGGATGCCCCGCCTCTGCCGGTATCCGTATGGAAAGCCGAACACTATCGGGAGATAGGGGAGAAGGGCGTGGAATCCTATGACAGAGCCTACGCCGTATGTGCGCCGCTCCACAATAAGAAATTCCGTGACCTGCGCACAAAGGACTTTCAAGCCATCATCGACAGCAACATGGCAAAGTCCAACTCCACGCTGTCCAAATACAAGCAGCTCATGACTCAGATGGCCCGCTGGGCCGTCCGTGAGGAGATCGCCACCACCGACTTTGCCAAATATGTCAAGCTGCCCCAGCAGGTAAAAATAGAAAAAGCCATCTTTACAGATGACGAAATCGCGCTATTGGAAAAAGACGGCTCCGACGCCGCCAAAATCGCCCTTATGATGATTTACACCGGTATGCGCATCGGTGAATTGTTCTCCCTGCCGCTGAAAGACTACCATGAATCGTATGTGATCGGCGGCGAAAAGACAAAGGCCGGTAGAGACCGCGTCATTCCCATCCGCCCGGAGGGCAGGAAGTATTTTGCATATTTCGCCTCCCGCGCCACCGGCGACCTGCTCATTTCCGGCTACGATGGGCAGCGCATCCCCGCCAATTACCGCAAACGTGATTTCTATCCGTTGCTGGAAAAGCTCGGCATTCCAAAGCACACGCCCCACGCCACGCGCCACACTTACGCAACATGGGCAAGAAATGCAGGCATCCAGCCGGAGATTTTGCAGAAGATCATCGGTCACGCAAACTTCTCCACCACGGCGGACATTTACATCCATGCAGACGCGGAAAAGCTCATCTCCGCCGTTGAATCTGCAAGTAATTTGTAAGTAACCGAAAAAAGCTAAAACCGCTTAAAACGGGTTCTTGTTATTGCTTTCCTGGAAACATTATCAAAACACAGCGAAAACCACGCAAAAACGTTGCGAAATTATATTGTCCATATTTGACGTGCATGGGGTCACAGGTTCGAGTCCTGTACCGCGCACCATCGAAAGCCCTTGAAACCACTTGGTTTCAAGGGCTTTTTCTTTGCCCAAAAGTGGATTTAGCCTTATTTTTAGCCTTATGAAGTCACCCGATGGAAACGGACTGGATAAATTGCTCCATCCGTAGGGCACTGTCCTGCTTCATTTGCTTCGTCACATGGCCATACACGTCCAATGTGAAAGCAGCGGTGGCATGGCCGAGATTTTCCTGCACGGTTTTAATGTCGTCGCCGCTTTTGATGCAAGCAACCGCGTAAGTGTGGCGTAGGTCGTGAAAGCGGGTAGCTTGAGAGCCTATTTTTTTCACAATGCGCTTGAAGCAGTCATACACCGTGCGATAGGATAGATAGCCGCCGGTTTGATTGGAGAAGACAAGGCCATTCTCCTGCCAGGCATCGCCCGCTTCCAGCCTCATACCGTTTTGTTTCAGCTTCTGCAAGCGAAACAGAAACACCACCGAGGGAGCCAGAGAGAGGCAGCGGGTACGGTTATTCTTCGGCGGAGAGAAGTAATATTGTCCGCCCTTTTTCTGCTCCTTGCGGAGCTGACGCTTTACCGTGAGAATACCGTTTTCAAGGTCAATATGCTCCCAGCCTAACCCAAGTATTTCACCCTCTCGCAGTCCAGTAAACAGCGCGATTTTATAAAGGTATTCGTGGGGATTTCCCTGTACTTCTTTCAGAAATGCAGAAACCTGATCCTCCTCCAGCGGGTGCATTTCTTTTTTGATAACACGGGGAAGTGTACAGGCATCCGTCGGATTGACGCGCAGATAACCGATCAGCACCGCTTAAAGAGGGAGAGGAAAACCGGATTTCATCGGGAAAGATGGTTCATTGGCCTTTTGGCCTGAGTGCTCTTGCCAGCCAGTAGCCCGCCAGTACGAACAGGCTCATTACCGCCAGATAGCCCAGCAGAAAGCGTACCAGCGGCTCGGTGTAGTCGAAGAACACAAAGTGGCTTTTCAGCAGCAGATAGCGCCACACGTCCCGCCGGACGAAGGCTACCGCACCGTGGGCCGCCCAGAGATAAGCCAGCAGCCGCAGGCACCATGTGCGGGGCTTGAAGGGTGTCAAATGCTTCCGCATCATGGTCAGCACCATGTTCCAGTGCATTCCCAAATGCAGGCTCATCAGCACGAAGCCCCAATAGGCGCACAGCATATGCAGTTTTTCCGCCCATGACGTAAGGCCGAAGCCAGCCCGAAAGGGAAACACATACCGCGAGACGATCACACCGCTGACCATGGAGCCCAGCATGGTCAGAAGCAGCAGCGCCAGCGTCATGGCCGCGTCGATGCTGATTTTCACTTTCATGACTGGTTTCATACTGTCATCCTTTGCTGTGGGAGATCACCCAGTTCAGGTTATCCGGATCGTCAAAGACCACATTAGCGCCGCCGTGGTAGTTGTAGATACCCTTGGCGTTGAAGAAGGCATTATCGGGTGTCTCGATCCGCAGCACACGGTCAATGTCCGCGTCTCTCCAACCGGCGGCCTCGTAGGCCGTATGGAGGTTTTCATAGGCCGAGCGGGCCTTGGCGCTGCCGTAATACTCGTCGCCCTCGGCCATGTAGATATAGACCGCCACGCCGTTCTCCGCAATGGGCGCATAGTCGCCATCCCACTGAGAAGCGCCGTGAAGATAGGCGGCATACAGGTCGGGCCGCATGGACACCGCACGGGACATGGTTTCGCCGCCCGCGGAGTATCCGGCGGCGTAGACACGGCTGGTATCCACAGCAAAATGGCTGATAAAGTATTCCGTCAACTCAATGGCCTGCCGGGCGGATTTTTCGCCCCAGTCCGTCAGTTGAGCGGAGACCACGATTATCTCCGTGTCCAGCTTCGTCCATGCGGTGAAGCCGCTCCAGTTCAGATTGCTGCCGGAAGAATCTTCACCGAACCACATCATGTCGTAGCCCGGCATAACCACCATCATAGGGAACTTCCGACTGCCGTCGTAGCTGTCGGGCAGGTAGTAGCTGTAATGGATGTCACCGTCCGCACCGGAGAGGATCTGCTCTGCAAACAGGCCGGTCTGCACCGGCGTTGACGTTTCGGCGGGCGGCGTGTTCTCAGCAGGCTCGTTCGGTGATGTGGTCGGCGTGTCTATGTCCGGTGCCGTAACGGCAGGCGGCTCCGGCTGGGACGGTTCCGCTTCTCTGATTCCGCACCCCGCGAGAACCAGCAGCGACACAAGAGTCACAGCAAGCGAAAGAAATCGATTCACTTCTGCTCGTCCACCGGCGGAACCATTTCCGCGTACTTTTTGAGCATTTCCGGGGTGCTGGTGTAGTAGCGCACATTCTTGTTAAGGGCGGCGACCTGCGCCATTTCCTCACCTGTCAGGGCAAAATCGAACAGATCAAAGTTGGACTTGATATGGTCGGGGTTCTTGGAGCCGGGGATGACGATGTTGC
>ERZ825896.2562-NODE-2562-length-17104-cov-7.539269_pt1 | contig 17104 bp, 15 predicted proteins | sample MGYA00519858_ERZ825896 | MGnify/ENA primary metagenome ERZ825896 (study PRJEB31778, sample SAMEA3449214) | human gut metagenome | biome: human gut; feature: human-associated habitat; material: faeces | place: United Kingdom | collected 2010/2012 ...
CCGCCACGTTATACCACAACCTCTCTATTTTGATTTTTCAAAATCAACAAATTCTCAATCTCACTTTTGTGCACATTATATCTGACGCCCTCAATTATCGTGGTCAAATTTTGGATTTCGATTTGCAAAAGGAAGATATAAGAAAGCATAATCACAGATGGGTGCACAGAAAATCTAATAGAATTTCTACACTTATCATAAAGCATACGGTCTGGTAGCTCGTCGACGTAATTAAAATCAATTTTTTTAAGTTTTTTACCGCGATTAGCATTTTCCATAATAGAAAAAACTTGTTTTTCATCCTTGGCCTTGCACATTTCATCAATATACTTAGCTTTTACCGTGCCGTAATTCAAAACAGCCGACTTTACTTTGCTATTGTTTCTTTTCAATCGAACTATCCTGACGAAATTACTGTAGTCGATATAGGAGTTCAGAATTTCAGACAACTCATCTCGAACTTTTTTAGAAGTATTTTTTTTCAACGCATCAAAAAACTTCCCATAAAGGTAATCATAAAGCGTTTTTTCAATCGCAGATAGGTCTAAAACTTGGCCCTTTTGAGATTTGTGTTTTGCCAAAAGCTCCGCATAAGAAGAATTTTTTAAAACGTTCAAAAAATCATCATAATTTTCCATATAAAGTTCATCAATTCTTTGTTCAATAAATTGCTTTTTTAACCTTTCCTCTCTTGTTAGACCATATTCTTTCATTTCTCCTTCATCATACATTTGATAATGAATATTAGACAGTTCTAAAGCAGCAATCTTTTTATTCATTTTATCACGATCACAAAAATCAAAAACACTTCGATAACAAAGCTTCCCTTGATCATCTGTTTCAATCGCTAAAGCATAATGACCATCTCCTATTGCAAATACTTTTTGACACAACTTTTGATCAAAAATGTGTAAACATCCATAAATAAAATCATGGAGTGTTTTTTGATCTACTTTAAAACATGAAAGTGTTGAAATGATTTCGATATCATCACCATTTGACCATTCATATGGCTCTAATAGTTCTTCATCTTCTTTAACCCAATTAACAATCATTTTCTTCCTCCTTTTTCTTTATTATATGTCATCTCCATTAAAAAAATGTTTTTGTATATTTTTATAATATTTTCATATATAATGGGTGACGAGGTGAAATTATGAGTTTAATTAAAGATATTATTGTCTATGCAATCTTAGGTGCTATTCAAGGTTTTAGTGAACCTATTCCTATTTCAAGTAGTGGACATTTAGTTTTATTCCAAAGTATTTTTGAAAAACTTGGTTTAATGGTTCCACAAATGAATGATGTTACTTTTGAAGTTATTGTTAATACTGGTTCACTCATTGCTATCATGTTTTATTATCGCCAAGATATTATTCGTCTAATCAAATCCTTTTTCGGGTATATTGCTAAACCTCAAGAAAGAGATGAGCTATTACCTGATTTTAGATTTTGTATGTTATTAATTGTTGCTACAATTCCTGCAGCAATTGGTGGTGTTCTTTTTAATGATTATATTGAACATGCTTTCTCTAATCCTAAATTAGTAGGTTGTTGTTTACTTTTAACTTCTTGTTTTTTAATGCTTATTCACAAATTTGGATATAAAGGAAAAAGAACAACAAAAAGCATGAATTTATGGGATGCATTAAGAATGGGATTTTTCCAATTACTTGCTTTACTTCCTGGGGTTTCTCGTAGTGGATCAACACTTACTGGTGGGATGCTTGGTGGTCTTGATCAAAAAGCAGCAAGAGATTTCTCTTTCTTTATGTTTATGCCTGTCAGCTTTGGAGCAATCATTTTAAAACTTAAACATTTTTTAACAAGTTCAACTGTCGCTGCATTATGGCTTCCTTATTTAATTAGTTTTATTGTCAGTGGTGTTGTTACTTATTTAGCACTTAATTTATTGTTTAGTATTTTAAATAAAAGAAAATTGAATTATTTTTCTTACTATTGTTTTGTAGTAGGTATTATTGCAATTCTTTTCTTATAATATACAAAAAAGAGATTTCAAAAACGAAATCTCTTTTTTAATTATTTTTTAGCGATAACTTCTACTTCAATTAAAGCTCCTTTAGGAAGTTTAGCAACTTCTACAGCAGATCTTGCTGGATAAGGTTCTACAAAATATTCAGCATAAATACCATTTACTGTTGTAAAATCATCCATGTTATCTAAAAAGACAGTTGTTTTAACAACATTTGAAAATGATAATCCTTGGCTTTCTAATAATCCTTTCACATTTTTTAAAGCTTGATGAGCTTGTGCTTCGATTCCTTCTGGCATTTCACCTGTACTTGGTACTAGAGGAATTTGTCCTGAGAAAAAATACATATCCCCTACTTGTATTCCTTGACTGTATGGACCAATAGCTCCTGGAGCTTGATCTGTTTTCACTACATTTTTCATTTTTTAATCCTCCTTGCCATATAATTATAACAAACTCTTCATATATTAAAATGATAAAGTTGTATTTTTTTTATGAAAAAGTATAATTATTGAAAAGGATGTGTTTTTATGAAATATGGATTAGTTTTATCAGGTGGCGGTTCTAAAGGAGCTTATGAATCAGGATGCATGAAAGCATTACAAGAATTAGGATATCATTTTGATATTGTTACTGGTACGTCTATTGGTGCTTTAAATGGGCTACTTGTAGCTCAAGAAGATTATCAAAAGCTTTATGAATTATGGGATACTTTATCATTAGAAAAGGTTTTAAAGCATCCTATTCAATTTGATTTTTCAATTGAAAATCTAATGAACAATTCTTCTAATATAGGTCCTTTTTTAAAGTCCTATCTTGATAAAAAAGGTGCTGATATTGAACCACTTGTTCAATTAATCAAAGGTCTTTATAATGGCAAAAAAGCGAAAAGTTCACCCATCAAATATGGTTTATGCACTGTTGCTTTTCCTTCTATGAAACCATTAGAAATCACAGTAGATGCTATGAGCGAAGATAACATTGTAGAATATGCTATTGCTTCAGCCTCATGTTTTCCTGCATTTCCTATTCATTATATAGATAAGCAAGGATATATTGATGGCGGATATTATGATAATTTACCTATCTCTCTTGCTTTAAAAATGGGAGCACAAAAAATTATTGCAATTGAACTCAATCAAGAAGCGACCCATCCCTATTTATTACATCGTGAAAATATCACTTTTATTAGACCGTCTAAGCATTTAGGTGGCTTTCTTGATTTTAATCGAGAGCTATTGGATCAAAGAATACGCTTAGGTTATCTTGATACTTTAAAAACATTTAAAAAATTAAAAGGGCATCGTTTTGCTTTTTATCCTGAAGAAAATATTCAAGAAATAGCTTTATCTTTTCATAATCAAATTTTAAACTATGAAAATCAATACAATCATCATTTACTTACAATTTCAGATGAAACACCTATTCTTGATTTATTAAAAGAAAATACGTATTTAGATTACTTAAAATTAGAAGATTATTTTATCTTAGGTTTAGAACTTTATATGAGTGAACATGATTACGATGATTTAAAGGTTTATCATTTTAAAGATATTATTCAAGACATCAAAAAACAAATTAAACCTGATTTAAGAGAAATAGAAAGAATTGATTTTAAAAATATCGCCCAATCTTTTAAAGATCTCACAAATCATCAAATTCTTAAAAATTACTTATCTTATTTTATAAATAAAAAAGAAGAACATTTAAATTATGAAAATCTTTTCTTAAAAGAATTTGTCCTAGCGATGTTTATTACTTGTGTCTTAAGCTATGAAGTCTCATAGCTTTTTTTGACATCCGTACTGTTTTTCTATAAACTAGTACTGATAGAAAGTTGGAATATTATGAAAAATATATTAAAAATCATTTTATGTGTTCTTGTTTGTTACATAGCAATCGGACTTGGCTGGATGACAAAAGACATCATTATTCATGAAAACGGTAAAGATGGAATTGCTATCTTAGGATACCATGGTGTCGTAAGTGAACAAGAAAAAAAAGAAAACTATGCATCAAATCCTTATTTTATGTCTATAAGTGAATTTGAAAAACAAATGAAATATTTAGCGGATAATAATTATCAATGTCTATCCATGGAAGATGTTGAAGCCTATTATCACAGAAAAAAAGAAGTATCTAAAAAAGCTGTATGTTTAACTTTTGATGATGGATATAAAAACTTTAACACTATTGTTAAACCTATTATAAAAAAATATAATTTGCAAGCTACAAACTTTGTCATTGGTTATAAAACCAAAACCAATAATCCACTTTACTTACAAACAAATGATTTGAAAAATGATCAATATGTTGAATACTACAGTCATTCTTATGATATGCACCATATTGGCCATTTACCCTATAAAAAGAAAATAGAAACCATGACAACAAATGAAATAAAAAAAGACTTTGAAAAAAACAAAGGCCTTGTTTCAACAGATTACTTTGCCTTTCCATATGGTGTCAGTTGTCAAAATGCACAAGATTATCTCAAATCGAGTTCTGTTAAACTAGCCTTTAGTTACAATCAAAATAGACATATGACATGCAATGATAAACAATACTTGCTTCCACGTTATCTTATGTTTTCTAATATGCCCTTCCCCCTATTTAAATGGTGGATAGAATAAAAGAACTATACGAATGAATCGTATAGCTCTTTTAATTGATAATTTTTAAAACATCTTCTTCACTATTGATGTTAAAGATATTTAATGCAAGAACATTTAATTTTTCTAACGATATATTTGTAAATTGTTTTTCTAAAGAACTTGATAAAGTCCCTAATTTCACTTTAAGCAGTTCTTTTAAAGTATTGAGTTTTTCTTCATCTCTCATTCTTTGAAATAATTGATCCATTGCCTTACACATATTGATTTCATCTCCTTCTGGTAAATCTTCTCTTCTAATATTTGTACGCGTAAATGTTGCCGCCATCATGAAGCTTTCTGTTTCAATTTTACGATTTTCTCTTAATCCATCATAACTTCCTGCAAACATACTTTGACTAATTTCTACGACATCTCTTAATCTTCGATTCATAAGCTTTCTTGCATCCATTGTTTTAAGGTCGACAACAGGTAGTCTCCAATCATTGATATTAGGTTCCATCTCTGATGGTATACTTTTCAATGTTTCTTTTAATGTTTCTGGCAACTTCCATTCTTCATCTCCCGTATAGAACACAAAGCTTCCTACTGGATAGACTTCTTTTTTACTTTCAACTTGATTGATATAAGTCGTCGCATCATAGTTGAGTATGCGAAAAATCATATTTTTATCAAAAGTACTTTGGTGTTCAACTCCGATAATCACATAATCTCCATGGCTACCTGCTTTTCTTACGACATCTCGATATCTTTTGATCTCTGTTTGCTTGTCGACCTTTTCTATCAAGGTCGACAGATCATTTTCTCTTTCTCTTTTCCTTCTTTCAATGGACGGATAGTCCAAAAAATATAAAAAGCTATTGATGGATTAATCCATTTCAATAGCTCCTGTATATAATTGATAGTATTTACCTTTTTCTTTAATAAGTGATTGATGATTTCCTCTTTCAATAATATGTCCTTGTTCTAAGACCATAATACAATCACTATTTTTAATTGTTGATAAACGATGGGCAATAACAAGTGTTGTTCTACCATGCATTAATTTATCCATTCCATCTTGTACAAGCTTTTCTGTTCGAGAATCAATAGAAGAAGTTGCTTCATCCAAAATAAGTGCAGGAGGATTAGCAACAGCAGCACGCGCAATCGCTAATAACTGTCTTTGTCCTTGCGATAAGTTCGCCCCATCTCCTGTAAGCATTGTTTGATAACCATCTGGCAAATGTTTAACAAAGAGATCGGCATTGGCAAGTTTTGCTGCTTCAATACATTCTTCATCCGTAGCATCAAGACGTCCATAGCGAATATTATCCATAACTGTTCCAGTAAATAAATGTGTGTCTTGTAAAACCACACCTAATGATCTTCTTAAATCATCTTTTTTAATCAATTTAATATCAATTCCATCATAAGTAATCGAACCTTTTTGAATATCATAGAAACGATTAATTAAGTTTGTAATTGTTGTTTTACCTGCACCAGTAGCCCCAACAAAGGCAATCTTTTCACCAGGATTAGCATAAACATCTACATTGTGTAAAACCATACGGTCATCAAAATAACCAAAGTCAACACCTTCTAAACGAATATCACCCTTCATTTCTACAAGTTCAACATGACCATCGCTTCTTGGATGTTTCCAAGCCCAATGTCCTGTTCTTTTATCTGTTTCAACCATTTTCCCATCAACAGTTTCTACACGACATAAAGTAACCACACCTTGATCATCTTCACTTTCTTGATCTAATAAATCAAAGATACGACCAGCTCCTGCTTGTGCCATGGCAACAGCATTGATTTGTTGAGAAATTTGTCCAATAGGTTGGTTGAAACTTTTATTCAATGTTAAGAAAGCTACAAGGGTTCCAATTGTTAAAGCAAAATGTCCATTTAAAGCAAGGATTGCGCCAACAATTGCACAAATGATATAAGAGATATTTCCAAGTTGTACTGTAACTGGCATTAAGATATTCGCAAATTTATGAGCTTGATAAGCACTTTCTCTTAATTCATCATTTAATTTTCTAAAATCAGCAATTGCTTGATCTTCATGGTTGAAGACTTTAACAACTTTTTGACCAGAAATCATTTCTTCAATATAACCATTCACTTTACCTAAATCCCCTTGTTGTTGAACGAAGAATTTACCTGATAACGATCCAAGTTTTCTTGATACAACAAGCATGATCATAAGCATACATACACTTAACACAGTTAAAGGAATATTTAAAATGATCATTGATACAAATGTTGTCACAATAGTCATACAACTTGAAATAAGTTGTGGAATAGATTGTGAAATCAATTGTCTTAATGTATCAATATCATTTGTATAGACTGACATTGTATCTCCATGAGGAGTTCTGTCAAAATAACGAATTGGTAAAGATTCCATATGTTCAAACATTTCAATTCTTAAATCTCTTAAGAACCCTTGTGTTACATAAACCATAATACGGTTAAAGGTAAAGGCACAAACAACACCACAAGCATAAAGTGCGCCCACACGAATCAAAGCATGGAATAGTCCACTAAAGTTAGGTGAAGAACTCTTTAAAAGGGGAACAATATAATCATCAATTAATGTTTGCATAAACATTGTTCCTTGAACATTAAATAAAGCATTTCCTACAATACATAGAAAAACAACAATTAAATGGATTTTATATTTACTCCATAACATTTTAAGTAAACGTTTCATTGTTCCTTCTTTCATTATTCTTCCTCCTTCCCTTTCATTTGTGTTTCATAAATTGTACGATAAATTTCATTTGTTTCTAATAATTTATCATGTGTGTCAAAACCATCCACGACACCATCATTTAAAACAATAATACGGCTTGCATTTTGAACAGATGATATACGTTGTGAAATAATAATTTTTGTTGTATTGGGAATACGTTCATTGAATGATTCTTGAATACTTGCATCTGTAGCTGTATCAACAGCACTTGTTGAATCATCTAGAATTAAGATTTTAGGATTTTTTAGCAACGCTCTTGCGATACATAAACGTTGTTTTTGTCCACCTGAAACGTTTGAACCACCTTGTTCAATATACGTATTATAACCATCTTCAAAACGATCAATAAACTCATCAGCACACGCTAAACGACAAGCTTCTTTACATTCTTCTTCTGTTGCATTTTCATTACCCCAACGTAAATTTTGTAAGATTGTTCCACTAAATAAAACATTCTTTTGTAAGACAACAGAAACTTCATCTCTTAAAACTTCAAGATCATAATTACGAACATCTTGTCCACCAACAACAACGCTACCTTCGTCAACATCATATAAACGAGAAATAAGGTTGACCAAACTACTTTTAGCACTTCCGGTACCACCAATAATTCCAATTGTTTCACCACTTTTAATATGAAGATCAACATCTTTTAAGACCGCTTCTCCACTACCATGTTTATAAGAAAAAACAACATGATTGAAATCAATTGAACCATCTTTTACTTCAGTTAAAGCTTCTTGAGGAGAGACTAAATCAGATTGCTCATTAATAACTTCTGCAATACGTCTTCCTGAAGCAAGTGACATCGTAATCATAACAAATGCCATAGAAAGCATCATAAGAGACATCATAATATTCATAACATAGCTAAATAAACTTGTAAGTTCACCTGTAGTAAGAGTCCCACCTACAATTGCTTTAGCACCTAACCATGAAAGCATTAAAATTGAACCATAAACAGCTATTAACATAGCTGGGTTATTATAAGATAAAACGGATTCTGCTTTGACAAAAAGTTTATAAATGTTTTGTGCTGCTTTTTTAAATTTTTCATTTTCATATTTTTCTCTAACAAATGATTTAACAACTCGAATACCAACAACGTTTTCTTGAACACTTTCATTTAAAGTATCATATTTAGGAAAAACATCATTAAAATATTTTGTGGCATGATGCATAATTATTGTAAGGACCGCTACTAAGAAAACAATGGCAACAACAAAAATCATACTTAATCTAAAGTTGATCATCATTGCCATGGTAAGGGCACAAATAAGTGACATTGGCGCACGAATGCACATACGAATAATCATTTGATAAGCCATTTGCACATTTGTCACATCTGTCGTTAAACGTGTTACAAGTCCTGCAGTACTATATTTATCAATGTTTGAAAAAGAGAATGTTTGAATGTTTGTATACATGGCATCTCTTAAATTGGCTGCAAAACCCGTTGAAGCTTTAGCTGCATGGTTACCAGCTAAAAAACCAAGTGATAATGTTCCAATTGCAATAACAAACATGAATGTTCCATATTTTGTAACATTAGACATATTACCTGCCTCAATCCCTTTATCAATAAGACTTGCCATTAATAAAGGAATAATGATTTCTAAGATAACTTCTAATGTCGCAAATAACATTGTAAGTAATGAATCTTTTTTATATTCTTTGATTTGTTTCATTAAAGTTTTTACCATAATTGACGTCCTTTCCTGTTCATTTACCGAACTTCATGAATATTTATAAATCTTCTTTTATGTTATTAATTAATTTATCGGATATTTTAATAAACGTATTTATTTCTTCTTCAGATAAATCTTTAATAAGTTTTTGATGCATTTCTTTCATCTTATCTTCAATTTGTCGATTATGATTTCTTGAAGATTCTGTTAAAACGATTTTCTTTAATCTTGCATCATATTCTACTTCTTCTCGTTCAATCATTCCCTTTTTACACATCAGTTTCAACATTTCTGATGTCGTAGAACGATTGATTGAAAATTCTTTTTCTATATCTTTAGGAAATGTATCAAGCCCACTATCTTCTCTATCTTGAACAAACCCAATAATCCAACAATGCATTAAAGTTACACGATCAGGCCTCTGACCTGTTTTCTTATCCATTGTTTTTCTCATTAGGTTATTTATGGTCTTAATACGATGTCCAATGGGATCTCTATACATATCATTCCTCCTATATTGTTCGGTTACGAATTGTATGGTAACATACAATTTAAAATTTGTAAACTTTTTTCATAGAAGTTCTTTATAAGTCGTTGTATAATAGAAAAGAAAGTGAGGAAGACAAATGGAAATTAAAGAAAGGTTTTTAAATTATGTGAATTTTGACACACAATCAGATAGTTATTCACATACTGTTCCTTCAACTTCAAAACAATTAAAATTAGGAAATTATTTAGTTGAAGAATTAAAATCATTAGGAATTGAAAACGCAAAAATAGATGAATTTGGTGTAGTTTATGGAACAATTCCTAGTAATAATAATCATCAAGGAGATGTTATAGGTTTTATTGCCCACATGGATACTTCTCCTGATGCAAGTGGTAAAGATATTCATCCACAAATTATCAAAGATTATCAAGGTCAAAAAATTACTTTAAATGAAGATAAAGAACTTTATCTAGACCCTGAACAATATCCTCAACTCTTACAACTTATTCATCATGATTTAATTACTACAGATGGAACAACTTTATTAGGAGCTGATGATAAAGCTGGTATTGCAATCATTATGCAAATGGTGGAATATATTTATAATCATCCAGAATTTAAACATAATGATATTCAAATTGCTTTTACACCTGATGAAGAAATTGGACATGGTAGTGATCACTTTAATGTTGATTACTTCAATGCACAATATGCTTATACCATTGATGGTGGAGATATTCACATTGTTGAATACGAAAACTTTAACGCATTTAGTGCCGAAGTGAAAGTCCATGGAAGAAGTATTCATCCAGGAAGTGCTAAAAATAAAATGATCAATTCAACGCGTGTTGCCTATGAATTTGATTCACTTTTACCTGTGCATATGCGTCCCGAATCAACAGAAGGTTATGAAGGATTTAATCACCTTCACTCGATTCAAGGAACTTGTGAAGAAACAGTTGCTGAATATATTATTCGTAACCATGACTTACAACAAGCAAATAAACAATGCCAAGACTTTAAAGACATTGCAGAGTTCTTAAATAAAAAATATGGTTATAAAATTGTTGAAGTAACGATTACAGAAAGTTATTTAAACATGAAAGAAGCTCTAAAAGATCATATGTTCATTGTTGAACAAGCTTTAGCTGCCATTAAAGAAAATGGTTTAGATGCTTATTGTTCACCAATTCGTGGTGGTACAGATGGTGCACGTTTAACATTCAAAGGACTTCCTTGTCCTAATCTTGGTACAGGTGGTTTTAACTATCATGGACCCTATGAATATTGTTCACTTACTATGATGGAAAAACAAGTTCAAATCTTACTTCATATTTTAAAAAACACTGCATCTAAATAAGCATTAACAAAAAATCGTGTGGATTTCTTAGACAATAAATAAAGTAAAAGTATTAACTTAATTTCTTAACTTAGTAGCATTACAAAAAAAGCCGTGATTTTTCACGACTTTTTGATATTAAAATTAAATATTTGTATTTCTTATAATTTACTTTTGATTTTCTTTATTTAATTCCAAAGTATCTATTTTTTTAATAAATGGTAAATAAATAACAAAAGATACAACAATCATCACAAATTGCCATAATGCAACACGCCATCCACCAATCAAAAGTCCTGATATTGTCCAAGGAACCATAACCCCGCTAAATAATGGTAAAATTCCCATATACATTAATAAGTAGCTACTTATACCTATAATTAAAGGAACAAGAACAAATGGAATTAATAAATATATATTAAGTACAATTGGTGTCCCAAAAATAATTGGTTCATTAATGTTAAAGATATTAGGTACAATGGATAATTTACCTAAGCTACGTAATGACTTTGATTTGGCAAAAAATGTAATATAAATCACTAACCCAATCACAATTCCAGCACCAGACATACATAAGAAATTGTCCCAAAATTGTTGTGTAAAAATATGTCCACCATTTTGAATTGTAAGAGGCAATCCTGAATCTATAATTTTTTGATTAGCTGCCATATTTGCTTGTAAAATTGGTGAAAGAATTCCTCCACATATAGAACCACCATGGACGCCTGTCCACCATAATAAAGACATAACAACTGTCATAATAATAACGCCAAAGAACGAATCTGTAATTCCTTGTAAAGGAATTTGAATTACCGAATAAATAAGTTCTGCAAATGTTGTATTAAATATAAAGTGACATATAGCATAAATAATTGCACAAATAGTAATAATAATTCCAGTTGGTAATAGTGACGAAAATGAATCTGCAACACCACTAGGCACACCATCTGGCATTTTAATGCTAATATCTTTTTTTACACATAAAGAATAAATATATCCAACTAAAAAACAATTAAAATAGCACAAATCATTCCTTGACCAGCAGTCCAATCTTTAGAAATAATTCCTGTAACTGATTCCCCACTGTCTAATACCTTAGAAGATGGAGTTAATAAAATAAAAGCTGCTAACCCAGTTAAAGCGCCATTTATAGCTGTTATTACTTGATCATTCTTCAAATAAGAATAAGTAATTCCTATTACTGTAAAGAAGGCCATTAATGAAAACGTAGAAGAATATACTTGAGAACATACATCTCCTATTCCACTTTCACTAATTACTTTACTTACTGATTCAATTGGTAAGTTGGCAATCAACAGGAACAATGATCCTATCATTAAAAACGGTAAAGAAAACATCATTCCATCCTTTAAAGCCTTTATAACTTTTGTATTTGTAAACTTCGATATATAAATAACTAATGTTTCATTTATAAATTTGTTCATATTATTTATCTCCTATAAAATTTCACCATTTGATGAAATAACTCTTTTATACCATTCAAAAGAAGCTTTTCGATATCTTCTTCCACTACCTTTAGCTTGGTCATCTAAATCAACATAGATAAATCCATATCTTTTTGCCAATTCACCAGTAGAAGCACTTACAATATCGATTGCTGACCAAGGAGTATATCCCATGACTTCTACACCATCTAACTCAATTGCTTTTTTCATTTCTGAAATATGGTTTCTTAAGTAATCAATACGATAATCATCATTAATGATTCCATTTTCTAATTTATCATAAGCTCCAAAACCATTTTCAACAATAAACATTGGTTTTTGATATCTTTCATAAACTTCATTTAAAATAATCCTTAATCCTGTAGGATCAATAGCCCAACCCCAATCACTTTTCTTTAACAATGGATTTTGTACTTCAATAAAGTCATGTATTTTATCATATTCTGCAATCGTTGATTTATAATAACTAAACCCTATATAATCCACAGTACCTCGTTTTAAATCTTTTAAATCTTCATCAGTTATATCTAATTGAATATTACTCCTTTCCCACTTTTTTAAAGTATAGGTTGGATAATATCCCCTTACATGAACATCACTAAAGAAATACCTCTTATCCATTGCTTTAATTCCTGCAAGAATATCTTGTGGATTACAAGAAGAAGGATAAATTGGGCCAAAATGCAACATGCAACCTACTTGCATAGAGGCATTAATTTCTTTGGCTCTTTGAACTGCTCTAGCACTTGCAACAAACTGATAATGAGATATTTGATACATTGTTTGTTCAATATTTTCATTATCTTCATATAAAACACCTGCTCCAGTCCAAGCATTAAAAGGATTATCGGTATCTATAAGATTATTAATTTCATTAAATGTCATCCAATATTTGACCTTTTTGCTATATCTTTTAAAACATGTAATCGCATATCTTTCAAAGAATGTAATTAATTGTCTATTTCTCCAACCACCATATTTTTTTGCTAAATAAAGAGGCATTTCAAAATGAGATAAAGTAACAATAGGCTCTATTCCATATTTTAAACATTCATCAAAAACATGATCATAATACTCTAGCCCTTCTTCATTAGGCTCTAATTCGTCACCTTGAGGATAGATCCGTGGCCATGAAATACTTAAACGGAAACATTTAAAGCCCATTTCAGCAAATAATTTAATATCTTCTTTATAATGATGATAAAAATCAATTCCATAATGGTTAGGATAATATTTATCATCTAATATTTCATAAGAAATTTCTCGAGGGTGATCAACGTCACCAGCTGACATAACATCGGTTACACTTAATCCTTTATGTCCTTCTTGATAGCCACCTTCGTATTGATTAGCAGCAACAGCACCACCCCATAGAAAACTTTTATTCATAATCATTCTCCCATTTTAAATTTATCAACTGCTTTTGTTGTTTCTTCTAAATAAGAATAATTACTTATTAATTTTAACGAAGTAAATATATTAAAAACATACTGTAAAGAAGCAATATAAACAGCATTAGATAGTTCAGTTGTATTTTGAGTGGTCATAATTACAATTGTTTCATCACAATATTTACAAATTTCTCTTTTTTTATGATCACAAATCACAATTGATTTAGCATGATATTTGCGAATATCCTTTGCTATTTTTAACATTTCCATATTTTGACCTGTATGTGTTAAATAAATGCAAACTGTATCATTTGGTTTCCTTTGCTTTAAGTATTGAAGATGCATTGGATTTAAACTGTTATATGCTTTAGAAATAACCCCTTCTTCTTCAAAATTCAAACTATAAATTTCTGCTAAAGAAAAATTAATACCAGTTCCATAAATTTCAATATATTTAGCATTTTTAATAAGTTGATAAATTCTTTCTATAACTTGTCTATCTAGTAAACTTTTTGTATACTCTATCGCTCTTTTATGTAAAAGTTCGATTTTATTTAAAGCATCATCAATTGAACTCTCACTTGAAAAAGGTTCAATTTTAAAATCATTTTTCAATTCAAGTAAATGAGAATATTCAGCCGCATATTGATATTTAAATTCTTTATATCCATTAAAGCCCAGTTTCTTACACAACCTAGAAATCGTTGCACTACTGGTATAACTTAATTTTGCCAGTTCATTAATATTCTTTTTTAAAATATCTTCTTGATTATTTATTATATAATCCACTAAATACTTTTCTTGAATTGTTAAATGGTCTAATGTTTTCATTTTGTCAATAATCATCATATTTCCTCTTTTCACCGGTTAAAAGATTCAAATTAATTATCTTCTTATCTAGAAGACATCTTCATCATAATTAACAACAACTTGTAAGTCAATCTTCTGTAAGCATTTACAATCAAATCGAAAAAAACTTTCAATTTCACAATTATTAACAATAAAAATTGAAAGAAATTATCAAAAAAGGTTATTACGAAATTCAATAAATAATTTCATAACAACCTTTTTATTTTGTATTATTTTTATTTATATAAAAAGAGAACAACATTTCGTATGCGTTCTCTTTTTTTGAAGATTTTCTTACAATATTTTAGGTTGCCTTCTTAAGTGCCTCCTAAACTATTTTTTTGTCCATTTTTCAAATTCTTCATCAGTAGCTAAAACATAATGAGTTCCATCTACTAAATGTTCAGTACCTTTTGTATAATCGACTCCACTTTCTTTATAATCGTAAGTAAATGATTTACGTACTTTTTCTACACGTGGATTAGGATGAGGAATAGCACTTAATAATGATTTTGTATATGGATGAATTGGATTATCAAAGATTTCTTCAGTAGTCCCTGTTTCTACTAAATGTCCTAAATGTAATACCCCAATTTTATCACTGATATATTTAACCATTGATAAGTCATGTGCAATAAATAAATATGCAATTCCTGTTTCTTTTTGAATCTTTTTCATTAAGTTAACAACTTGTGCTTGAATAGATACATCTAACGCTGAGATTGCTTCATCAGCAATAATTAAATCTGGATTCATAATTAATGCTCTTGCAATACCAATACGTTGTCTTTGTCCACCTGAGAATTGATGTGGATAACGTGAAGCATGTTCTCTTGATAAACCAACAAGTTCAAGCATTTCATAGATTTTTTCATTTCTTTCTTCAATAGAAGAATAAGATTTATGAATATCTAAACCTTGACCAATGATATCAATAACTTTCTTTCTTGGATTTAAACAAGCCATTGGATCTTGGAAAATCATTTGCATCTTTGTATGTAATTCTTTAGATGTTTCCTTATCTAATTTTCCACCAATTTCTTTTCCGTTGAAAACAATTGATCCAGAAGTTGGTTTATATAAACGAATAATACTTCTACCAGTAGTTGATTTACCTGAACCAGATTCACCTACTAAACCATAAGTTTCACCTGGCATAATATCAAATGAAATACCATCAACTGCTTTTACAGTAAAGTTACGATTAATTTTAAAATGTTGTTTTAAATCTTTAACGACAAGGATAGGTTCTTTATTTTCCATTATTCAACACCCTCCTTTTTCATTTTTTCTAATCTGTTTTTTAATTCAACTGGCATTTCAACTTTTGGAGCTTTTTCATGCATTAACCATGAAGCAACTTTATGAGTTGTACTACCAGGTACTTTAAACATTGGAGGTTCAATTCTTAAGTCAATATTTAAAGCATACTTATTACGTGGAGCAAAAGCATCACCTTTTACTTCATGTGCTAAGTTTGGTGGTGTACCAGGGATTGTGTATAATTCATCATCATCAGTATCTAAATCTGGCATAGATGATAATAATCCCCAAGTATATGGATGACGTGGATCATAGAAAATTTCATCAATGGTTCCAGTCTCTACGATTTTACCAGCGTACATAACATTTACATAATCAGCTACTTTAGCAACAACACCTAAGTCATGTGTGATATAAATAACTGATAAATCTTTTTTCTTTTGAATATCTTGAATTAATTCAAGAATTTTAGCTTGGATAGTAACATCCAATGCAGTTGTAGGTTCATCACAAATTAAAACATAAGGATCACAAGATAAAGCAATTGCGATAACAATTCTTTGTCTCATCCCACCAGATAATTGGTGAGGATAGTTTTTCATACGTTTTTGAGCATCTGTAATTCCAACTTCTTCTAAAAGTTTTACTGCTTTTTTAAACGCTTCTTCCTTTGGTAAGTGATGATGATATATCATAGCTTCCATAACTTGTTTTCCTATTGTCATAGTTGGATTTAAACTTGTCATAGGATCTTGGAATACCATTGCTATACGTCTTCCACAAATATTTTTTGATATATCCTTTTTATTCATTTTAACTATATCTTCTACAACTAAATTACCGTTATTTTCTTTATCATATGTAAATTCAATAGAGCCACTTTTAATTACTCCATTTGAACTAATATTCCCCATAATAGCCTTTGTTGTTACTGATTTTCCTGAACCAGACTCCCCAACAATAGCTAGAGTTTCCCCTTTAAATAAGTCTAATTTAACGCCTCGAATGGCATCTACCATTCCTCTTCCTGTTTTAAAAGAAATAGAAAGATCTCTAATTTTTAATACTCTTTGTTTTTTCATAATACCACCTACATTTCTTTCATCTTTGGATCAAAAGCATCTCTTAGTCCGTCTGCTAAAAGGTTAAAACTTAACATTAATACAGCAAGTATAACTACTGGAATAATAACCATATAAGGAGATACTAATATGGATTTATATCCTTCATTTATAAGAGTTCCAAGTGAAGCAGTTGGTGCTGGTAT
>ERZ825896.2568-NODE-2568-length-17061-cov-3.859755_pt1 | contig 17061 bp, 17 predicted proteins | sample MGYA00519858_ERZ825896 | MGnify/ENA primary metagenome ERZ825896 (study PRJEB31778, sample SAMEA3449214) | human gut metagenome | biome: human gut; feature: human-associated habitat; material: faeces | place: United Kingdom | collected 2010/2012 ...
AGCACGTCATTGTGGTGGGTGATCCCAAACAACTGCCGCCCACCAGCTTTTTCAATACCAATCAGGTGGATGAGGACAACTATGATCAGGAAGATCTGGAAAGCATACTGGACGACTGTCTGGCGCTGAGTATGCCGCAGCAGCACCTGTTGTGGCATTACCGCTCCCGCCATGAAAGCCTGATCGCTTTCAGCAACCGTCAGTATTACGACAATGGCCTTTACACCTTCCCCTCGCCAAACGACCTGGAATCCAAGGTGCAGCTTGTGCCGGTTGACGGATATTATGACAGAGGAAAGACCAAGCAGAACCGGGCGGAGGCCGAGGCGGTTGTGGCGGAAATTCTGCGCCGCCTGCGCGATCCCGTACTGCGTACCCACAGCATCGGTGTGGTAACCTTCAGCGCCGTCCAGCAAAATCTAATTGCTGATCTGTTGGAAAAGGCTTTTGCAGAGGAACCGGCACTGGATGAATGGAACACTGCCATGGAAGAACCGCTGTTTATCAAGAACCTGGAAAATGTTCAGGGGGACGAGCGGGACTGCATCCTCTTTTCCGTGGGCTACGGCCCCGATCAGCAGGGAAATGTGGCGCTGAATTTCGGCCCGCTCAACCGCGACGGCGGCTGGCGGCGGCTCAACGTGGCCGTTTCCCGCGCCCGGCAGGAGATGCTGGTGTTTTCCGTTCTGCAGCCGGATCAGATTGATTTGTCCCGCACCCGTGCGGACGGCGTTGCCGGATTAAAGGCATTTTTGCAGTTTGCCAAGAACGGAAAAGGCGCGTTACCGCTGAAAGAAGGACAGCGAAGCGCTGCTACGGATGCTTTGGCGGATACCATTGCCGAAGCGTTGCGAAAGCAAGGCTACACGGTACATACCCATATCGGCTGCTCCGCCTATCAGGTGGATATCGGCGTGGTGCATCCGGAGCATCCGGAACGGTATCTTCTGGGGATTCTGTGCGATGGCAGCCAGTACCGGCAGGCGGGGACCTCCCGTGACCGCAATTTGCTTCAGGTCAGTGTCCTTTGCTCTCTCGGCTGGCGCATCCACCGTGTTTGGTGTCTGGACTGGTGGGAAAATCCTGAAAAGGAACGGAAAAAAATTGAGGAAGCCATTCGCCGTGCTTTAGAGGAACCGAAAACGTCCGTCGTATCCGCAGAACCGCCTGTCGTTACAGAAAAGGTCGCCGTCAAACCATCCACGATGGCAACGGAAGTTTCCGCTACTTATCCGGCAGATGCACCGGGGCTTCCCGTTTATGAACGCTGTGTATTGACGGCCCATGGCATGGACAGCGAGGCCTTTTATGAGCCTGCGAACAATCGCCTGATCCTGTCCCAACTGATTCAGGTAGTGCAAAAAGAAGCGCCCATCAGCCGGACGCTTCTTTGCAGGCGGGTGCTGGAAACCTGGGGGATGACGCGCATAGGTGCGCGGATCGATCGGCGCTTTGAGGAATTGCTGGCTTCTTTGCGGTTCCCCCGGACGAGAGCCGGGGATCGGCTCTTTTTCTGGGATGTGACACAGGATCCGCTGGTATACGATGAGGTCCGCATACCGGGGCAGGACGATTACCGCCGGAATCTGGAGGAAATTGCACCGGAGGAGCTGGCCGCCGCCGTTCGGGTGGTGCTGGAACAGCAGATCGGTCTCAGCGAAGAGGATCTGCGTCGCGAGGTCACCCGTCTGCTGGGCTTTGCCCGCACAACGGAAGCCATGCTTCCGGCGCTGTCCGCCGGTTTGGAAACAGCCGTAAAGTGTGGTATCGCCCGCAGGGAAGGTGATCGGATTGTGTTGGCAGAAAAGTAAAAGCTATCTACAATAAGGGCGGGGATAAAGCTATGTGGCCGTTTCGGAAAAAGAAGGTCGTCTGCGAATTGGACTATGACAAGCTGGCGCAGGCTATTGTAAAAGCGCAGGAAACCGTTGAACAGAAAAAGCAGGAGGAAGAGCAAAAGAAGTCCCGTTTCACTTCCGGATTTATGTCTTGGCTGGTGGCTGCTTTTTTCTTCCTGTTGGCCACTGCTTGCCTATTCGCCGCCATCGTTTTTGTGGTTGCGATTGTGCAGTGGTGTTTGCAATACCCTGCCTGTACAAATTTTTCTGAAATAAGGGCTCATACAGTCGGACTTATTATTCTTATTTTCCTGACGCTATTTGCCCTTCTATTTATGCTTCTTTGCTTTTTCTCCGCAAGAGAAGTAGACAAGGAAACCGATAAGCATTATTTATCGTCGCTTTTCTCGGGAACTATCGGTTTTGTTGCCCTGATCGTAGCCATCGCCGCTCTTGTATTGGATAAGGGATAGGGTTTTATCAATCTACGTCTATCGGCGTAAAACACAGCCCACCATCCCCATTCAGCCGGCAATATCGGCGAAGTGGGTATGGTGGGCTATTTTTATACAAGAGATATAAATACGGTTAAATCAGTGGTTTTTCGTTTGGACTTAGATCGTTTAATATTAACGGTTTTCATTCCAAAAACGATAGATAGGATATGATTTAAAACTATTCTGTAACTCAGGTGTAAGTCTACTAAAATGAATTTCTGCAGCCCGTTGTTGCCCCAGTAACAAGTATGCCCCAACAAGAATATCCTCCCTGGTGGTACTAGTCTGCTCCGGTTCTGCCATCTGTGGGTTTCGGCAAATCGTCAGCAGCCTTTCTGTGGTCGCCGTCAGTAACGCTTCGTCATCCAATGGTCCGATGCGCGTCTCGCAGGTTTTGCAGTCCCAATAAATACGAGGGGATTTCTTGCTGTTCCGATTCAGCGATGTCCCGCACCTGCAGCACACTAATTTTTTATATAGGAATCGGCTGGAGGACTGCGGTATGGCTTTTCTCCTTCTCATCGCAGCGATCTGCTCGCCCAATTCCCTGCTAAAAACTGGCGGGTAGGATTCTCCGTTCCAATATCGGACATCATCCAGAATCCGCGCGATCACGTTTTTGTTCCAGTCGTGGGCATTTTCACGGTAAGGGATGCCGCTTTGTTCCGCCATACCGGCCAACCGCAGCAGTGACCATCCTTCCAGGTAACGAGCGGTAATCTGGCGGAGAAGTTCCGCCTCCCCCGGCACGATTTCGATTTTCCCATTTGTCATGTGATAGCCAAAGGGAAAGTATCGTATTTTCTTCATGGGATCACCTTCCTTCATCGAGCGTAAGCCCGTTGGTAAGGTGAAAGCAAAACTTTTCGGGGTAAACCGTGATATGCTTTACCATGCTTCTAAATATGGAAGGTTCAAATTCCAGCATGGGCCGGGATTCTTCCAGCAGGTCGATCAGCAACCGGGTATTGTCAATGGTGCTGCTGGTATCGTCCGGTTCCTGAAGTTGACGCAGTTCCCGGCGCAGTTCTTCGATCTTTTTGTTGTTGCGGTTGCTTCGTTCTATAAAAATAGCAGAATCCATGCACCCCTCAGTCTGTAACCGAGCGAGTGTATGATTCTGCTTAACGGTTTCCGCTATTTGCCGGTTTAATTTCTGAATATTCGGCTTTGTATAGAACGACTTGCTTTGCATCTCCAGCAGTTGAACCAACATGGTTTTCAGAAGGCTCTGGTTATCCTGTAGTTTATTGAATAAGGTTAAAAATGCCTGACATATGTCTTTCTCATCGATAACATCCGATGGACAAAGAGTTTTGTCTTGAAAATGGCGATAGCAAATCCAGCGAACTCTTTCTTTGTATGGACGTCGCTGTAAAGTGGAACCGCAAAACCCACACGTCATCATACGGCTGAGAGGAAAGGCGTGTATTGGCGTTTTTGATGTATGCAACTCTGCTTTTTCTTTGAGCAGCCTCTGTACAATCTTAAATGCCTCTCGTGAAATGATAGCCGGGTGGGAATCCTGAATATAGTATTTCGGCATTTGTCCGTTATTTTGGATTTTTCTTAAGGGGATCTCATCGGGAGTAAAACTTTTTTGGACCAGTGCGTCACCAATGTATTTTTCGTTCGTCAGAATATAGCGGATAGACGTGCGTCGCCATCTGCCAGAGCTTTTTTTGACGACTTGTAATTCCATATCATTTAAATCCGCGGCAATTTCATTCATACTCTTCCCCGCAAGATAACTGCTGAAAATATACTCGACGATGGGAACTTCCTGTGGATCCGGTACCAGGGTATTACCCTCTAAAAAATAGCCAAGCGGCGCGCTGTGAGTGATAAAATCACCTGAGCGCATCCGCTTTTGGTAGCTCCATTTGAGGTTTTTCGAGATAGACAGGGATTCCTCCTGTGCAGCGGATCCCAAAATGCTCAGCAGCATTTCGCTGCCCATGTTCCCGGTGTCGATGCCCTCTTTTTCAAATTCCACCGCTACGCCAAGTTGCTTTAATTCCCGCACCGCTTGAAGGCAGTCGATGGTGTTTCTCGCAAACCGGGAAATGGATTTCACCAGTATGCGGTCGATCTTTCCGGCCCGGCAGTCGGCAAGCAGGCGCTGAAAATCGTCCCGCTTGTCGGCTGTGGTGCCGGAAACCGCTTCGTCGGCGTAAAGGCCCGCGAATTCCCATTCGTCCTTGGAGCGGATATAGCTGGTGTAGTAGTCCACCTGGGTGGCGAAGGAATTCAGCTGGTCTGCCGAGTCGCTGCTCACACGGGCATAAGCGGCAACCCGCAGTTTTTTGGCCTGCTCCGCTATGGGCTGAATTACTATGACCTGCGGCACCCTCGCCACCCCTTTCTGGCTGGACATCTTTTTTGTCACACCCAACACTACCACAACCGGCGCTGGATAGCTATCACGACAACCACTAAATATGGGGCTGCGAACCGCTGCTCCTTTCGGCATTACCAATAACGGCGGCCCCTGTGTCTATCCATCTGTTTTGAACGGGATGGAATACAGGGTCACGCCGTATTTTTCGGCAAGGACGGTGTTGGCCTGCTGGCATTGTTCTGTGGTAATCCGGCCCTGCTCCAGCAGTTTTTTCAACGCCGAGAACACCATAAAATACTGGATTTCATTGATCACCTGTTCGCTGGGGGCCTGGAGTGAACATGATACGCCCATGGCGGTTTTACCACGGCAGACCGCAGCCTTTTCGGGCCGCCCTGTTGAGGAAGTGCTGTTCCAGCCCCTTGAGGTGAAGCTCGTACCGCAGGTCGCTTTCGGTGGTGATCAGTACCGCATCGTGATCCTGCAGGCATTCCAGTATCTGTATAAGGACAACGGAATCATGGCTCAGCCGGGTTAAATCCCGCACAAGCACAGCGCGGGCCTGGCCGTTTTTCACCGCCTGCAGCATTTGCTTCAGCCCCATCCGGGCCATGCTCCTGCCGGTGCCCATATCCTGGGAGGTTCCCACAATCCTGTATTCCTGCTGCTCGGCTTGCTCCAGTAGATCCTTCATCTGCTGGAAAAGAACAGCCGGATGTTTGTCGCTGCTCCGGCTGTAAAGCCACATCGGGCGGTCTGCGTAGGGGGCGTTCATCGTTCCTCGCCTCCTTTTTTCTGAGGCCGTTTCATCGGGCAGGATGGGAAAGAAAGGGCGCCGGAGTCCCTGGCGCGAAGCCCCACTTTTCTTTTTCGGAGCTCGGTCATCACAGGGAAGAAATCTTCTATCTTTCGACTGATATGCCTGAGACTGAGTGTCATCACCGTCCCAACCTTTCCCTCGCGGACAGCCGCCAGCATTTCCTGAACGCCGGGCCGTTCCATGGCGGGCGTCCGCCTGCTGGTGTCCATAGATGTTCCGACAACGGTGAAGCCTTGTTCTTCAGCTTGACTTTTCATTCTTTCGATGCGCTTCTCGATGTACCTCTCCATATCTTCTCTCTGTTCCAAGCAGCCGACGCTGGCGTAAAGCCACACTTTTTGCTCAACCGGCTCTGTATCGGTCCGGCAACCGGCCGCCATTCCCTTATTCGTATCCATCTATGTGCATCTCCTTTACGTCAAAAAATAATCCGGGCTTTTCCTGGCCCGGATGAAGTCCTCGACATCTTCGATTTTTCTGGTGATCCGAAGGTTCGGCAGGGTTTCCAGAACAGCCCGGTGATACCGCTGGCCGGGGGCCGCCCGCCAGTCCAGGATGCTCACCACGCAGGTGTCGGTTTCGGTGCGGACGGCCCGCCCAAACCCCTGTCGGAGCTTGACCTGCATATCCGGGATAATGACAGCCCGGATATAATCCTGCAGGGTGGGATACTGCTCCCGTTCCGCTTCACTCAGCGGATCCGGAACAGGAAACGGCAGACGCACGAGTATGAGCGACGACACCATATCGCCGGGAAAGTCCACCCCTTCCCAACAGGAGCCCGCCGCGAACAGCACGGCGTTGTGCGCCTGCTTGAATTGGTGGATGACGTCCTGGGAATGCCGCCATACTTCCATTAAGGGAAAGGACAGCCGGTCCCTCACCTGATTGTAAACAGCGCCCATGAGGGAATAGGAAGTGAAGAGCACCAGTGTGTGGCCATGAGTAGCTTCCACCAAGCGACCGATCTGCTCTGCCAGACACGTGGCTTCCTGTTCGCTGCCCATCTGTGCTCTCGGCAGGTCATCGGGAATATACAGGAGGCTGTTTCTCTCATAATCGAAGGGCGAGACGGCAATACAATCTTGCAGCCGTTGGTTTTCGGACAACCCCATGACCTTATGTGTGCGTTCAAAGCTGCCCCCGGCCATGAGGGTGCCGGAGGTCAGAATGGCGGGAATGTCCTTCATCCACAGCGCCCGACGCAGCTGCTTTGGCATTTCCCGGCTGGCGGCGCAGAGGCTGGGGCTTCCGTCCCGGTCGTACTGGATAGTTAGGATGTATTGGCGGTTCCCGGTAAAAAAGAGGCCCAGGATCTGTTCTATCGTTCCCAGCCGGTGAGTGATCCAACGTGGGAGGTGCGGGGAAAGCTGTTTTTGAAGCTGCCGAAGAAGGGAAAGGCAATCCTGCAGGGCCGCTTCCCGGTCCGGCGTCAACACAAAAGGAGTTCGCTGGGCTTCTTTCAGCAATTCGCCCCGGCACAGGGCTCCCATAAGGACGCGAAACGTCTCCCACAGGCGCTGGGCGGCCAACATCTGTTTCTCCTGCGTGAGCAGGCCGCACAATTCGGTGAAATCTTCTGCCGACAGGTTTTTCCCGTACATCTGACGGGCCGCGTCCGGCAGCTTGTGGGCTTCGTCGATCACCAAGGCCCGGTAATCATTGAGAAGGGGCCGCAGCTCCTGCAAACGGTGGGCGGCATCGGCCAACAAGTAGTTGTGGTTGCAGATCTGGACAAAAATCTCCGCGCTTTTGGCCTCGCGTAAATACCTATGATATCGGCAGGGATTGCGCAGCGGACAGCTTTTCTCGCAAACCTTGGGAACGCACACCTGCCGCCGGTCAAATCCGCTCAGGCCGATTACGGCATCCAAGTCGTAATAGGTGCGAAGGGAGAGAAGGGCTTCCAGCTGTTCCTCGTTCTTTTTCTTCTCCTTAACGGCTTCCAGCCGCCCCGCAAGGCGGACATCACAGACAAAGCGTTCCTTGCCTTTTCGCACCATAGCCCGTATGGGCTTCTGAATGATGCGGCTCTCCAGAAAAATCCGGGATATGAACGGAAGGTATTCCCCGATGATGGCGTCCTGCAGGGCCACGCTGGAGGTGGAGACCACCACCGGCTGGGAACCAGCAGGTCCATGGGGTGCAAACTTTTTCAGTAGAATGCAGGCGGTCAGGTAGGCGTAGGTCTTGCCGATCCCGACCCCTGCGTCGCACAGGGCGATATGGTTTTGAAGCAGGGTGTCCAGCATGGCATGGCAGAGGGCAACTTGTTCTTCCCGCACGGCCAGCCCGTTTTGGGGCAGAAGGAATCGGAAAATCCGTTCAATCTCCCCATGTGCCTGCTCCTTCAGAGAGGGATAATTCATGTCGGCACAGTCTCCTTGATTCGCCGCTGGTGGCAATCTGAATTCAGTCTGCTTTTGCTATGCCGTATTTGCAGCTCGCCCCCCGGCAACCTTGGGAACCATGTGGGCAGGCTTGCTGTTGACAAGCCGTTCACTGGCTCCCCAAGGGTCTTGCTGATTACAACCCAAAGTCGGCCAGCCCATCTGACGTGTGGGCAAACGATATCGTGTATCATAATCCCCCGGCCCAAGGTCATGGCGAAAAGGGCAACAACTCCCTCTTTCCGGTCAAAAGGCATCGCTCGGATCCAAAAGCAACAGCCGCCGTCCCTGAAAAGGGAGGCAGCTCTTGCTTGGGATCGTCGTGGCGCTTCTTCCGGAGTTCATTGTGCAAAATTTGCACAATGAACTCTCTTTGTCGCTCGCTCAGGCGGGAACGTACCCGCATGGCTGGTATGCACTTTTCAAGCTACAAGGTGAACGTTTCTGTTTCTCCGTTCATCCCATAGCCCAGGAAAAAAGGCCGATAGCTTCATGCTTCAAAAAACTTTTTCAATTTTTTTCTGAGACGCACCATTCTCAGGTTGACCGCCTTTTGGGTGAGCCCGGTTTTCTCGGCGATTTCATAGCCGTTAAAGCCGGACATTTTCAGAAAGGCGATCTGGATGGTGAGCTTGTCCTCTTTGGAAAGAACCCGCAGCAGCTCCATGTCCTCGATGCTGTCCAGCAGGGATTCGGTGTCCTCCACCGGCAGCTCCAGTTCCTGTGCTGCGGCCCAGTCCACATAAGGCGACCAGTCCACCTGCCGCTGCAGGTACTGGCGCTCCTTGTTGAACTGCGCCCAATCGTATGTATGAAGGCGCTGGATGGTTTCCTCATCCACGCCGAGTTCTCTAAGTTTCTTTTCTTCTGCTTCTTTCCAGCGGATCCATTCTCTTTCCGCTTTGGCTTTGTTATAAGCCATGGCTGTTTCCTCCGATCAATCTGAAATTTTGAAAAATTCAGATTGTCGGAGGTCCACGGCAGTTCTGGATGCTACGTCGTGTCAAATGGATTACATAATAAAAAAAGTCGAATTCATCCCTTGACTTTTCCAGGATAAATTCGACTTTAGTCTAACGCTCCGGTTCCTTCCTTTTTCGGGTTTTCTTCTGCTCCGGCGCTTTTGCCGGGTATTCGTAATGGACTGGGACGCCCCGCAATCGCAGCCTGTCGCAGTCCGGCGCATAGGCAGCATATCGGGCGTAGGCGTATCCTTCCGCGTCCACAAGGATCCCGTCCTTGCTGGTTTCGCCTCTCACGAGTACGCAGTGCCAGCAGCGTTCGCCGGGGTCAAACCACATCCTGTCGCTATGGTCGAAGAGAAAAATCTGATCATCCATCAAACCGGCCTCTTTGAAATGGCGGTATTGCTCATCGGCAAGCACGATCACCTGTTCTGCCCGGAAGCCGGTTTCCCGTTCCGGCACAGGCCGCATGGAGTTTTGCCCATTGATGTCGTCGATGCGGTGGGGACGGTGATAGAAGACGGCCTGTTCCAGATATACCTTGGGTTCCTCCAGGGGGATGGATTCCCGTGGACAGCTTTTGGGGATATACAGCTTACTACAATCCTTCACATACGCCAGGTACAGCCGCTTGCCTTCCTCCGCCGTCAGGATCCCTTCCGTCCCGTCCTCAGTTGTCGCCAGCAGACAGTCGAACCGACCTCCAGGCCAGGCGCTCATGAGTTCGGCGTTCTCCCGGATGAAGGGGTACTCCGGTGAGATGTCCTCCGAGAGCTTGTCAAAATCCTCTCCACTCAGGATAAAGACCTTTTGAATATGAACGACGCCGGGGACGCATCCCACTGTGTTCTGACGAAGCAGTCCCAGCGTTTTTATATGGGTAGAAAACGCGACGTATTGTTTTCTGTTCAGTCGGTTCACCTCTCCTTAAAATCAGTCGATGTCAATCCAGAGGGGGCCGGGGGTTCTCCCCAAGGTGCGTTTGGATATCCAAACGCTATGCTTGCACAGCTCAGTACCGGCTGGGACAGAAAAAAGACGATACCGAAACGGTACCGTCTTTCCCTTGGCATCTGCCTCATTTCATATATCGCTTGAGTTCATCATAGAAATTTTCTCTCGTCCCGGCCATAATGACCACCACGACTTTATCCTCTACATACTCTACGGTGTAGGCGAGTTCATAATTGGTTTTGTTGTAGTAGATGTCGTAACCGAAAAGGCCTGCCAAATCCCCGGTTTTGGCTTCGCCTATCGTGTGATCTTCCAGGATCCTGTCGATGGCTTCCTGGTAGAGTGCCTTCAGCCGTTTGTCTTTGAGCTTTTTCAGGAATTTCGCCGCCGGAGGCAGAATTCGTAACTGTGCCATCATTCTTCCTCCGCGCCAAAGATATCCTCGTATGAACTGCTTTCCGTTTCCCCACGGGCAGCCTGTTCTGCCTGGGTCAGCATCGCTTCTACGGCAGGACGAACCTTCTTCTGCATTTTCTTGAACTCTGTCAGAAGCTGATCGCCGCTGAGTCCCTGTGCAATCAAATCCGCAAGGATCTGTTCGGCAAATTCACCGCCGCCCTGTTCCTTGACCGGGCGCAGCACAATCTCGTTGCCGCGCAGGATGCATTCCGCTTCCGTAGTGAAGCCGAGTGCTTCAAAAAATTTCTGCGGAATGGTCAGCTGCCGTTTTTCTGAAATGCGAATGGTTTTACGGTTCATGAGGTTGCCGCCTTTCACTGCTGCTGTTGCCATAAACTCTCTCCTTCCAGTATATGCTGTTTACAATGAAATATGTGTAGAACAATTTCTTTGTTTCCTTGTTTCCATTGTACCAGCAAAAAGCGGCGGCGTCAAGAGCACGCCTTATTCTTCGGCTTCCTTAATCTTGGCCAGCCCATCGAGGGTGGTGCAGATGAGGTTGCGCTTTTCCGCCATCCCGATTTCACCGGACATGGCGTGGCTGATCTCGCTGCCGCACACCACCAGCATCCGGCACCGGCCCAGCTTCTGCCGGGCGATGCTCTGGAACTGCCGCTTTTCATCCGGGTTTTCCGTCTGCAGGTACTGCCCGTCGGCCAGTGCTGGGCAGATCGGGACGTATCCCAGCTCGTAAACCTTCCGGCAGTAGCGTCTGAGCAGGCGGGGCGCGGCTTCCTCCGAAGCGCAAATATACGCAAAGGCTTTTTCCATGTTTTCGTTCCTTTCTATATGTTCGATGTGGACGCCCACATGGGCGTCCAGCTTTTTTCTCCCGGCAGTCTTGGACGCCCAGTTGGGCGTCCAACCTGAATCAGCCGGGTTCTTCCGTTTCCTGATGGGCTTCCAGCGCCATGCGCACCCGGTCGGAGCCCAGCCGATAATAGGTGTCGGTCACTTCAATGCCCACAGCCTCGTATCCTTCCAGCTTGGCGGCCAGGACGGTGGTTCCGGCTCCGCAGAAGGGGTCGAGGATTCTTCCTCCCGGTACGCAGATCTTGACCAGATCCCGCATGAGCTGCAGGGGCTTCTCGGTGACATGGGTGCGGTTCTGCGGGTTGGCATAGCGGAACACCCCCGGCAGACACCCCACCGGTCGGTTAATGGACATGGGGCCGTTGCTGCCCCACACGATGTATTCGCTTTGCTGGCGGAAGCGCCCTTTCTGCGGACGGCTGGTCATCTTATCCCACACCACCGAGCCCCGCCAGATCCAACCGGCCCACTGCAGGGCGTCGGTAATGGAGGGATACTGCCGCCAGTCGATGAACAGGCAGACGGGCGCTCCCGGCTTACAGGCTTTTCGGGCGTCGGACAGCCATTCGGCCATCCATCTCGTCCAGCTGCGCTGATCCCGATTGTCCCCGTCAAAATCCGGCAGGGCGTTTTTCGGATCCATGCTGCTGTATTTCTGGAAGGTGGTGCGGTTTTTCTCGCTGGGCTTCCAGCCGCCCGACGCATAGGGCGGGTCGGTGATGAGGGCGTCGAACACCTGCGGCTTGAACGCCTGGATTACCTGCAGGGTGTCCCCATGCAGGATGGTCCAGCCATCCCCGCCGCTGTGCTCCAGGGGCAGCACGCTTTCCTCCACCACCTGGGTCAGTTCCTTTGTTTCCTTCAGAGACATCATCCTTTCTATTCGTTCTATTCAACGGTAACCGTCCTCCGGGCTGCGGACGGCCTGTTCTTCATAATGTTCTTTTGCCAGATCGCCGTAATCACAGCCCTCGCGCTGGGGCAGGCTTTTCACCATGCGGTACCGGCCCTGATATGCCTTTTCGATGTGCGCGGCGGCCCAGCGGCCCGCAAAATCGTTGTTCAGGCAGATTTCGATTTCCTCGACCTCCGGGTGGCGCTCCAGAAAAGCGTCCAGCGCCAGCGGAGTCTTCCTCTCCCGCCTGACCGGCTTTCCTTCTTCGGGAGCGTAGATGCCGCCAAGGGACAGCCGCCATTTGTCCGCCCGCCCTTCCAGCGTCAGGTGGGCGAGGGTTTCAATGGCGGCCTCATACACCGCCAGCTTTCTGGATCCTCCCTTGGGCGGAAGGAAGAAACAAAACCGCTTGTCGCTGCCGGGCACCTCCATTTTGAACGGCTTTCCCTTGGTGTAGGTGCCCCGCAGAAAAGCATACTGCGGGACGCCGGTTTCATCCTTCCCAACGAACACGGCGTTGTGGTAGTCTGCGCTCTCGTACAGAATCCCCGCCCGGACGCAGGCTTCGACAACCGCCCGGCTGATCCCGCGCTTGAGAAGATACGCAAACACCCGGCGGTTGTTCTCCGCCGCCGGTGGAAGAACAAATTCCTTTTCTGGCTCCGGCTGGGAAGGCGGCGGGATGTAGTGGGGGCTTTCTTCGCACAGGGCCAGCACCGCATCCACAAACTTCATCCCCTCCACCTTGACGAGATAATCGAGGGCGCTTCTCCCGCCGATGTCCCGGCTTTTCCAGTGGAATTTGGAGGTGGTCCCGTTGATTTTGAAGCTGTCGTGCTCCCTTAGCTGGTACTCATTCCGGCATTGTCCTTTTACCAATTCTTCGGGTCGGTACCGCCGTAAAAACTCGATAGCGGTCATTTTCTTGGCAGCCTTGATCTGCTCTTTCGTCATGAAGATATGGGCGTCGTCCTGGGTGAAACAGCGCACCCGCATCAGGCCGTGGAGGGCGCCCGATAGCTCGTGCCGGTGGACGATGCCCAGTTCCCCGATCCGCAGCGGCAGGTCGCGGTAGGAGCGCATCTCGGTCTGGTATACCAGGATGCCGCCCGGGCAGTTCATGGGTTTGATGGCGAAATCCTCGTCGTCGATGACGGTGGTATACATGTTGTTTTTATAATGGTCCCAATGCCCCGACCGCTCCCACAGGGTACGGCTGAGGATGATGGGGGAGGCGATCTCCTGATACCCGGCGCGGGTATGCACCTCCCGCCAGTAGTCGATCAGCCGGTTTTTGAGCAGCATCCCTTTGGGAAGAAAGAAGGGGAAGCCGGGGCCTTCGTCCAGGATGGTGAACAAGCCGAGCTCCTTGCCCAAACGGCGGTGATCCCGTTTTTTCGCCTCCTCCAATTGGGCCAGATAGGCGTCCAGCTCCGCTTTTTTGGGAAAGGCGGTGCCGTAGATACGGGAGAGCATCTTGTTTTTTTCGCTGCCCCGCCAATAGGCGCCGGTGCAGGCGGTCAGCTTGACAGCCTTGACGGGGGCGGTGGTCATCAGATGGGGGCCGGCGCACAGATCGGTGAAATCCCCCTGGCGATAGAAGGAGATGGCCTCCCCCTTGTCCGCGTGTTCCTCCATCAGCTCGAGTTTGTAGGGCTGGTCCGCCATGAGGGCGCGGGCCTCCCCGATGGGCAGCTCGAACCGTTCGATGGGCAGGGCTTCCTTGGCGATACGGGCCATTTCGGCCTCGATTTTCTCGAGATCGTCGGCGGAGAAGGCCTCCTCCCGGTCGAAGTCGTAATAAAAACCGTTGTCGATGGCCGGGCCGATGGCGAATTTTACGCCGGGGAAGAGGTGCAGCACCGCCTGGGCTAGGATGTGGGAGGCGGTGTGGCGGAAGGCTTTGCGGCCGTCCTCGTCCTCGAAGGTGAGGAATTCCACCGCGCAGTCGCGGGTAAGCGGGGTGCGCAGGTCGCAGACCGCCCCATCGATCCGCACCGCGCAGGCCGCGCGGAACAGGCCCATTGAAATGTCGCGGCAGAGCTCTTCCGCCGTGGTGTTCTCGGCCACCTCACGGACGTCGCCGCCTTTGAGTGTGATGTGCAGCATGGGAAACACTCCTTTCCGATATTGAAACAGATGTCGGGAGCGGAAAACACAAAACCCCGCCCCCTGTGAAGGGGCGAGGTCAAACAACCACGCGGTTCCACCCTTGTTCCGCGGCAAGGCCGCGCTCGTTACCGGCCGGTAACGGGGCCGTCCGTCGCGCCTTAACCGGCAGGGCCGGCTCCGGCGCGCACTCGGGGGTGGTGGCGGTTTCGGGCCGTCCTTGCGCCGCTTGCAGCCGGGGCGGCGCTCTCTGATAAGGACAGGCGGGAAGGCTTCCCCGTCAGCGTTTGTATCCACAGGATACCACCGCCGCCGCGCCTTGTCAAGAGGGTGGGCGCCGGTGATGGGACGGTCAGGCCGTGGCCGCGTCCCCGGCCTGCTCGATGTCCCGCTCCACTGCGGCGATCAGGAGCCGGTAGAGAGGGACGAGGGCGGCAAAAGCCTCCTTGAGGACATCCACCAGAGCGGCGGTGCCGAAAAAGGCCGGGTCCGGCTCGAATCGTTCCATCGTGATGGTCTTGCGGTTGTATACCGCGTCGAGCAGCGGGGGGAGCCCCTCTTTTTTCGGGCGGGCGTACCGGTCCCCGGCCAGAACAAATCCCGCCGCCTGCGCCCGTTTCAGGGCTTTTGTCCACGCGGCCGGGTTCTCGTCGATCATCCGCCGGACGGTCTGCATCAGCCGGGGAGTGGTGTAGTAAAAACCCATGCCGTAGGTGCTCCCCTTCAGGGAGATATCGACGAAAAAGCCGGGGGCGCATTCATATGCTTTTTTGTCCCGCATGAAGCCGACCCACATGTTTTCCCGGTAGAGGGATTTGTCCCGGGTATAGCGGTTGTCCCGCCGGACGCGGCTGACACAGCCGTTGCGGTTCGGGTCGGTGACGATCCGGGGGTCGATGGCGATCATGGTGCCGGCGAGATCCTCCGCCAGGCTCCGAAGCGGGTCGAGCACCTGCGCTTTGATCTGAGGCTTGTGCTCTTCGTAATAGCTCTTGCTGTCGTGAAAGCGGTTCTCCGCCAGCAGAAACATGCCGTCGGGAGCAATCCCCTGGAAGTTGGACATGAACAGGCCTCCTCTATGTATAAGCAAGGTGAAAGGGATCCGGAAATATTGGCAGACGACGGTTACAGTATAGCACAGATTTTGTCGAAGAAATATACAAAATTGTAACCAAATTGTTTCCGGGGAAGGTGGACTTTTTAGCGGACAACTTGTATAATAAATCCTATATGAAAAAAAAGAGGGTGTGTTTATGGCCGTCGTCCTGTTGACCGGAGGCGTGCGCAGCGGCAAAAGCGCCATGGCCCAGCGACTGCTGGAGGACGGCGGAGAGGTGCTGTATATCGCGACCGCTCGCTGCCTCGACGGGGAAATGGAGCGGCGGATCGCGCTGCATCGGGCTTCCCGGCCGTCCGGCTGGAAAACGGTAGAGGCCTCCGCCCGGCTCGACCGGGTGCTGGAGGAGAATCCCGGCGGTGCCGTGCTGCTGGACTGCGTTTCCAATATGGTGACCAACCTCATGCTCGACGCCGAGCCGGATTACGACGCGCTGTCCCAGGCCCGCGTGGAAGAGATCGAGCGGGATGTCACAGCCGAATTCGACCGCCTGATGGATACCCTCCACCGGCAGGGGCGGCGGGCGGTGATCGTCACCAACGAGGTGGGCCTCGGATTGATCGCCCCATACCGGCTGGGCCGGGTGTTCGCCGATATATTAGGGCGGGTCAACCAGAGGCTGGCCGCCCGCAGCGACGAGGTGTATCTGCTTGCCTGTGGCCTGCCGCTGCGGCTCAAGTGAGGCGGCCCGGGAAGATAACGGATGTAGAATGAAAATTTTGGAGGATATGAACATGGACTGCAAACCCCTTTTGGACGCCATTCGCGACAATATCCGGCAGGTGATCGTAGGCAAGGACCGTGTCATCGATCACCTGCTGATTTCGCTGCTCTGTTCCGGACACGTCCTGATCGAGGACATGCCGGGCCTTGGAAAAACCACCCTGGTGTCGGCGTTGGCGGCCTCGCTCGGCTGTTCTTTTCGCCGTATCCAGTTCACTCCCGACGTGCTTCCGTCCGATATCACCGGCTTTACCATGTTCAACCTCAAAACCGGGGAGCAGGAGCTACATCCCGGCAGCATCATGCACCAGATCGTGCTGGCCGACGAGATCAACCGCACCAGTCCCAAAACACAGTCGGCCCTGCTGGAAGTGATGCAGGAGAATCAGGTGACCATCGACGGCAAAACCTATCCCGCCCCCGCCCCTTTCATGGTCCTGGCGACCCAGAACCCGGTGGGCTCCGCCGGTACCCAAATGCTGCCCAACTCTCAGCTGGACCGGTTCCTGATCTGCTTTGGGATCGGATATCCCGATGCCGCAGAGGAAATGGATATTTTACAAAGCCGCCGGAGCGGAAACGGGCTGGAAGATGTACGTCCCGTCATCAGCAGTCAGGAGCTGATGGAAATGAAAAAAGAAGTCGAAGAAGTGTTTGTACACGATCAGGTATATGACTATATCGTGCGTCTGGCTCAGGCCACCAGAAACAATGACGCACTGGAGCTTGGGCTGAGTCCCAGAGGCTCTTTGGCGCTTTTGAAAATGGCTCAGGCGAGAGCCTATCGGAAAGGCCGCAGCTTTGTGATTCCGGCGGATGTTGCGGCAGAATTTCAGGATGTTGCGGCCCACAGGGTACAGCCTGTATCAAGCTCCGGAATGGATAGAGTCCGTGCAGCAGCCGTGCTGGAGCGGATCTTAAAGGAGACCCCGGCGCCTGCTCCGGAGAAAGGGTGAAGCCTTGAAGGAAAAAGCAATTTATATAGGAGCGGTCGTTCTGACTGCTATCTGGGGCGTAGCTGCTCCCGAGGGCTTTGCTCCGTTTTTGCTGGGCTTTGAACTGCTGTTGGCGCTTTCCATGTGGATTCTGGTTCAGATCCTGGCTGGAAAGGTAGAGATTGTGCCGGAGCCTGCAGAAGAG
>ERZ825896.2571-NODE-2571-length-17050-cov-4.600235_pt1 | contig 17050 bp, 8 predicted proteins | sample MGYA00519858_ERZ825896 | MGnify/ENA primary metagenome ERZ825896 (study PRJEB31778, sample SAMEA3449214) | human gut metagenome | biome: human gut; feature: human-associated habitat; material: faeces | place: United Kingdom | collected 2010/2012 ...
TTATTATGGGATATTTTTTAGGGCAACACAATCCGTCGAATTATTTTGCACTTACCTTTTTTGAGAGAGAAGGGTAATTTCTTTCTGATTAAAAAGGTTGTTACATTCATCTATAATAGCTTCAACTGTGCGTACCTGTGAAGGCGTGAGTCGGCGGAGCTTATCTGAAAGAATCAACAGATCCTTATCTATAATTTCACCAGTGAGTAAATAATCGGCACTTACTTCTAAAGCAGAGGAGATTTTTAGCAGATTTTCAGGCCTCATTGCTCGCTTCCCTGATTCAGCATAAGAAACAAACTGGGTAGTGACTTCCCCTTTTTCTGCAAGTGCTTCTTGAGTGAGTCCCAGCTTTTTTCGACGATCCATAATTCTTTTTCCGATTTCCTGTAAACATAATTCGCTATCCGACATTAGTATAAGACATCTCCTCTCGTATTGTTAAATTATATCCACAATAGATGATAAAAATAAGCGTCTACTGTTGACTAAAATCAACAATACGATATATAATCAGAGATAAATATTGAAAAATCGTGGATGCATAACAAGTAGAAAAAGTAGTGTATGGGAATACGAAAAAGCGAACAGCTATAATGAAAGAAAATGAATTCTCAGGAGGACTATGATTATGGAACAGATGGATTTTTCAATAGAGCTATCAGAAAGTGAGATAGAAAAATTTGCAGATTATCTATACCAGAAAGAAAATGCAAAAGCAACAATCAATAAATATATGGCAGATATAAAAAAGTTTTTATCTTTTTTGGCAGATGATAAGCGGATCAATAAAAAAGTATTGTTGCAATATAAAGAATGGCTTGCTCAAAAATATGCTGTCAATAGTGTTAATTCAATGCTTGCCGCCTTGAATCAGTTCCTGAAATTTTTGAATGTAGGAAAGCTGAAAGTGAAAAGAATAAAAGTGCAGAAGCAGCCTTTTTTACAGGATCAGAAAGAATTGACAGAAAAAGAATGCAGGAAATTGATTGCAACAGCTATGGCAGAAGGAAAAGAACAGCTTGCATTGTGTATTGAAACAATAGCATGTACAGGAATTCGGATTAGCGAAATAAAATTTTTTACAGTGGAGCGTGTAAAATCTGGAAAGATAGAGATTTATAATAAAGGAAAGTATAGAAGGATTTTTTTGCCGAAGGTATTGCAAAGGAAACTTCTTTCCTATTGCCATAATAACCAAATAGCAGAAGGTTGGATATTTGTCACGAAAAATGGGAAGTTAAAAGACAGAAGTAATATTTGGAGAGAAATGAAACGATTAAAAGAAAAGGCAGGAGTAGCGGAATCAAAAATATTCCCGCATAATTTTCGACATCTATTTGCAAGAATTTATTATAAAGTGACAAAAGATATTACAGGTCTTGCTGATTTACTTGGACATAGCAGTATCAATGTAACGAGAATATATACAGCAACTACAGAAACAGTGTTCCAAAAGAAGCTGGATAAGATTGTCGAACAGGAAATATTGGAATGTACAACATAATATCTGTTATGTTGTACAGTGCCTCTATTAACCTGTTCTACCCTATTTCTGCAAGTCATTCATTTCCTCTAAAAGATAACTTTAAGCAATAAAAATAATAAAGATTATAGCCAATTTACCAAGAGCGGTACTTAAATAGGGCACAGCTACCAAAAAATCAGAAAGGAACTATGTAATATGAACAGCATAACAGATAGCAGGGTGTTATTTAACATTATATCGTACGAAACTTAATCTGTCCATAAACAACATAACAGATATTATGTTGTATTGATTTGGCAATGGATAAGGAGTAACGATGGCATATACTGTAAGAAAATTACTTGAATCAGAACAGTTTCCAAAAATGAAGCTGCTTTGCGGTGAAAAAGGTCTAGATTTGGAAGTGAAAGGCATTCGAATAATCGAAATTGAAAATATGGAGCGATACCTGACGGGTGGTGAAATACTCATAACCAGTCTTCAGGTATATTTATCATGCAGTGATCGAGAAGTAGAGCAGCATTTTGAAGATTTAGTTAAAAGTGATATAAGTGGATTCATTGTAAAGAAAAAAAAAGAATATGATCCTACAGGACGCAGATTGAGTTTATTAGAAAAACACTGCAAAAAATATGAAATTCCTCTGGTAGAAATTCCAGGAGATTTATATTACTGGGGAATTATCCGTCATGTTATGATACAGGTATTCGATAAAGACACTGCACGCTTAAAGTATTTTAAGATTACACACGATAGTTTTAATTCGTTTATTTTAAAAAATAATGGATCAAGTAATACAGCAAGTGATATTATCAAATTTTTAAGTATCATGATCGAGAATCCTGTTGTATTGTATTATGGTAATCTTAATTGTATGGTTTCAACAAACTCGGACAACTCCAAGTTAATATTGTCAGATGAAATTCAGCCATATAAACCCAATATTATTACGAAATTTCAATATATGAAGCAGATGAAAGGAAGCTGTGTTCAATATGTAGTGAAATTTGCCATATTGAGTGAGGTGGAAGTATATATAACAATAACAGAAGAAAATAGAGAACTGACAGAACTTGATTATATGGCAATCGAAAATGCGATTATTAACTTGCAGTATGGATTTTTGAGTGAATTTGCACAGGATGAAGTGAAAAAGAAGTATCAGAGAGATATTATCCATAATATTCTGAATGGATTACTGAGTTCGAAAGAAATGACTGAAGCGGCAGCACAGCTCGGAATGAAAGAAAGCGATACTTACAGGGTTGTTGATTTTCATACCATCACAAAAAATGTACAAAGAAAATATACAAAAGAACAGCTTCACGAAGTAGGTGTTATCGAGGGTGAATTGATGCATCTTTTGCCGGATGCGCTTATTTACAGAAATATGGATCAGATTGTTATGATTCAACAGGTAGATTCCAATCAGACAGAACTGGAATATCAGAAAGAGATGGAAGAAATAGAGGAGGTTATCCAGCGAAGCATCCTTTATAGAAAGAAAGATACAGACTTTCAGATTGGTATAGGAAAAAGTGTGGAAGGGTATCAACGATTGAAAGAATCTTATTACGAAGCAAGTCAGGCTATCAAGTATATTGAGATTATCCGCCAGGTGACTGGTGATAAGAATAAGTCAGTAGTACATTATTCGAACCTCGGATTTTTCCAGATATTCGGCGAAATTGAAGATGTGACGGAACTGGAAAGATACATTCCGGAAACATTAAAGAAATTATATTTATATGATGATGAACATAAGGGAGAATTGATTACAACCTTGCAGATGTATCTTAGAAATAACCAAAGCATCAAGAAAACTGCAGGTGCAATGTTTGTTCATTATAGAACGATATCTTACAGACTTGAAAAAATAAAACAAATTTCTGGAATTAATTTTGACAATGCAAATGAAGTGCTGGCAGTCAGTAATGGTCTGATTATTTATAAAATGTTAAAAGAAATAGAATAGAAAAAGAAAGAGAAATCGTGTTGAGGCATGGTTTCTTTTTTTTTTGAACGAAGTTCATAAAAAGATATTAATGGAGAATATCGATACAATGGAACAGATTTTACAAAAAAACGGATAAATATTTTCATTGATTGTACATTATATTAACCGGTTTCAATCTGTATAATTGGGAAACTGATGAGAAAATATTTCAGGAAAAGAATCACTGCTACAGAGGATAGTATTTTTTTGATACAAACTAAGACCTTGCAGGGTTTAGATTAGAGGGATAACGATGCAACTGAAAAATTCGACAGATTACGCAATTAGAATTGTATGTTACTTAGCAGCACAAGAACGGATGGTGTCTACATCAGAATTGTCGCAGAAAATATGAACCGGAAGAAGCGATACGGATGATTTCAAATGGTGAATGCGGAGCGTTTTCCAAAAAACTGATCCAGTGCTTGACGGCGGCAGCAAAGCAGCCAGAGTGGTTAAAAGTAACAAAAAGTCAAGCATGACAGAAGATTTGAGGCGATTTTATGAACAAGAAATTGAGTGTTTTAAGACGAATTACAGCAGTTGTTCTGTGCGTTACATTATTATCTTCGCAAGTCGTAGTTGCGAATGCTGAAGATTCAGAAAGAATGAATGTGCAGACCAATAGTGAAATTACAGATATATCGGAACAGGATGGTTTCGGCAGTGATACATCTGAAATATCTGATATCACGGAAAGTGATATTCCTGATTCTTTTGAAGGAGAATCAGAGCAAAATACAGATATTAGTACTGAAGTAACAGAGAAATTTGGTAATTCTGAAGATCAAGGATTTACAGATGGAGAAGAAACAATTATCGAGGATGAAAACACCTCAGATACTTTGGAAGAAGCAAATCCAGATTATGAAGATGGAAAAATATGTATCTACAATTACCAGCAACTTCTGCAAATCGGTACAGGAACACAGATGTTTTCCGGAGACAAAGATGGAAATGTTGGTGAAGGGGATAAGGTTCTTGCAGATGGTGCAGAACTTACCTATGCATCAGACGCTTCCTATTGTTTGATGAATGATATTCCAATAGATAATGAAAATGTCTGGAACTTCCCATCAGATTTTACAGGTAGCATCACTTCATCATCAGAGCGCACGGGCAACACAGTATATGATTCAGTGACTGATACGATTTATGTGTATAACCGATACCAGCTTGAATTGATGAAAGGGGAATCTTCAGACAGCGAACCTGTAATGAGCGAGGATTATATTGCTGAAAAGGTTGGAATGGGACAGGTTTTTACACTGGAAGATGGTTCCTATCTTACTTACAGCAAAACACATAATTATGTGCTTGCTTCTTCATTTACAACAGAAACACCGGAGCTTCTTGCAAATAAGGCTGGGACAGAGGAGACAACTAAGGATATTACTAGCGCTTATCCATCTGATTATGAAGGAAGAAATTATTTCGGTCAGGTGGTAAAAAAGATTGGTGATAAAAATTATATTCTGATTGGAAATGAAACACAGCTTCGAGTAATCGGAACAGATACGGATGTGACAGAGCCAATCTGGCGAGTGTATGAAACAAGAGAGAAAAAGCCGGGAATACTTGGGGGCGCACTGAGTGGATATACAGCCTGGAAACCAGCAGCTGATACACAGACATACAAAACAGAACTGTATTATCCGGGTGATGCGGATATTGTAAAGTTTAATGATACATATAATTGGTCTGGAAAAGAATTGTATGGAAATAAAAAAGGTGAGCACAAGCTTGGAGAAAAAGATGAGCAGGATGGTGTACTTGGAATTGGTGCCACAAAACGATATCACTATGTGAGTAGTACGATTCAGGAGTCAGCCGATATGACGGTAACTGCGACAGACAGTACTGCCAGTGCTTCCGAAGCGGCATCTGTTGAAGCAGGTGCAACTGTAAAAGACAGAGATTTGATTGATATGACTCCGGCAGAAAGTGAGGAAGCAGCTGAGACAGGAAGTGATGATGCAGAAGCTTTTACAAGCAGTGGGGATGAAAGTGGTTTTACTGATGATATAGATTCGGAAAGTATAACAGTTGATGAGAATAAAACATATGTACTTACTTATGATACGTCAAAACATAGCAATACCAATATTGCAGGCTCCGGATATAAATACAGCAAGGATGCGAATTACATCATCTTTCGTGATATTGATCTTTCCAAAGAGGGAACCAATTCTAATGGAGAAGATGATGATTGGAATCCTATTGACAATTATCAGGGAAACATGGAAGGCCGAAAGGGAATGGTTGAAGGTCAGAATATAACAATCAGACATATCAATATTTCACAGGCGACTTCCGTTGATCAGGACAAGCAGGCAGAATATGGTATTGGATTTTTCAGAAATCTGACAACGCCATATTCTACATCCCTTACAATATCTCAAAATCCAATCACTGTGAAAAATATTACCCTTTCTGATGTGACGGTTTCTACTACTACAACAAAAGTTAAACAGAATATCAGTTTGATTGGAGGTGTGCTGAATCTCCTGCTTGGAAATTTAAGTGGACTGAAACCGGATCCGCAATCTCTGGCAACAGGAGGCTTTGCTGGCGTTGTAAAAGGAAATATCCAGATTGAAAACTGCAATGTGGAGAATTTACATGGAGTTTCCAATGCAAATGACCGAACCGGTGGCTTCGCAGGTTATGTCAGTGGTATGACACAGTATGATTTGGTATCAAGTGGCTTAGGAGGTCTGGTTACTACTTTAACAAAAATCCTGAATCTGATTCCTCTGCTTGGAGCCGGTGACCTGCTGACTGTCCTTTTAAATGGAGGATTACTCAGTGTAAAAAATCTGATTCCGGTAGGCTATGTCAATCCAAGTATCCAGAATTGTTCTGTAAGCGGTGGCACTTCTGTTACAGGTCAGAAGAGTACCGGTGGATTCGCCGGGGAAGCCATCGGTGCAGTGATGAAAAACTGTTCTGTAGGCGGCACTACCACAGTATCTGGAAATGACTGTTCCGGTGGATTTGTGGGACGTTCTGCGAATGCAGTCGTAGCAGGCGCATTAAGCAGCCTTGGTATTGAATTAATGGGAAATTTCCCGGTCAATACAGTTATGCTGAATTGCACGATTGGTGGAACAGTAAACGTATCTGCACAGGGAAGTGCTGCTAAGGAAAGTGGTTATGCAGGCGGATTTGTTGGAGAAATGCGTAACAGTTATGCAGTAGACTGTAGTATTTCTTCTCTTGGCACAGTGTCCGGAAGAGATTATACCGGAGGATTTGCCGGTATAGCAACTCTTGGTGATGTAGCGGATATTGATGAAAGCCAGGGACTTCTGGTAATTGTAAAGGATCTTCTTACAGGGTTGTTAAATGGTAAATTTACCAACATGGATCTTCTGAACCTGGTGGGACTTCGACCTTCTGTTATAAGCGGATGCACCATTGCAGGAGATAGCATTTCTGTAACAGCAAACGGTAAAAATGCCGGTGGACTTGTGGGATATGCAGGTGCTGTCCAGATTTCCAATACTTTAGAACTTGCAGATGACTCAAAATCAACTACAAAAGCCCTCCAGCGAGTGCTTAATAAGACGGGTCTTACCTACGAATTTTCAGACCGTGTGAATCAGATCAATGCAGCTTCCTCTATGAAGGTTTCAGCAACAGAGAATGCAGGAGGAATCTTAGGTTACGCTAAAATGACCAGTGTCGGTGATGTCCTCGGTGGAACAGTTACAGCAGCAGACTATATGCGTTTTGAGTGCAAGGACTGTTCCGTAAACGGAGGCTCTTCCGGGCTTACGGTTACTGCGTCAGATCAGGAAAATGGTCGTGCAGGAGGTGCTATCGGTTATGGAACAGGTGGAGAAGTAAGGAAAACATCCGTCACAAATCTGAATTCTGTAACGGCTGGAAAGTGTGCAGGAGGATTTGCCGGATATTTCGGAAGTGGTACTCTTGCTAATGTTGGTGGTATTAAACTTCTTGGATTACCGCTTTTGAAAATTGACAGCCTTCTTTCTGTAGGTCAGATGATTGAGACGTTTGCAGTTGAAAGTACTGTTTCAGGTGTTGCGTCAGGATATAGTGTGTCTACCCAAAATGAGAAAGGTTACAGCGGTGGCTTTATTGGAGAATGTATTAGTGGACGAGCAAGGGACACAAAGATCAGCAACCTGAAAACGGTTACTGCAGCTGCAACATCCGGAAAAGCCGGAGGCTTTGCAGGTTTTGCCAAATCCGGAGATGCATTAAGTGCCGGAGATTTCACTACATCAAAACTGACAGGAATTGAATTAGAGAATCTGCTTGGAGTTGTCAGTGCCCTGAGACCGGAGTTCAATAATACTTCTATTGCCTATGTTTCGAATGGTTCTGACCCTCAGGTATCCGCTGATATGGCGGGCGGTTTTGTGGGTGACGGACAGGCAGTAGATATCAACTATGGAAACAACAATTCCGGATTCAAAGCGGACACAGACACGAACAGTGAGGATGGAACAACCGAAGGCGAGGCTGGTGCGATTGCAACAACAAATATTACCGGACTTTCTTATATAAAGGGAACCAGCTATGCCGGTGGTTTTGCAGGAAGGCTGATGCCTGGTGATGTGGCACAGACAGGTTCTATTAAGTTACTGGGCCTCTTGAATGTAAATCAACTTCTCAGTGTCATGGATGTGGCTTATCCGAAAATTTCCGATTCTTCTATTGAAGGAAACAACTTAGTCGTAACAGCATCCGGAAAAAATGATGATGTGGCGCTTGGAGATGCCGGAGGATACATCGGTAATGGAAAAGCAGTTATGGTTAAAAACTCTGATGTGACTAATGTAAAAGAAGTCACAGCGCCGTATCATGCCGGTGGCTATATCGGAATCATGCGGTCCGGAAGTGCAGCGGAGGCAGGAGATGCCACAGGAGATCTTTTGAACAGTGTCCTTGGTAAGATTCTGAGTCTGAAAGAGTTGGCGAGTGTCTTGCAGGCTGCATCCAGCAAAATTACAAATTGCAAAGTTGCTGGTACCGCAGATGGATTGACTGTTACAGCTGACAACGGATTTGAAAACGCAGAAGGCTATGCAGGTGGCTTCGTTGGAGAGATGCAGAGCGGTCATGTAGATAATTCAGCAAATGCTGTTGATTCCGGAAAAGGAACGGCAGTAGAAAATCTTCTGAAAGTAGAAGGCCTTCGTTATGCCGGAGGCTTCGGAGGTCTGGTAAAAGCCGGAGCGGTTGCAGAGATTGGATCTAAATCATCAATTCTTACAAAACTGGTTGATCTGACAGGATTACTATCCCTGGTCAATGCTTTTGTTCCGGTGATCAGTAATGCCAGTGTTAATTCTGTAGAAAAAGGGTTTACCGTTACCGTTACAGGTACTCTTGAAAAAGATAGCACCAACGATGCGGATGCCGGAAGTGCCGGAGGCTTTATCGGATGCGGAACTGGTGTACAGATCAGCAATTCCGATGTAAATAAATTGCAGCATACAGGTGTCAGTGAGCCGAAGAATCTGCAGCAGGAAGATGGTAGCAGTTATTACGGAAATGACAGTGCATATGCGGTAAATGGTTATCGTTATGCCGGCGGCTATATTGGTAAAGCTGCTATGGGAAGTACGGCAGCCATCGGTGGAGCAAGTGTTCTGGATCATGTTCTTTCTACGACAGGACTGTTATCAGCACTGACTGTAGTTGCATCTATCATAGACAGCTCAGATGTTTATGGAGCAACAGGCGGATTTAATGTTCTTGCAACAGACGGAGACGGTGTTACGGGAAAAGCCGGTGGATATGCAGGAGAACTTCTTGGAGTTCAGATTCAGAATAGTAATTCTTATAATTTTGCACATATCATAGGGCGTGAAAGTGCCGGTGGATATGTTGGAACCATGGAGCCGGGAAGTGCTGCAGATGTGGTAAAGGGATTAAATGTTCTTGGAGGTCTGATAAAGGCAGATAATCTTCTTGGAGTTTTACAGTCCTTTGTTCCAGTGATCAAAAACAGCGAAACAACCTGTGTACCTTGTGGAGGTGCTGTGAGGGCTCAGGCTGAAAGTGATGACAGCATTTACCGTGGACTTGCAGGAGGATATGCAGGTTACAACTATGGCGGTCAGATCTGGGGAAACAATACGGATAACTGGAAAGGTGCTGCATATACAGGAACCGTAAGAGAATGTGCGGCCTATCGTATCCGTTCCGTATATGGAACGGAATATGCCGGAGGTTATACAGGACTGATGCGGTGTGCGAATGTTGCAGATACAGGAAGTCTGAAGGTTTTATTTGGTCTTATCAAACTAGATAATCCGCTGACGCTTCTTCAGGCAGTGTATCCGACAGAAAAGAATACAGCTGTTTATGGACCGCTTCGTGGACTGGATACGGATACCTGGAACAAATGGGTTGGTGCTGTCGGTTCTTATGGAAGTTACGGTAATAAATTACAGGCACTTGGTGAAGTCAATGATCAGAATCAGTTAAATGAGATTATTTCCCAGTATGCATATGGATACGCTGTTACAGCAGGACGGAGCATTCTGGCAAGTAAAGCAACACAGGGCGGTTCTGCCGGAGGCTATGTAGGCCGTATGGAAGGCGGTACCGTGACAAATGGAACTGCAACAGATCTTCAGTCAGCAGAGGCTTATAGATGCAGTGGTGGATTTGCTGGTGAGATGCTTACAGGTTCTGTGGCAAACACAGGTGACGTTTCACTGGCAGGCCTTAAGATTATAGGTGCAGACAGTCTGGCAGCATTAAAAACCTTTGTGCCGGTTGTAAAACAGTCCCATGTGGACGGATATCGTTCCGGAGCAAGGATCAAAGCAACCGGTATTGCAGACAAAGACCCGGCAGGATTTGCCGGAGGCTATGTGGGAAGAATGATTGGCGGTCAGATCTGGGGAGATGAAACTTCCTCCTGCAGTATCACAAATTTAAGGCGTGTAGATGGAACTTCCTATGTAGGCGGTTTTGCCGGAAAAGTAGATCCGGGTAGTGTGGCAGCTATTGATACAGCTACAAAACAGGGACTTTTGAATAAGCTTCTGGATGTTCTTATGGTAAATGCTCCGGCAGAGCTGATTAAGGTTCTGAATGCTACTGTTTCCACCATCCGCTGTGCATCTGTGTCAGCCTGGGATGACTGGGGCGTGATCGTAAACGGAACCTATCAAAATGGAAGCAATACCGGGTACGCAAAAGCAGCAGGAGGATTTGCAGGAAGTCTCTGTGGAGCGGTCCTTGGCGAGAAGGATAAGCAGGGAAGCGGAATCCGTGCAGACAAGATCCGTTCCGTAGTGGCCGGTGAATATGCCGGAGGATGCTTCGGTATTGCGGATGTTTCCGGTGCTGCAAATATTAGTGCCAATGGTGAGACCTCTGTCTTACAGTATCTTTTAAAGCTTGGAAAAACCGATGTGCTGGATGCATTCCGAAGCTATGTATATTACGGAAATGTCACAGGAAGTACAGATGCAGGGCTTGGCGTCAGTGCCAACACAGCAACAGATGCAGGACAGAATAATCAGGTTACATACAGCGGAACGGCTGGCGGATTTGGTGGTTCACTGTTAAATGGATCTGTCAAAAACAGCAGCGTAACAGGATTAAATTATGTAACAGGCCTGAACAGCGTAGGTGGCTTTGTAGGATACTCCGGAAAAAGCGGAGTTGTAAAAATGGAGAAGCTGGATGTGCTGGGAGATAAATCTGGACAGCTTCTGGGCGGTGCCCTCGGCGTTCTGGATATTTTTGGTTCACACATAGATGACAGTAGCGTGACAGGAGTGCCTGGTGGTTATACGGTTCAGAGTAAAGGCGGAAAGGAGCAGATCGCCGGAGGATTTATCGGCTATGCAAATCTTGCCAGAATGTCAAGATGCAATGCAGGAGATGCTCAAAATCAGGAAAACAGCCTGAAACTGGTAGAATCCGGTGGAACAGCCGGTGGCTTTGCCGGAAGAACAAGCTTTGCCTATCTTGCAGATGTAAAACTGGATTCTACAGTGGTGGACGCGTTGCTCGTAGTTCTGAATAATCTTGTAAAGGCACTGTATCTGGATAAGATTCAGGATTCCAATCTTTTGCACATCAATCTTGGAATTGTGAAGGTTGATGCACTGTATGAGGGAAATCTTCTCCATGTGAATCTGCTGGGACTGGATATTTCTGTCGGGCTGTCTAAAAAGTCGACAGAAAATAATCAGCAGACAGATCTTGCAATCATCAAGATCGGAGATTCATCCATCAAGCTTCCTTGTGATAAAGATGGAATCATAACAAAAGATAATGATGTAAAGTCTAATATCAGTATCAATCTGATCAAGGCAAACAGGACAAAGATCACGGACAGCAGTGTGTATGGAATCAGTACAGGATATGATGTCTATGCAGGCGGAGCAGGAAATGATGCGGATGGTTCTGCAAATGATGGACGAAGCGGAGGTTTTGTTGGATACAACGATGAAGGACTGCTGAAGAATAACAATATGTACTACTGTGATGTGGTCCGTGGAACATCTAAGCTGGTGGGACCATTCAGTGGAAAAAGTGATTTGGACTCTGTATATGACTTTAATACAAAAGCAGGTGTAGAAGGTGAGAATAACAATTATCGTATTTACCGAAAACCGGCGATTAGTTTTGATGAGATCAAAAAGAATTCGAAACTTCTGACAGATACGTTCAGTCAGGAAAATGGATGGAGCATCTTCTCAGTAAAACATGTCGTGCAGGTAGATGAGTATAACACATTGCAGAATGCAGTTATGGCAACAAAAGATTCTTCTGAAACAGCAGATCTGAATGCTTATGTATCAGATGCAAAAGCCGTTCTGATGTCAGATACCAAAACTACTGTAAATACAGGGGATAGCACGTCACCGGAACCATCTGATGCACAGGATCCATGTGATGAATATATAAATCTGACCATTAATAAGGTATGGAAAGATTTCCGGAATATGGACAACATCAGACCAGACACTATTAAGATTACAATTTCCAGAAGCTGGACGGATGCAGAAGGAACAAAACATACAGAAGTCGTGCCAAACTATGAAAACTATGAAATAAAAGGTGACATATCAAAATCTACATGGCAGAAAGTGATTGAAACTCTTCCAGCCTACATAAAAGATGATGCAGGAACTCCGCATTATTACAAATATTCTGTTACGGAAACTGAAATAAAAGGATATACAACTACAATCGAAACTTCTAAAGATGGATTTACCTTCACGATTATCAACCGGCATTTTGCACTGCTTCCGGATACCGGCGGCGAGGGCATTATGATGTTTATCATAGCAGGTGGCCTGTTGTTAGCGTTCCTGCTTTATACCGGACGCAGAAGGAAACGGAAACAGACGATGTAGGAAAGGGGGAGCAGGGGCATGAGAGAGATATGGCTGCGTGGGGAACTTCCACCGTAATAGCTGAAGGAATCCCAAGCGAACCAATAAAAAATCAAAAGAAAGTGAGAAGAGGAATATGAAGAAATTAGTATCAAGATTTATGGCAGTTCTGATGGCAATGATCATGATACTGTCCATGAGCATGACTGCATTTGCAGCAGAGGATGCAACAAGGTTAACAGGTACTGGTAAACTGACAGTCAACAATACAGTAGAAGGAAAGACTCTGGATCTGTATCAGATTTTTACAGCAACAAAAAATGAAGCGGGCAATGTAGCATACACATTAAATCCTGAATATGAAGGATTCTTTAAGGCAAATGTAAATGGAGCTTCTGCATTAACAGGCGAAACATTAAGTGAAAAAGCTTATGAATATGTTAAAACACAGGTTGGCGAAGATGGAAAGAACGGTGTAAATTTTGCAAAAGCAATGCTTACATGGATTCTTTCAAATACTAGCACTGTAGATGCTACTCATAAAACTGTAACCACAGCAACTGGTTCTACAGAAATTGCTAATCTGGCATATGGATACTATGTAGTTTATCCATTAGGTGCAACAGATACCTCAGCAGCACCTGGAACTGGTCAGGATTATACATCCGTAGCATCTTTAGTTAGCGTAACAGATACTAATGCTACAGTTAACATGAAGAGTAATTACCCGACAGTAGACAAGAAAATTATTCCAGCACAGAGTGGAAGTGGACTTACAGTTGGTGCTATTGTGAATCCTTCATGGGAAGGCAATCACCAGATGGAATTAGATGACGAAAATGAGTCTGAGGACACCATTGCACCACATGGTGCAGCGGATGAAAAGAAAGCTGGGGATTTTGCGATTGGTGACACCGTTACTTACCAGCTGACTTCTAAAGTACCGGATATGACAGGATATAATTCTTATACTTTTAAATTTACCGATACATTATCAAAAGGACTAGACTTAAAAGCAATTCTGTCTGTAAAGGTTGGAGATACAGAACTCAAAGCAGGTAAAACAGGAGATAACACATACTTACCGACATATACGACAAATGACAATGGAACACATACACTAACTATTAGCTTTAATAACTTTTATAACAACTTTATGAATCGTACAGGCGAGACAATCACAGTTGTTTATACTGCAACCTTAAACAAAGATGCTGTTATCGGTATGAATCCAAATACCAACAAGGCGGTCGTTGAATACAGCAATGACCCGACAGCAGGTGGAACAGGTACATCTGAGCCAAGCATCGTAGATGTACATACTTTCAATTTCACAATTTTCAAATATTATTTAAAAGGTGAGACTCAGACTGGACTTGCAAATGCAGAATTCGAGCTTTATAAAGCAAACGAAGCAGGTGATGCAGCAGATACAAATGCTAAGATTAATATTGTTAAAGTAAAAGATGGTGAATATCGTCAGGCAACACCTGAGGAAGCTGCAGCAGGAGGTTTCAAATCCGATGTAATCGTATCTGGTACCAACGGTAAAGTTCTTGTAAAAGGTCTTGATGCCGGAACTTACTACTTAAGAGAGACAAAAGCACCAGAAGGATACAATAAGCTTCTCAGCGATATCAAGGTTGAGATTACTGCAACTTATGGAACTGATGGAAAACTTGCAAGTTATAAAGTAGATTATACATACAATGGAGTTAAAAAAGATGGTGATGCAATCACAAGCAAAGATAACTCTCCAGAAGTAGCTGTAGAAAACAAGACAGGCGCACAGCTTCCATCTACTGGTAGCAAGGGTGCCCTCATGGTAACACTGGCTGGTATCGTTCTTTTCGGTGCATTAACAGCAAGCAAAGCTTTTGGCAAAAAGAAAGCAAACAACTAAGACATTCTGAAGTTTAAGAATGGATAAAAAGACAGTTCATCTTCCCGGTATTGTACCGGGAGGATGTCTGCTTTTTCTGAAATGTCCAGTGTGGACTGGGTATTTCAGAAGAAACAGACGAAAAGGTGAAAGGTATTATGAAGAAAGTAGTGAAAATACTAAGAGGAATCGGATATCTGGCGGCGTTTTCTTTAATTCTATATCCGGTGGTGAGCAATTACATCAATCAGATGAACAGCACAACGATTGCTGCAGATTATGAACAGAAGATTTCTCATTTGTCGGAAGAACAGGAAAATGCCATGATCGAGCAGGCACAGGAATACAATGAAAGCCTGATTGGAATTGGTTCCATAGCAGATCCATTTTCAGAAAGCAATGAAAACCAGACAGAAGATGATGAGTATAACAAACTTTTGAAAATTGATGATACTGGAATGATGGGATATATTGATATCCCAAAGCTTGATGTTGTTCTTCCGGTTTATCATGGAACATCCGAAAAAGTACTGCAGTCAGGTGTAGGACATCTGAAAAACACCTCGCTTCCGGTAGGCGGTGAGAGCTGTCATGCGGTATTATCCGGACACCGTGGACTTGCAAATGCCAAGATATTCACCGACCTGAACAAGATGGAGGTTGGAGATGTATTTTATATTAAAGTTCTTCATCATACCTTTGCCTATCAGGTGGATCAGATTCTGACAGTATTGCCATCAGATACAGATTCTTTACAGATTGAAAAGGGCAAGGATTATGTAACACTGGTCACATGCACTCCTTATGCAGTTAACACGCACAGACTGCTTGTACGTGGCACTAGAATTCCGTATGAAGAGGCACAGAAGATAGATGAGGAAGTTGGTCTTCAGCGCACAATCCCATTCAATTTGATTCTATTGATTGCTGGAATTATTGCTTTAATCATCATATGGGTGAGCATTAAGTTACATAAACGCAGGAAGGAGAAAAAACATGAGCAGAATAAGTAAACGTAAGCGAATATATATGTGTATGGCCAGTGTGATGTGTATGCTTTTACTCCTCATTCCGTTATCTGTGTCTGCGAATGATTTGGGAAGTATATTATTAAAAGCAACTGTTGAAGACGAGGCCACGGTATATAAGCTAAGTAATACTGAATTTACGATGTATCAGGTTGGAACATATAAAAATAATTCATGGGCATTAGTGAGTGAGTTTGCAAAGTCTGGAGTCATATTTGATTTTGATGATTCTTCCGCTCAGGCAGAAGCTGCAAAAAAACTGGAAAAATATGTACAGGATAACAACATCAAAGGAATGTCCGGAAAGACCAACTCAGACGGAGAAGTTATGTACAGAGATCTGGAAAAAGGAGTGTATCTTTTTGTCCAGACACAAAAAACACAAATTAGCAATCAAGTATATCAAAGCGAACCTTTTATCATAACAGTTCCAGGTAATTATGATGGTCAGATAATTTGGAATGTAACGGCAGAACCTAAATTTAAAAATGAATCGATACCACCAATTACCACGAATACGCCACCAGTTTCAGAAGAACCATCAGGTGATAATAGCAGTCATACTCCAAATGTAAAAACGGGAGATGATACGAATGTAATTATGTGGCTTTCTTTAATGGGAATATCCTTAGTCATATTTAGTATTTGTAAAAGAAAAGTCCATAAATAATATGAGAAGATCGGGAAATCCCGGTCTTTTCGTTTCGTTATATAACTGGCATAACCCAAAAACAAATACCTCCGGAGGTGCACCGTATGGCGTCACCTGGGAGGAAATGGGTTTTAAACCATGGGAAGATTTGGAAGAAAATGAGTAAAAAGATAAGCGTAAAAAATCTGGAACTGTATCAAAAAAAAACAGCAAGACGTGCGCTTATGTCCATGCGGTAGATTATATCCTATGGACGTGGTGCTTTGCCAAAATTGATAGAAAAATCAACGGAGATTGAATTAAATGAAAGTAATGCTTGTTAACGGAAGCAGTCATCTGCATGGAACAACAATGACAGCTTTGGAAGAAATGATAAAGGTATTTCATTCAGAAGAAGTAGAGACAGAGGTTGTTCAGCTTGGAGGAAAGCCGATAGCAGATTGTCTTCAATGTAATGTCTGTCAAAAAACAGGAAAGTGTGTGATTAAAGATGATGGTGTGAATGAATTTGTTGAAAAGGCTAAAACAGCAGATGGCTTTGTATTTGCAACACCAGTATATTTTGCACATCCAAGTGGACGCCTTTATGATTTCCTGGACAGAGCCTTTTACAGTGCTGGAGGTTATGACGCTTTCAAATTTAAACCGGGTGCTGCTGT
>ERZ825896.2572-NODE-2572-length-17044-cov-3.255047_pt1 | contig 17044 bp, 16 predicted proteins | sample MGYA00519858_ERZ825896 | MGnify/ENA primary metagenome ERZ825896 (study PRJEB31778, sample SAMEA3449214) | human gut metagenome | biome: human gut; feature: human-associated habitat; material: faeces | place: United Kingdom | collected 2010/2012 ...
TTTATGTACATGCTCCGGGCGCATACCTATCTTGGAGATGACCCGGCTGCCTGTGTGAACTGTCATATTATGACTCCTTACTATGCAACTTGGTTTCATAGCTCACATGCCCGGAATGCTACCTGCAATGATTGTCATGTACCGCATGAAAATGCTGTGAAAAAATGGACCTTTAAAGGGGGGGACGGTATGAAACACGTGGCTGCATTTCTTACCAAAAGCGAGCCGCAGGTGATTCAGGCTCATGAAGCCAGTTCCGAAGTGATAATGAATAATTGTATTCGCTGTCATACACAACTCAATACGGAATTTGTGAAGACGGGGAAGATTGATTATATGATGTCACAAGTAGGAGAGGGGAAGGCTTGCTGGGATTGCCATCGTGATGTTCCTCATGGTGGAAAAAACTCTCTGTCCGGCACTCCGGGAGCTATTGTTCCTCTTCCGGAATCGCCCGTTCCCGAATGGCTCCGGAAGATGGTGAATCAGAAAGATAAATAGGAAATGAAATACGTAATAAAATAATAAAACCGATATACAATGGAAAAGAAATTAAAATCATGGCAAGGATGGCTGTTGTTCGGAGGCTCAATGGTTGTTGTTTTTGTTTTGGGACTATGCGTTTCTGCATTAATGGAGAGGCGGGCGGAAGTAACTAGTATCTTTAATAATCGCAAGACTGTCATCAAAGGGATTGAAGCACGCAACGAACTCTTTAAGAATGATTTCCCTCGTGAATATCAGACTTGGGCGGAAACTGCAAAAACAGATTTCCAAAGTGAGTTTAATGGAAATGTTGCTGTTGATGTACTGGAACAACGTCCTAATATGGTAATACTTTGGGCGGGATATGCTTTCTCGAAAGATTATTCCACTCCGCGCGGACATATGCATGCTATCGAAGATATCACCGCTTCGCTTCGTACCGGAGCACCTGTGAATCCTACCGACGGTCCTCAACCGTCTACCTGCTGGACCTGCAAGAGCCCGGATGTTCCCCGTATGATGGAAGCATTGGGCGTTGATTCTTTCTATAACAATAAGTGGGGTGCCATGGGTGCGGAAATTGTGAATCCGATCGGTTGTTCCGATTGCCACGATCCGGAAACGATGAATCTTCATATCAGCCGTCCGGCTTTGATTGAAGCGTTCCAACGCCAAGGCAAGGATATTACAAAGGCTACTCCACAGGAAATGCGTTCGCTCGTATGTGCGCAATGTCACGTAGAATATTACTTCAAAGGTGACGGCAAATACCTGACTTTCCCTTGGGATAAAGGCTTTACTGTGGAAGATATGGAAGCCTATTATGATGAAGCCGGTTTTTATGATTATATTCATAAATTGAGCCGTACCCCGATTTTGAAAGCACAGCATCCGGATTACGAAATTGCTCAAATGGGTATTCACGGTCAGAGAGGTGTCTCTTGTGCCGATTGCCACATGCCTTATAAGAGTGAAGGCGGTGTGAAATTCAGCGACCACCATATCCAGAGTCCGTTGGCAATGATTGACCGTACTTGTCAGGTCTGTCACCGTGAAAGCGAAGAAACATTGCGTAATAACGTTTATGAACGTCAACGCAAAGCGAATGAAATCCGTAACCGTTTGGAGCAGGAGTTGGCAAAAGCGCATATCGAAGCTAAATATGCCTGGGATAATGGGGCGACAGAAGAGCAAATGAAAAATGTGCTTGCTCTGATTCGTCAGGCGCAGTGGCGTTGGGATTTCGGAGTGGCTTCCCACGGAGGTGCTTTTCATGCGCCGCAGGAAATTCAGAGAATCCTTTCTCATGGGCTCGATCGTGCTATGCAGGCCCGTTTAGCTGTATCTAAGGTGCTTGCGAAGAATGGATTTACCGGAGATGTGCCGATGCCTGATATTTCCACTAAAGGAAAGGCACAGCAATATATCGGTCTGGATATCGACGCGGAAAAAGCGGCCAAGGAGAGATTTCTGAAAACGACTGTTCCGGCTTGGTTGGAGAAAGCGAAATCAAATGGTCGTCTGGCACAAAAATAAGATAGTAGTATATGTGGAGCAAACCGTGGAGCTATAAAGAAGGTCTGATTATTGGTGCAGGATTATTGGTGATAGGTGCACTGCTGCAAATAACGGTAGGAGGTATCAATTGGAATCTGTTTGCCTGGCCGGTTAATTTAATAGTGTTATCAGTATATATCATTGTTCTGATAGCCATGCACCTTCTCCGTAAACGAGTCTATTTGTTTGGGTGGTTGAGCCATTATTCCGCAGCCGTTTCTTCCCTTGTCTGGGTGGTCGGTATGACGGTGGTAATGGGTCTTATCCGGCAGGCTCCTTCCGGTCATGCTTCGAATGACATACTGGGATTTTCACAGATGATTTCATCCTGGTCTTTCGTTCTGCTTTATTTATGGATGGCCACTGCATTGGGATTAACGATACTCCGTACCAGTTTCCCTTTGAAGTTCGGCCGCCTTTCGTTTCTTCTCAATCATATCGGATTATTCATTGCATTGATTGCAGCTACTTTAGGGAATGCCGATATGCAGCGACTGAAAATGACTACCCGAATGGGAAACGCGGAATGGCGGGCTACCGATGATAAAGGACAACTGACAGAACTTCCGTTGGCTATCGAATTAAAAGATTTTACTATTGATGAATATCCGCCGAAACTGATGCTGATTGATAATGAAACCGGACGTGCACTTCCCGAAAAATCTCCTGTACATTTATTGCTTGAAGAAGAAGTATACGGTGGGACTTTGCAGGATTGGGAACTGACTATTCAACAATCCATTCCAATGGCGGCCTCCGTAGCTACCGAGGATACGCTGAAGTTTACGGATTTTCATTCTATGGGAGCAACTTACGCTGTACATTTGAAAGCTGTGAACCGAAAGAACCGGCAGACGAAGGAAGGCTGGGTGAGTTGTGGCAGCTATATCTTCCCATATATATCGCTCCAGCTGGATGATGCGGTTAGCATGGTGATGCCGGAACGGGAACCGAGACGCTTTGCCTCGGACGTTATGGTCTATACGAAAGATAAACAGACCAAGGAGGCGTGTATCGAGGTGAATAAGCCGCTCTCTATCGCCGGATGGAAAATCTACCAGTTGAGTTACGACGAGACGAAAGGTAAATGGAGCCGGATGAGTGTATTTGAGTTGGTAAGAGATCCATGGTTGCCGATCGTTTATACAGGGATCTTAATGATGATAGCCGGGGCGATCGGATTATTCCTGTCCGCTCCCGTAAAAAAAGAATAGTATGGATTGGAGTTACTTTATTTATTTCGCCGCTCCGGCGTTACTTTGCTGGATAGGTGGGGCATGGTTGGCTTATCGTCCTTCTTTTTCCAAGGGGGCTGTCGCTTGGACCGTGTTTGGCTTGGTTATATTTTCCGCTTTTATCGTAGGGATGTGGATCTCGTTGGAGAGGCCGCCCTTGCGCACGATGGGCGAGACTCGTTTATGGTATTCTTTCTTCTTGCCGGTGGCGGGCGTGATCACTTATGTCCGTTGGCGGTATAAATGGATACTTTCCTTTAGTACATTGTTGGCCTTTGTCTTTATCTGTGTCAATCTGTTTAAGCCGGAGATACATAACAAGACCTTGATGCCCGCTTTGCAAAGCCCGTGGTTCGCTCCGCACGTGATAGTCTATATGTTCTCTTACGCCATGCTGGGCGCCGCTGCCCTTATCGCCATTTACCTGCTGATCCGTGCGAGGAAGAAGGGGATTGACGAGGGGATGATGAGTTTATGCGATAACTTGGTATATGTCGGTATGGCCTTCCTCACGATTGGGATGCTGTTCGGCGCTTTATGGGCCAAGGAGGCGTGGGGGCATTATTGGAATTGGGACCCGAAGGAGACATGGGCGGCTGCCACTTGGTTGGGGTACTTGATTTATATCCATTATCGCCTTCGTCATCACTTGCGTTATTCGGCGGCGTTGGGGCTTTTGGTTTTCTCTTTTCTTTTGCTACAGGTGTGTTGGATTGGCGTGAATTATCTACCCTCCGCACGAGGATATAGTGTACATACTTATAATATGGAATAATTAAAATCAGAGGTATATGAAAAAACTAGTTGTTTTAGTAGCGGGCTTGCTCTCTGTGGCCCTTTTCGCGCAAGCGGAAGAAACACAAAATACGAAAGAGAATACGTTTTCGATGAAAGTGCAGATACGTCCGAGAGCCGAGTACCGGAACGGGGTCTTATTCCCCCGGCCTAAAGATGCCGAGTCCACCGGGTTTATCAATAACCGTGCCCGCTTTTCTTTGGGGTATGAGCGGGATCGTTTGTCTATCGGTTTGTCCGCGCAACATGTTGGCGTATGGGGGCAGGATCCTCAAATCGATAAGAATGGTCGTTTTATCTTGAATGAGGCGTGGGCGAAACTGGATTTCGGATCGGGTTTCTTCGCTAAGTTAGGTCGCCAGTCGTTGGTATACGATGACGAGCGTATCATGGGTGCGTTGGATTGGAACGTGGCCGGTCGTTATCACGACGCTTTGAAACTGGGCTATGAGAACACGAATAACCAACTGCATTTAATTCTTGCGTTCAACCAGAATGATGAGAAAACGATCGGAGGAACGTATTACGCTCCGGGCGCGCAACCCTATAAAACAATGCAAACCCTTTGGTATAAGCATCTCTTCGACAAGAGTTTTAACGCATCCTTCTTGTTTATGAACTTAGGGATGGAAGGCGGTGATGCCGAGAAACAAAACTCGGATACAAAATACCTGCAAACGTTGGGAACGAACCTGATCTATACGCCTAGCCACTGGATGGTAGGCGGTATGTTCTATTATCAATTCGGCAAGACGAAAAGCGGACGGGATGTTTCCGCTTTTTTATGGGCGGTAAACGCCGCTTATCAAATCGATCCGCAATGGAAGATCGGTGTAGGTAGTGATTATCTGAGTGGCTCGGATGGGGCCGACGGGAAATATAAGGCGTTTGATCCTCTGTACGGAACCCATCATAAGTTTTATGGTGCCATGGATTATTTCTACGCCTCCTCTTTTGTCAACGGATTGAATCCGGGCTTATGGGATAATCAGGTAAATGTCGCCTATAAACCTTCTTCCAAGGTAAACCTGTCTTTAGCCTATCATTATTTCTCCATCACGGGCGACGTATACGAAGGTAATGATAAATTGAGTAAAGGTTTAGGTTCGGAATTGGATTTCCAAGTGGATTGGGTAATCATGAAAGACGTGAAATTATCGGCGGGATATTCTACGATGTTGGGAACGAATACCATGAAGGTCGTGAAGGGTGGAAATCCGTCTCATTGGCAAGATTGGGGTTGGTTATCAATAAATATTAATCCGACTATATTCACGACGAAATGGTAACAGTTCTCAAGGAAAAGGGTATATTTGCAGGAGTAAACCTTTTTTCAAAACAAGATACGATGGATATAACCGATATGTTTAAAATTCCGCTTTTTAAGAATTTTACGCTTAAGATGCGGGAAGAGTTTTTGGATAAACTTGAATATACAGTAGAGGAGCATCCAAAAGGAAAAACCATAATTCATCAAGGGACGACTTGTAACGCCCTTCATGTCTTATTGAAGGGAAAATTGAACGTGGATGTTTTGGACGTATCGGGTAACATCGTGCGCGTGGAGACGATACAGGCTCCACGCACGTTCGCTACGCCTCATATCTTTTCCGAGAAAAACCAGTTCCCCGCTACTTTTACCGTCGATGAGGATGTGGTATTGCTTAAGGGTTCCAAGGAGTCTGTATTTACCTTAATGCATTCTATGCCGTTATTCCTGCATAATTTCCTTTGTGTCAGTACAAGCTGTAATAAATGTACGATGACTCGTTTGAAGGTGCTTTCGTTTCGTGGCATCCGGAACCGCTTTATTTATTACTTATTCGAACATCAGCAAAAGGATTCGAATGTCGTGGAACTAGAACATACCCAAGAGCAGTTAGCGGAGTATTTTGGTGTTACCCGCCCGGCTTTATCGAAGGAAATCGGGAGATTGGTGGATGAGGGATTTATCAGCATTACAAGGAGAAAGGTGACGATTTTAAATAAGACGGCGTTAACATGTATGCTTTAATGCTTTTGGGAAAAAGGTAAAAAGCGTACATTTGTGCCCAAATAAATAACTCCGGTGTATGGGCAAAGTTTTAATTATCGACGACGAGAAGCAGATTTTAGGTTTACTTTCACGCATTATCGGTTTGGAGGGATACGAGGTCTTACAGGCTGCTACTTGTAAGGCGGGGCTGAGGCAGATGGAGCAACATTCGCCAGAGGTGGTATTGTGCGATGTGTTCTTGCCGGATGGTAATGGTGTGGATTTGGTGTCGGACTTAAAGAAACTTCGCCCTCTATCCGAGATCATCCTACTTACCGCGCATGGTAATATTCCGGATGGCGTACAGGCAATCAAGAATGGAGCCTTCGATTATATCACGAAAGGGGATGATAATAATAAGATCATTCCTCTGGTAGCCAAAGCGATGGAGAGAGCTTCTGCCGCTTATCAACAGCAAAAGAAGGAAGCTACGTCCGTCGGGAGGCAATATTCGTTTGATACGATTGTCGGTAAATCACCCGCTATCCAAGCGGCGATAGCGTTGGCTCAGAAAGTCTCGGCTACGGAGGTTCCGGTTCTGTTGACTGGTGAGACCGGTACGGGAAAAGAGGTCTTTGCTCAATCCATCCATCAACATAGTTCCCGGAAAGGGAAGTCTTTTGTCGCTATCAATTGTTCCTCTTTTAGTCGGGATTTATTGGAAAGCGAGATGTTCGGTCATAAAGCGGGGGCTTTTACCGGTGCTTTGAAAGAGACAAAAGGCTTGTTTGAGGAAGCTTCCGGAGGTACGATCTTCTTGGATGAGATCGGGGAAATGGCTTTCGACTTGCAAGCGAAATTGCTCCGTATCCTTGAGACCGGGGAGTTTATCAAGATCGGCGATACGAAACCTACGAAAGTGGATGTACGCATTATTGCCGCTACCAATCGTGACTTAGAGAAAGAGATCGAGCTAGGACATTTCCGGGAAGATCTATTTTATCGGCTTTCCGTTTTCCAGATCCATCTTCCTGCGCTTCGTGAACGGGTCGAGGATATCCCTCTCCATATAAAAGCCTTTGTTTCCGCTTTTTCCTCCAAGATGGGAAAGAATATCCGAACAATTTCGCCCGAATATATAGATGCCCTGAAAAAACGAGCTTGGAAAGGTAACGTACGTGAGTTGCGTAATGCAATTGAGCGTAGCCTAATTATTGCCGATGGAGATACCTTAACCTTGGATGCCCTCCCTTTGAATATGCAAACCTCCTCTGCGGCGAGTACGGAATCTTATAGCGGTTTTGACCTGAGTGGCGTAGAGAAAATGCATATCCAAAAAGTGCTCAAATACACAAAAGGCAATAAAACCGAAACTTCCCGCCTTCTAGGTATAGGCCTCACTACTCTTTATCGGAAGATTGAGGAGTATGGGCTTTAGTCTCATATTCTGCATTTATGTATACCCGAAAGCATCTTGAAGATATGCAAGGAGAAACGGACATTGCTAAATATTTTATCTTTGCTGAACGTAAACTTAATAATAATCGCTTAAAATACATCACCTATGAGTCTGAAGATTAAAACAAAACTAAGATACGGAATCGGGCTGCTGTTTGCCATGATCGTTTTGCTGGGAGGTCTATCGGTAAAGAACATCTCCGATATGTCTGCCGACACAAGGAACATATTGGCCGATAATTATAATTCTTTGCTCTATTCACGCCGGATGCTGGATGCGCTGGAACGAATCGATAGCGATCCTTCGGCTCAAGCAGATTTCGAGAAAAACCTAGGGCTACAGAAAAAGAATATCACGGAGGTCGATGAGAATGTGGCCACCTCACATCTAGTCGCTCAATACGAGCAATTGGCGAAAGAGCGTAATGAGGAGAATATCCGTCGTGTACGTCTCGCCTTAAATCAAGTCATGAGTTTGAATATGGCTTCTATCTACAGGAAAAGCCAAGTGGCGGAGTCTACGTCTCAAAAGGCTTTATTTTGGATTTGGGGGATTGGCCTCTCTTGTATGGTGGTCGCTTTCGCTTTTTTAATACGTTTCCCCCGTTCGATAAATACCCCTATCCGTATGTTGATGGACGGTATCATGGAGATCGCTAACCATAATTACGAGAAACGCTTGGATCTCGCTAAATATGATGAATTCGAGGGGGTCGCGAAATCCTTTAACCGGATGGCGGAACGGCTTACGGAATACCGGAAAAGTACGTTGGCGGATATTATCCAAGGAAAGAAATATATAGAGGCTATCGTGAATAGTATCACGGAGCCAATCATAGGCTTGGATCGGGATCGTAAGATTCTTTTCGCCAATAACGAGGCTTTGACGATCTTGAATCTCAAGCGGGAAAACGTGATCGGAAAGTCTGCCTCGGAATTATCCTTACGGAACGATTTGCTTCGCAGGTTAGTTCGGGAACTGATCCAGCCGAGCGAGAAAAAAGAGCCGCTTAAAATTTACGCAGATAATAAGGAAAGTTATTTTCAAGTGCAATATATACCGATCCGTGTGTTGGAGAATGGCGAGGCGGAGGTGTATGTGGGCGACGTGATCTTATTGAAGAACATCACGGAGTTTAAGGAGTTGGATTCCGCTAAGACCACTTTTATCTCGACGATCTCCCATGAATTGAAAACTCCGATATCGGCGATCATGATGAGCCTGAAATTGTTGGAGGATGCCCGTGTGGGAGCCATGAACGACGAGCAAAAAGCACTGGCGGAAAGTATCAAGGAAAGTAGTAATCGATTACTGGAAATAACCAGTGAGCTATTGAAAATGACGCAGGTGGAGGCTGGCAAGCTACAATTGAATCCGAAAATAACCAAACCGATCGAATTGATCGAGTATGCGATAAAGGCGAACCAAGTGCAAGCTGATCGCTTCAATTGCCATATAGAGGTGGAATACCCGGAGAAGATTTCCAAGCTTTTCGTGGATAGCGAGAAAATCGCATGGGTCTTGACGAATCTATTGTCGAACGCAATTCATTATACCCCGGAGAATGGCCGTATCATAATCGGTGCCCGCCAGCAAGATCATAGCGTGGAGATCTATGTGCAAGATTTCGGTAAGGGTATTGATCCCCGATATCATCAAAGTATATTCGATCGCTATTTCCGTGTGCCGGGAACGAAGGTACAAGGGAGTGGCCTAGGGTTGGCTATCAGTAAAGACTTCGTAGAAGCTCATGGAGGAACTCTTTCTGTTGATAGCGCAGTTGGAAAAGGAAGTACTTTTGTTATAAAATTCAATGTATAAGAGGGTGAAAAAGAGGGTATTAATTACCCTCTTTTATAATATCGCTTCCTCCGGAAGTGGATGTATCCGATCTTGCCGAACCTTTGTAATGTACATCACTACCTCCGCTTGCCGAAGCCTTGATATAATCGGTTACGTGTGTATAAATATCGGAGCCACCACTGGCGGAACATTCCAACTGGTTTAAGATAAGATCATAAGCCTTGATATCGGAGCCACCTGAGGCGGAATATTCGCCGTTCTCCGCTTTTCCCGTAAGCTTGAGATCGCTACCTCCGCTGGCACGGCCTCGTATTATTCGGGTAGTAAGATCGTTGATGATGATATCGCTACCGCTGGTCGCCTCAATTATGCAATTGGATACGTTGATTGGCTGCTCCATTTTCACGTCGCTACCCCTTGTCGCTATAATTTCCAGATCATCTCCGGATAAAGCGCTTCTCAGGACAAAATCCATACAACCGGACATCTTGATTTTTTCCAGCTTCTTGGAAGTGCCCTCTATTTTAAATCGGGTAGGGCTTAATTGTGTACCATTCTCTGTGGAGATTGAAAGTTCTTCGTTTTTTACTTGAACGTTTATATAAGGATATAAGTTCTCGTCGATCGTGATTCGTAAGGACGCTGATTCTCCTTGCGTATATCCGAAAACGTACGACGGATTTCCCCCACGGCTGAATAGGCTGAACCAACTGTCGCTATACCCCATGGCGGTTGAGCCGACTTTTATCGCTGAATAGTCTCTGACGGAGATTTCTTTCGTGATAATATCCCCATTTCCTTTTACTTTCTTCGCCTCGATAGGCATTGCGCAAAAAGCGATCAACGCAAATAAGGCCATCATTCTTGTTCTCATATGAAGTGTAATTAATTTATACTCTTTTCTTATAAGACGAATGGAGTTGAAAAAACGTTACATCTAAAATGAAAAAAAAGAAGCTATCATTGACTTTTTTTGTGATAGCTTCTTTTTCTTACCCTAATAACAGGGAGGTAGATTAATTACTTTTAGGTTTTTCAACCATATGTTCTACTCTGTCTTTGACGTATTCGACTTGATTTTTACCCGTGTCTACCACGTCCTTTACTTTTTTCTTCGCCTTATCTGTAAGACCGTGGAGTTCGTTCTCCAGACATTCGAACTGTCCTTGATCTTCCATCCTGCGAAGTACGTAACCAACAACTACACCTACGGCTAAACCGAATAATACATTTTTCATAACTACTACTTTTTATGAGTTAAAACATTATTTTTTGTAATTATGAAACAGCAAGTCAACCGATAAGGTTGGTGTTTATTTGTTATTTTTCAGTAAATCCCTAATCTCGGTAAGTAATTGGATATCCGCAGGGGGAGCGACCGGAGCTTTCGGGGCTTCTTCCTTCTTCTTGCTTAAAGCATTAACGCCTTTGACAAGTAAAAAGACGGCGAAAGCAATGATTATAAAATCCAGTGTCACTTGTATGAAATTTCCGTAGTTAATGGAGACCGCCGGAGAGATCACCTTGTCTCCCTCCATTACAGCGTGCTTCAAGGTGATTTTTAAATCCGTGAAATTGACGCCACCTACAAGTAAACCTACCGCCGGCATGATCAGATCCGCTACGATAGAAGATACGATCTTTCCAAAGGCACCACCGATAATGATACCTACCGCCATGTCCACTACGTTACCTCGCATGGCGAACTGCTTAAACTCTTGTAATATTTTTTTCATAAAACAACGCTTTTTATATTATAACAACAAAATTAGCCATAAGTTGAATATTTTCAATGCTTATAGCGAAATTTGAAGAAATTACTTTTGATTTTCATGTTTTTGTTTGACCCATTTGAGCATTGATGTGTTATATCCTCTTTCTTTGGCCTTAGTCAATAAAAAGAGAATAGCCTCTTTTGGGAGTGTAGGCGTACGACTAAGTAGCCATAAATAGTCTGAGGTATTACTGCCTACGAGAGCGTATGAGTAATTATCCTCGTCAATTTCCATAATGTTGTACTCGGCGTAGAACCGCATAAAGAAACACACTTTTAATTTACTAGGACACGTAGGATCTGTTATTTTGGCTATACCTTTCGCTCGTTTGAAGGAACCGGAAAAATTACCCCAATATCCGCTGTTAACAACTTCTATATCTCCATTCGGGAGAAATGAGTATTCCACGGTAGCCCCTACGAGATTATGCTCAAAGCGATGATCAAAGCGTGCTATTTCAAACCATTTCCCCATATAGCGGTGTAAATCCAAAGTCTGGACGGTTTCTTTGTTTATAATGTGTTGAGTGCAAGATAAATTACACTGCATTATAAGACAGATGAGGCCTATTAGTTTAAATCGCATAGGTTTTTATTTTTATCTCATAATAAACATAGAGAGCCTCTAAAAAGTTTGAAAACGTTCATATTTTAGGATTTTTATTTTTTCGACAATCTGTGCTTTAACTTTTAATTTGAAATTTCTATCCTGTCTGAAGTGAGAAATTCGTAGTTGTGGCATTTCCGGACGATAGATTTAGATCCACGTTTTTATATGTTTTTTTGTATTGAAAATTTCATAGTTATGATTTGGAAAAATCATAACTATGAAATAAAAAGTCATAACTATGAAATAAATGACTCTTTACAGTGAAAAAAATATATGAAGATGTTTTAATTGTAAATGCTTGTTTGAGAGTTAGTAATCGTCAAGATGTCTAACTTTGCGTGTTTGTTTTCAGTTGGAATTTAAAATAGAGAGATATGGATGAGAAAGATTTGGTGGAAGGGATGCGAGAGTATATAAGTCTGTTACAAAAGGAAGGACGGTATTCCTCGGCGAAAAGTTATCAGGATGCGATGAACTCTTTTATACGGTATAGCGGGACGGATCGTATCCCATATACATATATAAATAAGGATACTCTTCGCCGGTACGAGGCTTATTTGTTGGAGAAAGGCTGCATGCGTAATACGGTCTCCACGTATATCCGCCGTTTGCGTTGTATCTATAACAAGGCGGTGGAGAATGGCGAGGCGGCGTTTATCCCTTCATTATTCAAGGGGGTTTTTACGGGTGTGGAAAGCCAGCGCAAGAAATCCTTGCCTCTGGGTGATTTGAATCGCCTGATGACTGTCCCGGTAAAAGGAGAGAAGTTGAGGAAGACACAACTGGCCCTTTGCTTGATGTTTCAATATGGGGGAATGTCGTTCGTTGATTTCGCCCATTTGAATAGGGGTAATATCAAGAACGGCATATTGGATTACAATCGCCAGAAGACCGGGACCTCTATGCGGTTGGAGGTCTTGGATACGGCGGAAGCTATGTATAAGGAGCTGAGAGGGGTGGAGGCTCCGGCTATTTATTTCCCTTTTTAAGTGGGACGAAGAACGGCCATGAGGAATATCTCGAGTACACTGCGGCCTTGTCCCGGTTTAACCGGAACTTGAAGACGTTGAAGGAGGTTGCGGGAATAGCCTCGGATGTGACTTCTTACACGATCCGTCATTCCTTCGCCATGGCATTGAAGGAACAAAATGTCCCCATAGAGATGATCAGCGAGTTATTAGGCCATAAATCCATCAAGACAACCCAGATTTATCTGAGAAGTTTCTCGTTGGAGAAAATGACGGTGGTAAACAAGTCTTGCTTTGAGAATGTATATAATTATATGCCAGAGGTGGGATGAGGCTACTTGGGGAGTAGCGTTCATTTCACGGTGCAAATGTAGCAAAAAATAGCAAATAACAAGCAATCATTAGTTTTAGTTTGTGCTCCGGCCTTGATTCTCCTTAAATCTTCGTTCTTATTCCTAGTGTATAGACATGGTAATAGAGACGAAATGATCTCGTATTTCCTACATCATCACGTCCCTTCTAAAAATCGAACATACATTCTTGTAGAGACGGGGCGTGCCCCGTCTCTACAACCGGGTGATAACCGTTCTCGCACCTTTTAGGCTACTCCCCAAGTAGCCTAAGATTTCGAGAGATGGTAATTTTCAGTAATGCCATATTTAAAAATATAAAGTGCTGTTTATTAAGATGATGTAAAAGATTCTTGGTAGGGCTCTGAATTGCCGTGGGGTCTGTTTTCGGGCCACGGGATAACCACTGGAAAAGATAATCATAGAGATGGATATATTGACAGGCAAGTGCTCGGATAGGTTCATGGCGCATGTTCTGAAGCGACGAGACCAGGAGGCCGTCCGCTGGTACGTGCTCACGCTCCCTACCGCCGGTGGCGGGCGTGACAGGATCAGCCCCTCGAAGGGGCTGGACGCTGAGCTTTCCCGCCGTGAGCGTCGTGGTGAGGCGTTGTTCGAGTATTTCTCCCCCTCGTATGTCGAGGCGAGGAAGGTGGGCGGCAAGATGGTCAACACGAAACGGCCCCTGTTGTACAACTACGTGTTCGTCCACGCCTCGGAGGACGAGATCTTCCGCCTGAAGCGTACGCTTCCCCTGTATAATTTCCTCCCCCGGGTTTCCTCCGGCGGGCGGTCTTATTTCCCGTACCTCTCGGATCGTGAGATGGATACCTTGCGTTGGGTCGCGGCTTCTTACTCCAACGAGCTTCCGGTGTACGTGCCAGATAGCGGCCGCTTGTTGAAAGGCGACCGTGTGCGTATCACCTCCGGCCCTTTTACCGACATGGAGGCCGAGGTGGTGGTACAGCCGGGCGGTGGCCATAAGGACGTGATGGTACGTATCCTCGATTGCATGTGGGTTCCCTTGTTCGAGGTGAGGCGAGGCGAGTATGAGTTGATCGAGCTGAACACGGGGGGCAAGCACGTGTATACCCATTTGGACAACGACCGTCTGTCGGAGGGCTTGCACGATGCCTTGGGCCGTTACCACGCCAGAGGCGTGGTAACGGATGAGGATGCCCGTCTGGCCCGTGAGGTCCTGCGTGGCTACGCCTCTCTCCGTGGTGAGACCGACGTGATCCGTTGCAAGCTTTACTCTTTGCTCCTTCCAGCCTATCTGCTTTTGGGCGAGTCGGATGAGTTCGATCGTTTGCACGCCACGATGCGCAGCATGCTCCCGGTGATAAAAGCGGGGCAATCCCGTGCCTTGTTGCTGGTCACGCTGTACGGCTGTACGGACAGCAGCCTCTACCAGCGCATGGCGCACGAGCTGGTTGGCCCTTGGATGGAGGAGGCCTCGCCCAAGAGGAGCAAGTCCGTGTTGATACGTCGTTTACGGGATTACGACCGCTGGTTCGGGCACGGGAACGGCGATGAATAAAAGATATGAGAGAAGAGAGAGAGACATGCGGCGTCCCTTCGGGCATCCGTTTGATGAACCTGTTGCGTGAGCGTTTGACAGAGATCATGGATCGTGAGCGTGCGAACCGAAACTCAATACACCTGTATTGCACGGGTCCCTACTGGGTAGCGTTCGAGCGTTCGGCCTACCAACTGCATCGTGCGTTCCCGGATAGCGAGACCACGCCGCTGCGCCTGTTCGCCTACCCGTTCCCGATCGTGATGGTGTCCGTTACGGATCGCTCGCTCCGCTCATATACTCGCAAGCATATCTTGAGAAGAGACGGGTCGGATTACAAGCTATTGACCGTCCCCGGGTTTCCCTTGGCGGACTACCGTGAATGGCACGCCGGCGAGGTGGAGGGATTGCCCCGGTTAAGGGAGAATTAGATAAGGGCAGAAAAGAAACGGTCGGATCCCCCGGATGGCAATGGCCGTCTCTAGCGGCTAGGAGACCCCTTGGCTTTGGCCGATAGGCTGACCCCGCTTTAACATATACCACTCCGGCCGTCCGGTGGTCCGGCCCTTTTATAATTGAGAATTGAAAATTGAGAATTAAAGAGATGATAATAGCGGTAGATTTCGACGGTACGATCGTCGAGCACAAGTATCCGGCGATCGGGCGTGAGCTTCCTTTCGCCATCGAGACGTTGAGGAAATTGCAATCGGATCGGCATAAGCTGATCCTTTGGACGGTCCGTGAGGGCGGGCTCTTGGAGGAGGCGTTGTCCTTCTGCCGTGAGCGTGGCTTGGAGTTCTACGCGGTGAACCGTGACTACCCGGAGGAGGAGAGAGACCGGAACAACCACTTCTCCCGCAAGCTGAAGGCGGACGTTTTCATCGACGACCGCAACCTCGGCGGCCTCCCGGACTGGGGCACGATCTACGAGATGGTGACCAAGGGACTGAGCTATGAGGACTTGACGCGTAAATACGAGTCGGAATACGAGCCGGAGAAACCCAAAGGTTTCCTGTCCCGCCTTTTCCGTTAAGTCCGTGTCATCCGTGTTTAAAGAAATAAAAACGATAACAAAATAATATGAAGATCAAAAGACTACTGTTCCTATTCTCGCTGCCCCTTTTGCTGGCGGCGTGTACGTCTTACAAGAACGTGCCCTACCTCCAGAACCCGGAGGCGGTGAACGATCTCGAGGGGACGCTTCCCCTGTATGACGCCAAGATCATGCCCAAGGACCTGTTGAGCATCACGGTCAACACGACGGACCCTCAGGCGGCTGCCCCGTTCAACCTGACGGTGCAGACCCCGTTGAACGCGGCCCTGACGAACATCAACACGACGACGCAACCCACGTTGCAGCAATACCTGGTGAACAACTCCGGCGAGATCGACTTCCCTGTGATCGGTACGCTGAGGGTCGGCGGCTTGACGAAGAACGAGGCGGAGAGCCTGATCCGTGAGAGATTGAGGCCTTACTTGAAGGAGGCGCCCATCGTGACGGTGCGCATGGCGAACTACAAGATCTCGGTCTTGGGCGAGGTGGCCCGTCCGGGCAGCTTCACGATCGGCAACGAGAAGGTGAACGTTCTGGAGGCGTTGGCGATGGCCGGCGACATGACGATCTACGGCGTACGTGACAACGTGAAGCTGATCCGCGAGGACGAGAGCGGGAAGCGCAAGATCATCAACCTTGACCTGAACAACGCCGGAATCGTGACCTCCCCGTATTATTATTTGAAACAGAACGACATCCTTTATGTCACGCCGAACGAGACGAAGGCGAAGAACTCCGATATCGGTAACAGCACGACGTTGTGGGTGAGCTCGATCTCGATCTTGGTCTCGATCGCCGGCCTGTTGGTGAACATACTTAAATAATTGAAAATAGAGAATTGAGAATTGAAAATTTAGAGAGATGGTGGACGATGGTATAAATACAAGCAATAATAATAATAACAATAACAATCCGGAGGGGGAGGATCGTGAGATCAATCTTTACGCCGTGTTTTTCAAGTATATGGTTTATTGGCCTTGGTTCGTGGCGAGCGTGCTGGCCTGCTGCATCGGGATGTACGTCTTCCTGCGTTACCAGACGCCGGTGTATAACGTCACGTCGTCGGTGCTGATCAAGGAGGACGAGAAGAAGGGGGCAAACGCCGCCAGCGGCTTGGCTGCGATACAGGACCTTGGCATGCTCTCGATGACGAGCAACTTCGACAACGAGGTCGAGATCCTGAGGTCCCGCACGTTGATCAAGAAGGTGGTGAGTGACATGGGCCTGTATATCGACATGGAGGAGTCGAACGCCTTGGGCTTTAACCCCCCTTTATACAAGAACTCCCCCGTTAACGTGTTCATCACCCCCGAGGAGGCGGACCGTCTGGTGGCCCCCGTCGAGCTACGCATGCGCTACACGAAGGAGGGTCAGCTAACGGTGAGAGCGGAGTACAAGATTGACAAGGAGGGTGACGAGGAGACGATGGAGCAGCTGCGCGCGCTGACGCAAAAGGAGG
>ERZ825896.2575-NODE-2575-length-17024-cov-3.797572_pt1 | contig 17024 bp, 8 predicted proteins | sample MGYA00519858_ERZ825896 | MGnify/ENA primary metagenome ERZ825896 (study PRJEB31778, sample SAMEA3449214) | human gut metagenome | biome: human gut; feature: human-associated habitat; material: faeces | place: United Kingdom | collected 2010/2012 ...
GTAATGCCTGCGCTGGGGATGAGGATGGTCTCAAAGGACAGCTTGCCCACGATCATGGTCCCCAGATACCCCACGATGATGCCGAATACGCCGCCGATGACCGTGGGCACGCAAAGCACCAACGTCAACGACGCGACCAACTGCATGGTGTGGTTCAGGTCGTAATCCATCATCAATCCGAAATGATTAATCGTTGAGTCGAGAATCTCCGAGTAGATCTTCGTCGTTTCGAGCGCCTGTCGATTCTCAATCATGACGTCGTCGAAAAGGTCGATGATTTCAGGGTTGTGCAAGGTCAGCACGTAGCGGCGGTAGCGTTCGAAGACGGTGTCGTTCGTGGTGAGGGAGGTCTTGATGTAAACGAACGACGCATCGAGGGCGTAGAGCTCTTCGAGCTCTTTGCGCGTCGCCTTCTCGGTGGAGCGCGAGAGGTTCATGCGGCGTCGGTTCAAGGCGCGCAGAGAGACGAAGTACGCCTCTGACGAAGCCAGCAGGATATCGCTCGTGAAGCCCTTGATATTGTCCGTTGGGTGCAGGTTGCGCTGACGCGACTTGAGGATGGAGATGATGGGGACGCGATACACCGAACAGACGGAGATGACGTGATCAGCCGTTTCGAAGATGCCGATAGGAATGGTGGTGTAACGTTTTTCCCCGGACGTCTTGTCGTGGACGGGAGTGTCGACGATGAACATGGTGTAGACGTCGTTGCGCTCGATGCGGGAGACCTCTTCGAGGTCGAGGGGCGCGCAGAGGTCGTCTTCTTCGATGCCGAAGCGCTGCGTTATCTTCGAAAGCTCTTCAGGAGTCGGTTCGAAAAGCGCGATCCAGCAACCAGGCCTTTCTCCGTCCAGTTTAACGAGGGAGCGTGTGTGCTCGTCGGTGCAGAAGTATTCGATCATATGCGCTCCTCTCGTGCGGGTATTGCAAGGCATCGCACCATCATAGGCGAAGCGGCATCTTGCGGAGGCTTACGTCTCTCGGTCTTCCGTGGAATTTGCAAGAGCTTGACAGTGGGACTCGCACTTGCCGCGGGTTTCGCGGTCTCTAGTCGAGGCTCGGGATGCGCACGCCTTTCGCTCGGCGAAACGGCCCACAGGCCCTCGTCATACGAAAAAGCCCCGACGGCGTCGGGGCTTTGGGAGGCTCAGAAGGGCTATTCCTTACCGGTCCAGCAGTAGGTGCAGACCTTGGACGGATCGATGCCGATGCCTTCGAGCATGCCGTCGAGGGATTGGTAACCCAGCGAATCGAAGCCGAGCTTCTCGCAGATCGTGCGCAGCATGCACTTGCCGCGTTCGGTGGAAGAGTCGGCGTATTCCTCGAGATGCTTCTGGCCTTCGTCGCCCTCGAGCTCTTGGATGACGCGGCGGGAAATCAGGTCCATTTCGGATTTGCTGCTCGAGAAGCTCAGGTATTTGCAGCTGAACATGATGGGCGGGCAGGCGGAGCGCATGTGCACTTCCTTGGCGCCGGCGCCGTAGAGGAAATCGACCGTTTCGCGCAGCTGCGTGCCGCGGACGATGGAGTCGTCTACCAGCAGAAGCTTCTTGTCGGCGATCAGCTCGGGCACGGGAACCTGCTTCATCTTGGCAACGCGGTTGCGCACCTCCTGGTTGGAAGGCATGAAGGAACGCGCCCAGGTGGGAGTGTATTTGATGAAGGGGCGCGCGAAAGGCGTCTTGCTTTCGGTTGCATAGCCAATGCCGTGAGGCACGCCTGAATCGGGCACGCCGGCGACGTAGTCGACGTCGGGAAGCGTCCCCGCCTTTGCTTCGTCGCGCGCCATGATGGCGCCGTTGCGGTAGCGGACCACTTCGACATTTTGTCCTTCGTAATTCGAATTGGGGTAGCCGTAGTAGGTCCACAGGAAGGCGCAGATTTTCATATCGTCGCCCGCGGGGGATATGGTCTTGTAGGAATCGGCGTTCACGCGCACGATTTCGCCGGGGCCGAGCTCGTATTCGTCATCGTAATCGAGCTTGTGGTAAGGGAAGGATTCGAAGGAAATGCAGTGGCCTTTTTCGTTCTTGCCAATCAGGACGGGGAGGCGGCCGACTTTGTCGCGTGCTGCGATGATGTCGCCTTCATCGGTCATGATAAGCAGGGTGAGCGATCCGTCGATGGCCTCCTGGGCGAACTTGATGCCTTCGACGAAGCTGTCCTTCTGGTTGATGAGGGCAGCAACGAGCTCGGTGTTGTTCACCTTGCCCGAGCTCATGGCCATGAACTGCTTTCCGCCGGCGGAGAAGCATTCCTCGATGAGCTGCTCCGCGTTATTGATGATGCCTACCGTGGTGATGCCGAAAGTGCCGAGATGCGAGCGCACCAAAAGCGGCTGCGGGTCGGTGTCGCTGATGCAGCCGATGCCGCTGCATCCGTGGAAGCTTTGCAGGTCGTCTTCGAATTTCGTTCGAAACGGCGTGTTTTCAATCGAATGGATTTCGCGCTGGAATCCGGTTTCGGTGTCGAAGAAGATCATGCCTGCGCGACGTGTTCCCAGGTGGGAGTGATAGTCGACGCCGAAGAACACATCAAGAACCACATCGTCATGGGATGCAGCCCCGAAGAATCCGCCCATGGTGTACCTTTCGTCATTGGATAACGGTCAAAAAAACCAGTATAAGGCTCTGCGCGCCACCGCGCGACTCGACCCGGGTTCCTCATAGCATTTTTCCAGAATGGAAACAAAAAGAAGAAGGAGTGGTGGGCGAATCGCGCGGTGGACGGCGGCCTATTTCTTCAGAAGAGGGGTGATGGCTCCGGGCACCAGCAAGGTGATGCGGTTGGTGGCGCGAGAAATGCTGGTATAAAGGCGATTGCGGTCGATGCGGTTGTCTCCGAACACGTTTTCGCGGGCGTCGGGAATGATGACGTGGTCGAATTCAAGGCCTTTGGCGAATTCGAGCGTCATGACCATGACGCCGCTTGCGGGCAGCGTGGCATCGTCGTCGATGGGGATGATTGCTTCGTCTCCGAGTAAAGAGACAATGCGGCGGGCTGCCGTGCGGTCGTTCGCGATGACGGCCGCAAGCCCGCGGCCGTCGCGTTCGATGCGCTCGCGCGCCTGCGAGACAACGCGTGCGAGTTCGGATTCGTACGTTTCTTGGTCGGGGCATTCCAGCAGCTCGGGGGCTATGTCGTCGCGCTGGATGGAGGAGACGCGCATGCGATCGTCGTGGGGCATGAGGCTCGAGAACAGGTCGGTGATTTGGGGGGACGATCGGTAGCTTGTCATGAGGCGGCATTCCTGCACGTTTTCGCCGCTTGCCTCGAATACGGCGCGAATTTCTTCGAACGTCGACGTGTGGCTGCCGATTGCCTGGTTCTCGTCGCCCAGAAGCAGGAAATGCGCGCGGCGGAAATAGCGTCGAAGGATGACGAGCTGAGCGGTGGTGTAATCCTGCACTTCGTCGACCATGACGTACTTCGCGTTTGGATTGCTCAGACCCGTGCATGCCATTTTGAGGTAGGCCCATTCCACGGGGAGCAGCCCTTCTTTCCCGAGAAGGCGCATGCCGATGCGGTCGATGCGGAGCCACTCGTCGCGCTCGACGATGTCGAAGGCGCGCGCGAAGCGGTCGTTGAGGTAGGTGAGTGCAAGCTCTCGCGCCTCGTTTTCGTTTTGGGGCTCGATGGTTTCGTGGAAAATGCGCACCTGCTCTTGGATGGAAAGCTGGAGCATTTCGTTTTGCGCGCGTTCGGTTGCGGCCATCTGCTTGAGCCTGCTGGACAGTCGCTTGTGCAGCTCTTCGCGCATGAGCGTGACCAGATGGGGGCCTGCCGGTATGCGCTTGAACTTGTCGGCCACTTGGCGAATCTGTCCTGCGGAAAGCAGCTGGGCTCCCTCGCAGACGATGTCCTTGAAGTCGTTGGGGTCGAAGACGAGCCCGGCAACGGCTTCGTCAATGCGCTGCAGCGATTCCAGGGAGACGTCGGCCCGTCCGCGGCTTCGGTCGGCGGGCATGATGGTTGCCATGAACTCGTTGAAGGTCATGGTTTCAGGATTGCTTTCTCCCAGGTCGGGGAGGACGTTTTCGATATAACGGCTGAAAACCGGGTTTGGCGTGATCAAGAAGACGTCCTCGGGCCTGAGGCTTTCGCGCTGCTGGTAGAACAGATAGGCGATGCGCTGCATGAGGACCGACGTCTTGCCGCTTCCGGCGATGCCGTTGACAAGCAGCACGGGAACGTCTTCGTGGCGAATGACTTGGTTCTGCTCTTTTTGGATGGTGGCCGTGATGGCCTTCATCTGGGACGTGCGTTCCTGGGAAAGCGACGCGAGGAGCATGGCGTCCTGGATGGCCACCGTGGTGTCGAAGTATGCGTTCAGGGTATCTTTCGCGATATCGAACTGGCGACGCAGCTTGAGATCGACTTTGATGGTGCGGCCGTTTGCGACATAGGAGGTGGGGCCGTTTTCCTGGTTGTAGTAGGTTTCGGCCACGGGCGAGCGCCAGTCCACCACCAGGCGTTTGTAGTTTTCGTCAGACATGCCGGCGTTGCCTATATAGAGTTCTTTCGGGGCGTCTCCCGGCTTGTATTGCAAACGGACCTTCGCGAAGTACGGCTGCTCGAGCAGCAGGCGCGTTTTCTCGAGGTTCTGGAGGTTGAGCTCCTGCGTGGCGTTGTACAGGTCGATGTTTTTATTGGCGGTGGCGTATTCCGCGTAGGTCTCGAAGGCCTCGCCCATGCTGGCGAAGTTGCCTGTGAGTTCGTCGGCGAGCATCTCCTTGTCGGCGGCCACTTCGGCATCGAGCTTCTTGATCTTCGCCGCGAAGGAAGCGGCCATTTTCACGAGCGTTTCGTAGGTTCGGCTCAGATGCTCCTGTTCTTGCGCGAAGACGGGGTCTTTTTCTCGATCGAGTTCGCGCGCGGTATCGCTTGCGGCATTGAGCCCGGTCTGCCTCTGCGGGTCTTCGTCGGGGCTGTTTGTGGAAAGGCGGGATTGCGAAGGGTCGGTGAACACGGTTCCTCCTTAGCGGGCGGTGCAAATTGCTTATTCGACGGTGCGAGTTGCCTCGTCGGCACGAGGCCGGCGGATTAAGCTTGATCTCTTCGTTGGTACAATGGCAGAAAGTGTTGCATTATAAAACGGCGAAGGCGATTCCGCACGAGAACTGCGCTTGTCGTTTCGGGCGAGGCGCTCCTTGTGTTGCTTCTGATTCGATTTGGCTGGCCATCGCTTCGCTTTCGTTTCGGGCGGGTCATCTTCTGCGTTTTCGTCTGCCTAGGCAGACTGTCTTGCATCGCTGCAGGTTCGGATCGGTGGTCCCGCTGCATTGCCTTGCACGCATGCGCGCAGGATTTCGCTCCCTGTTTTCTCAAGTTATGGGCGGTTTGTATCAGTCGCGTTGCATCTTTGGGCCGTTTTTTTGTTCGCCATATTGGGCGCTGCTTGATGTGTTATTCGTTTTCCCTGATGAGAGCGTTGTTTAAAGTAGCATGGAAGGCGGTTTGGACGCGCGATGCTCTTCCGATGATACAAAGCGCCTCGAACTTGAGAACGGAGTCCTCCTTTTGAGCGTGTGGACGGTTGAGGCGAGCGATTCACGTGTCACTGTCGGGGCTCGTGTTGCCTTTTGAGTGCATGTACGGTCCGAGGCGAGCGGCTTGTTGGGCGGTCGGGATGTACATATGCGGGGCGATCGGGGTACGCAACGCGGGGTGGTTGGGATGTGCGAATTTCGAAACGATCGAAATGAATGCATTTCGGGACAATTAGGATATATTGAAGGCGAATTCAAGGACGCGCGACGAACGATGGATGGGAGAGCCTGCATGGACCAAGTTGCTGCAGATGGGCGAATCGGTTTCGAGCATTTGAAGGATGCTGACGGGGCGTTTGAGGAAAACGACGCGGCGGAAAACGATGCGATGCGCTTCGGCTCGCTCGGCGCGCTTGTTCCGGATGCGGTGTATGACCGCTATTGGAGCTGGGGCTCTGACGAAGGCTCCGAGGGCTTCGATGCATCGGACTGCGAATCTGAAGAGTGCATAGCGTCGGAGGAGCCTCTTCCTACGGCGGATGAAGCGTTCGAGCTGTTTCTTGGCTGGGTTGCCGACCGCGGCATAGAGCCGTGGCCTCATCAGGAAGAAGCTCTGATGAGCCTCATGGTGGGCGATCATGTCATTTTGGGGACGCCTACCGGATCGGGTAAATCGCTGGTGGCGCTCGGTCTGCATTTCATGGCGCTGTGCACCGGCAAGGTGTCGTATTACACCGCGCCTATCAAGGCTCTTGTCAGCGAGAAGTTTTTCTATCTTGTCGATGTGCTGGGCAGGGAAAACGTCGGCATGATTACGGGCGATGTGTCCATCAATCCGTACGCTCCGGTCGTATGCTGCACGGCCGAGATTCTCGCGAACCAGGCGTTGCGCGAGGGGGAACGCGCCGATATCGGCTGCGTGGCTATGGACGAGTTTCACTTCTACGGAGACCCTCAGCGCGGCTGGGCGTGGCAGGTTCCTTTGCTGACGCTTCCGCATACGCAGTTCTTGCTGATGAGCGCGACGCTTGGCGACGTCTCCGTTATTGCCGAATCCCTCAAGGCCCATACGGATACGGATGTCGATATCATCGCTGATGCCCCGCGTCCGGTGCCGCTTTCTTACGAATACGTGAAAACACCGATTGAAGGTACGGTCGAGCTTGCCATCCGCGCTGGCGAAACGCCGCTTTACATCGTGCATTTCTCGCAAGACGCCGCGCTCGATACCGCGCAGTCTTTGGCAAGTTACGGCGTTGCGACGAAAGAGCAGCGCGAGGCCATCAAGAACGCCATCAAGGGAACGCGTTTCACCACGGCGTTCGGAAAGACGCTGCAGCGTCTTTTGGGGTGCGGCGTGGGCGTGCACCATGCGGGCATGCTGCCGCGCTACCGCCTGCTTATGGAAAAGCTCGCGCAGCAGGGGTTGCTTCCCGTCATCTGCGGCACGGACACGCTGGGCGTGGGCATCAACGTACCCATCCATACGGTTATACTGACGGCCCTTACGAAATTCGACGGTTTCAAGATGCGCCGTTTGCGCGCCCGCGAGTTCCATCAGATCGCCGGCCGCGCCGGCCGCTCGGGGTTCGATACCGAAGGCATGGTCATAGCCGAAGCGCCAGAGCACGAGATCGAAAACGCGAAGGCCCTGCAAAAAGCCGGAGGCGATCCGAAGAAAGAGCGAAAGATCAAGAAGAAAAAGCCGCCTGAGGGCTTCGTGAACTGGAACGAAGACACCTTCGTCAAGCTTATCGACGCGGCGCCAGAAACGCTGAAGCCTCGTATGCGCATCACGCATTCCATGGTACTCGCCGTGGTTTCGCAAGGCGGAGACGCCTGGACGCGCGTGCGCAAGCTCATCGACGATTCGGCGCAGACGCCCGAGGAGAAGGTGAAGCTCTACGAACGGGCCGACGAAGTGTTCATGACGCTTATCGATGCCGACGTGGTGGAGAAAATAGAATGCGAAGACGGGTCTGTGGAATATCGCGCCACGATGGATCTGCCGGACGATTTCGCGCTCGACCAGCCGCTTTCTCCGTTTTTGCTCGCGGCGCTCGAGCTGCTGGACCCCGAGAGCGAAACGTACACCATGGACTTGATCTCCATGGTGGAGGCCACGTTGGAAGACCCGCGTCAGGTGCTGCGTGCGCAAGAGCGCAAAGCGCGCGAGAAGGCCATGGCCGAGATGAAGGCCGACGGCGTGGAATATGAAGAACGTCTCGATCGCATCGGCGACGTCACGTATCCCAGGCCGTTGGAAGAGATGCTCGATGCGGCATTTGCCCAGTATTGCGAGGCGGTGCCGTGGGCGCGTGACTACCAGCTTGCGCCGAAATCCGTGCTGCGCGACATGCTGGAGACTGCTTCGGACTTCAAAGAGTACGTGGCCCGTTACGGTATCGCGCGCAGCGAGGGCACGTTCTTGCGCTATCTGTCCGACGCGTATCGTGTGCTCGACCGCACGGTTCCTTTCGATAAGCGCGACGATAGGCTGAAAGACATTATTTCCTGGCTTGGCCTGGTGGTTCGATCGGTTGATTCCAGCTTGGTTGACGAATGGGAGGCCGCAGGCACGGTGGAAGATGCTGCGCCGCCGACCGAGGCGGATGCTGTGGTGCGCGACCGCCGCGGCCTTACGGTGCTCGTGCGTAACGCACTGTTTCGTCGTGTGCGCCTTGCGGCTGCAGACAAGGTGGAAGAGCTGGCGGACATGGATATGGAGTGGGGCTTCGGCGCCCGCAAATGGCAAGAAGCGCTCGACGCGTTCTACGAGGCGCACGAGGAGGTTCTTCTGGATGCCGACGCGCGTTCGAGTGCGTATCTTGTCATCGACGAGGCCGACGAGCGCGCGAACCACGTTTGGCACGTACGCCAGATCTTCCACGATGCGGACGGCGATAGCGATTTCGGCATTGCGGCCGATGTCGACCTTGACGCTACGCAGGATGCGGGCGAGGTCGTGTTCGCCAACTACCGCGTCGGGTTTACCGAGGACATTCTGGATTAATGGCGATGAAGACCGTTCGGTCGTCTTGCGTCGGAAGGGCGTGCGTCTATGCATAACGGAAGGGAAGAAAACGACAAGTCGGCAAAGACGGCGTGCAGCCCGTTCGCGGGCGCGCGTGTTCTCATCGTCGAAGACGACCCCTCGATCAACGATGTAATTTCCTCGGCGCTTGCCCAGGATGGTTACGTGTGCACATGCGCGTACTCTGGCACCGAGGCGCGTATGGTTGTCGAAAGCGGGGAGTCGTTCGACATCGTCTTGTGCGATTTGATGCTTCCGGGGCTTTCGGGGGAAGAACTGATCGCCCGCATTCGCGAGCGTTGCGACGCCCCCATCCTCGTCGCATCGGCGAAAGGGGAGGCGTCTGACCGCGTAGCCCTTTTGCGCATGGGAGCGGATGACTATGTGGTCAAGCCCTTCGACCTGGACGAATTGCTGGCGCGCATCGAGGCGCTGCTGCGCCGTTCTGCGGCGTTTCGGCAGCCGGTTTCAACCGGCCGTTCGATGTCGTTTAGGCGATGGTCCATAGACGAAGAATCGCGCGGGTTTACGGCAGCGGGCGCTTCCGTGCACCTGACGCGCACCGAGTTCGACATCGTGTGCGCGCTCGTTCGGCATCCGAAGAAGGTCTACACGAAGCGCGAACTGTTCGAGATGGTGCGCAACGAGGAGGCGCTCTCGGACGAAAAGACCATCAACACGCACGTTTCCAATATTCGCACCAAATTGAAAGGGACGGGTACGGAGGGATACATAGAGACCGTCTGGGGCATCGGGTTCAAGCTTTCCGAGGGCGATTAGCCGCATCGGTCTTTTCTTATATCTTTCTTGATTTTTGACGGAAGGTTTCCCGAAACCTGCTCGGTATTCTCGAAAGCGTCGAAATGTCGAGGAAAGGAGACTCGCATGAACGCGATCGAGACCGTCGGCCTGACGAAGGCCTTCGGCGAAAAACATGCAGTCGATGCGCTTGACCTGACGGTGAAGCGCGGGGAGATATACGGATTCGTGGGCCGCAACGGCGCCGGGAAATCCACGGTCATGAAGATGCTGGCCGGCCTCGTGCTGCCTACGTCGGGCGAGATCGCCTTGCTCGGAGAGCATCAAAAACCGGGCTGCACAAGCAGACGCATGGGCGCGCTTATCGAGGAGCCGGGCGTGTTGCGTTCTCTCACCGGGCTGGAAAACGTCGCTTGTCGCGCGATGTCTCTCGGCGTGGTGGACGCGGAGCGCGTAGCGGCGGAGACGCTTCAGGAGGTGGGTCTTGCCGATGCGGCCCGCAAGCGCGTGAAGTCGTATTCGCTCGGCATGAAGCAGAGGCTGGGCTTGGCGCTTGCCTTGGTAGGTTCCCCCGACCTGCTTTTGCTCGACGAGCCTTTCAACGGGCTCGACCCGCAAGGCGTGCGTTCGGTGCGCGATTTGATCGTGTCGCTTGCGCGCGACAGGGGTGTGACGGTTTTCATCAGCTCGCACGTGCTCGACCAGCTTGAACGCATGGTGACGCGCTACGGCGTGGTGCGCGAGGGCCGTTTGGTGAAAGAGCTTTCCGCCGAAGAGGTGGAGCAGACGTGCGCCGACCATGTTTTGATTCGCTGTGCAGCGCCCCAGTTCGCGCTTTCCGTTCTACAGGACGCGCTTCCCGAAGGGCGTTTCGTCATGCTCGAAGACGACGCCATTCGCGCACAGGGCATTGCCTCCGAGGAGGCGGGGCGGGCGCTTGCGGGCGCGGGCATTGTCATCAGCGAGCTCTCGGTTTCCCATCGCGACATAGAAGAGCTTTTCATCGGCCTTATGGGCGAAGAGGGCAGCGCCGAATCACAGAAGGCGAACGGGGCTTTGCTCAGGCGCAAGCGCGCTGCGAAAGGGGGTGGTCGTCGTGCTTAGCATGATGAAAGCCCTGGCGTACTACCTTCGCGGATCGAATATGATGCTTGCGTTCGTGCTCGTTTTCGTGTTGTGCTGCTCTGTCGAATCCATCGCCATCTGGATGCACTTCAATGTGCCTTGGTTTGCGGAGATGGGCATTGTCGTGGGGGTTTACGACGGCGTGCCTTCGCTTATGGTGTGGGGTTCGTCTTTTGTGACGGGGTCGTTTTTGGCCATGGCCCATGCGGTCTTCGTGGCTGCGATCACGTCGGATCTTTTCAAGCGCGGATATGTGAAAAACCTCATCCAGGCAAAAGGGGGCCGCGCGACGCTGGCGCTGTCGCTTGTGGCGTGGTGCGTATTGAGCGCGTTTGCCGCCACGTTGATGGGCGTCGTGGTCACAGAGCTTGGAACCCGCTTGGCCGGATGCGCTCCTGCCCTTCCGTCGCTGGCTGATTTTGCCCAGTGGGTTATGCAGGTGACGCTGTGCGTGTCTGCCTACTCCGCCCTGACCGTTTTGGCGGTTCTTCTTACCAAGAGCGAAGCGGCCGGTATGGTGATCGCGATATTGCTCGGCGCGGGCGGTGTTGAAAATATCCTGCGTTTGCTGCTTGCCAACATACCGGGCCTTGCGCCGGTGCTCCGTGACTGTCTTGATGGGTATCTTGCGGTGGATTTGGGCATGCTGGGCTCGGGCGTTGTGTGCGATCCGCTTTCCTACGTGCAATCGATCGGTACCATCGCGGTAGCGACGGCGTTGTGCGTCGTGGTGGCGAGAAAGCGGAGTTTTGCCTGATAGCTGTAGTACGTGCGTGGAAGGCGCGAGCGGCGGGAAGAGGCCGTTCGCGTCATCTTTCGTGAAGTAGAGCTTTAATCGGGCGTGTGTCGATGGAGCTGTTGGGAGGAAGGAACTTTGTGATTGCTTGGGGTGTTGCGCTTGCCGCCGTGCTGGCATCGTTCGTGCTTGCCTTCGTTGCTGTGAGCTACGAGCGCGAGCTGCGCGCCATGGCGTGTTTCCTGGAAAAGCGGGAACGCGGAAGCAACGAACGCGTTTCGGTGGATTTCTCCACAAGGGGCATTGCCGGCATTGCGCGGGCGATAAACGAAGAACTGGACGCGCAACGCGATGCACGAATTGTTCAGGAGGCTCATCGTGCGGCGTTTCGTCAGGACCTTGCCTCGCTTTCCCACGATATTCGCACGCCGCTTGCGGGAGCGCAGGGATATTTGCAGCTGCACGACCGTGCAGAAGGCGAAACGGAGCGGCGTCGATGCCTGTCTGAAGCCGCATCGCGCCTGGCGGCCATGAGGAAACTTACCGATACGCTCTTCGACTATTCGAAGGCGCTTGACGAAAGTGCGCCGCTTGCTCTTTCGAGCGTGCGGGCGTGCGACGTTCTGGCCGATGTTTTAGCGGGCATGTATCCGCAGTTTCTCGAGCGGGAGTGGACGCCCGAGTTGTGTATCGAAGACGAAGAAGTGCTTATCGAGGCGAACGCCGAAGCGTTGGCGCGCGTGTTTTCCAACGTGCTGACAAATGCCGTTCGCTATGGCACGGATACGCCGAGTATCTCGCAGCGGAAGGGTGTTTTCGTGGTGAAGAACAGCGTGTCCGATTCGTCTTCGATCGATCCCGTGCGGCTTTTCGACCGGTTTTACCGGGCGGACGCGGCGCGCGGCGGCGGCGGGTCGGGGCTCGGTCTGGCAATCGTTGCGCAACTTTGCTTGCGCATGGGAGGCTCGGCATCAGCGCGCATCGAGGGCGACATGCTTGAGATAACGTTGGCGTTTAAGCCGACGCCGGCCGCTTCGACGGCGTGACGCCTCGGCGCCGGAAGCCTTGCTGCATGGCATCCGAGCTGTTGTCGAAGTCCCTGCCGATATGCGTCGCCGACAGCAGAGCTTCGCTCGTGCGAGGTCGGAGCGAGACATTTCATGTCGCATGGATGCGAAACGGGAATGACGATTGTGTAACAGTTCCTCTGCGGGCTTTTCTCCTTTTCAAATGATATAGAATCGCTTTGCTGTACAAATGTTGATTATCTTTGCAAAGGAGATGCGAGTGGGAAACGTTTTGCGCGTGTTCTGGCGCGATGTGAAACGCATCGCGAAGGTGCCGCCGGCGTGGCTTGTCGTGGTATTCCTTATTGTTCTTCCTTCGATTTACACCTGGTTTAACGTCATAGGGTTTTGGAACCCGTACGAGAATACGGGCAATATGCGCGTATGCGTGGTGAACGAGGACAAAAGCGTCGAAGACGAAACGCTCGGGCACCTCGATCTTGGCGCGCAGATCATAGGCGAGCTGGAGAGCAACGACCAGCTGGGATGGTATTTTGTCGATCGCGAAGAGGCCATGCGGGAGGTCGAGTCGGGAGAGGCCTATGCCGCCATTGTCATCCCTGAAGATTTCAGCGCCGATATGACAACTATTCTTTCGGGCGATTTCCAGCGTCCCCAGATCGAATACTACGTCAACGAGAAGCTCGGTCCCGTTGCGCCCAAGATAACCGATACGGGAGCGACGACGCTGGATACGACAGTCAACGATGCCTTCGTGTCCACGGTAAGCGCCACGGTCGCCTCGACGATCGACGAGAAGCTGGCCGAATCGAAGGGCGACATCGAGACGGCGAAGAGCAGCGTGGTCTCCAAGCTCGAGCAGGGAAGCGCCGGCGTGGCCGACGCGCGCGAGGCCCTTTCGAATTTGGCCACGTCGGCAGATGAGGCCATCGGAAAGGTCGACCTTGCGAAGCAGTCGCTTTCCGACGCGAAAAACGCCGCAGTGCTTCTTTCGAGCGGTCTTGGCCAGGCGTCGGCCATTACGGGAGAGGTGAACACCGGACTCGTCACGTTCTCGACGAGCATGGGCACGGTACTCGACCACGGATCGACGCTTCTTTCCCAAACATCGTCGCAGACGAACTCGGCAATAGGGCAGACCGCGAACGGCATCGTGGCGGCCGCGGGCAGCGTTGACGCCGCTCTTGAGCGCGGCCAGGCGGTCGTGCAGGAAAATGCTCAGATCATAGGGGTGCTGCGGACGCTTCAGCAGAGCCTTCCCGACGGGGAGGGCAAGCAGGCCATCGGCAACGTCATATCCGATCTCGAGACGAAGAATGCGCAGTCGCAGCAGACCTTGGACGGTCTTGCCACGCTTTCTTCCGACACGTCGGCTCTGGCCACGTCGGTTTCCGACGCTTCCGGGTCGGTGGATACGGCCGTCCAGCAGATGCTTGGAGCCGTTGACGGGTATCGTTCCACGCTTTCGGCGACCACGATTCCCGCCATAAGCTCCGGGCTGGGCGATATGGGTACGGCTGCGAACGGCTTGAGCACGACGGTGTCCAATCAAGTTCTGCTCATTGACCAGACGAGCGCGGTGCTCGACGATTTGAAGACGACGCTCGGGCTTTCGGCCGATGCGTTGCGCCAAACCGACGAGTTGCTTTCGGGGCTCCAAGGCGACCTCGATACCATGAAGACCGACCTTGCCGCGCTTGGGACCTCCGGCGCGCTCGGCGATCTTGTGGGCGAAGACGGCATCGACTCCGAGAAAATAGCCGACTTCATGCTTTCTCCCACGCAGGTTGAGACCGAGGAGCTTTATCCGCTGAATGCCTATGGTTCGGCTATGGCGCCCTTGTTCATCAATCTCACGCTGTGGATCGGCGTGTTCATGCTGATGGTCATTATGCGCATCGAGGTCGACGACGAATCCGTTAGAAATCTCAGCATCACGCAGCGGTTCTTTGGCCGCTGGCTCCTTCTTGCCATCATGGTGTCTTTGCAGGCGATCGTGTGTTGCGCGGGATGCTTGTTCATAGGGGTGCAGACGACGAATGCGCCGGCGTTCTTCCTGACGGCCGTTCTCTGCTCGCTTGCGTACTTGAGCATCCAGTACACGCTGTCTACCACGCTTCAGCATGTGGGCAAAGCCCTGTGCGTCATCCTCGTGTTCGTGCAGATACCCGGGGCTACGGGCCTGTATCCGATCGAGATGACCCCGAGCTTCTTCCAAGCGGTCTATCCGCTCTTCCCGTTCACGTACGGCATTGGCGCCATGCGTGAGACGATCAGCGGATTCTACGATGGCGCCTGGATGCACGATGTGGGAATCCTGCTGCTGTTCCTCGTGGCGTTTCTGGCGATCGGCGCGTTGGCGCGTCCGTATCTTACTAACCTCAATCATCTGTTTGCGCGCCAGATCGAAGAGAGCGACATCGTCAACGGCGAGCCCGTGCAGTTGCCCGAGCGTCGCTTCAAGATGGCGGAACTTCTTCGCGTGCTTGCCGATAGGGCGGAATACCGTTCTCTGATAGCGGCTCGAGCGGCGCGATTCATGCGTATGTATCCGAAGTTCAAAATAGGGGCTATTGTCGTTGGCGTTTTGGTGCCCGTGGTGGTGACCGTCATTTTTGCCCTGACGGAGACGGAGAAGGTTGTCATGCTGACGGGATGGCTCATTTGGCTTGTCGTGATAATCGCCGCCCTGATCATCGTCGAGTTCATCAGGGATAATATCAGGCGCCAAGCTTCGCTTGAATCCATGAGCGACGAAGAGGTTCGCACGCTGTATTCCCAGCGCAACAGCGTCGGGGAAACGTGCCGCGCCGAGGCTGCCCACGCGCAGGAGGCCGGATGGGCTTTGCCCGCATCGGAGAAAGGAGGCAGGCGATGAGGAATATATGGCGTCTTTTCACGGGCGATGTGAAGCGTATCGGTCGTAATGTGGTCACGGTCATCATCGTGCTCGGCCTGGTTCTGATCCCGTCTCTGTTCTCCTGGTACAACATGATCGCGTGTTGGAGCGTTTTCGACAACACGGGGAATTTGAAGGTGGCCGTCGCCAATGTGGACGAAGGATATAAAAGCGACCTCGTTCCGATCGAGGTGAATATCGGCGACCAGGTGGTTTCAGCATTGCGGGCGAACGATCAGCTTCGGTGGGTGATTACTGACGAAGACGACGCAATCGACGGCGCCAGGTCTGGGCGCTATTACGCGGCCGTGGTCATTCCGAAAAGCTTCAGCAAGGATATGATGACGTTTTATTCCGATGACGTCGAGCATGCCAAAATCACCTATTACTCCAACGAGAAAAAGAACGCCATTGCTCCGAAGGTCACCGACCAGGGTGCCGACCAGGTGTCGGCGCAAGTGAATCAGCTTTTTGCGAAAACGCTTTCGGAGGCGGCCCTGGGTATTTCCTCGAGCCTTCTGGAATACGCCGATACGGCCGATCTCGATGGAACCATCGGCAAGCTGAGCGCCCATGTTACAGAGGCGGGCGAACGAATGGCAAAGGGCTCTTCGCTTCTGACCGCATATTCCTCGGTTCTTGGGTCGGCCCAGTCGCTTATTGGCAATTCTTCGTCCTTGCTGACGCAGGTAGGCGCTTCTGCGGATGAAGTGTCGGCTTCCGTCGACAGCGCAAAGCAGTCGGCCGGCACGGTGACGTCCGCCATGGACGATTCCGTTTCAGCGCTTTCGACGGCGCTGGACCAGAGCGCGGCGAGCTACGGGGCCGTGTCTGATTCGGTCGATGCGGCGTTCGATTCCGCTGCGGCGCTTTCGGGCGATTCGGCCGCGCAGCTTCGGGCAGCGGGCGGCAACGTTGACGCGCAAGTGCAGGATTACCGGACTCTCGTGTCCCAGCTTGAACAGCTAAAGGGCAGTCTCCCCGAAGGGAACCATTCGCTTGTCGATACGCTCATTGCGCGCTTGAACGCTTCCATTGCACTGCAAGAACAGCTTAGGGATTCCCTGTATTCCGCTGCAGATTCGGTAGAGGCGGGAAGCGCGGACACGCAGGCAAAGCGCGAAGAGGTCAAGTCTCTTGCTGCGCAGGCGAAAGAAAGCCTTGGCGGCGTGAAGTCTGATTACGATTCCAGCCTGAAACCGAAGCTGACCGAGTTGGGAACCACGATCGCCGATGCGGGCGCTTCGCTCTCATCAGTTGCAGGGCTGCTCGATTCTGCCGAATCCGACCTGTCGGGCGCGACTGATTCCGTGTCTCAAAAACTTGGGGCGACGAAGCAGAAGCTCGAGAATGCGGCGGGAGACCTCTCGGCTTCCGCTGAGAAATTGACCCAGATCGGTCAGGATATCAACGCGGCGCTTTCTTCGGGCGATCCTCAGGCCGTGCGCGATGCCATCGGGTCCGACCCGAGCGTGCTTGCTTCGGCGCTCTCCGCTCCGGTGGAGCTTGATCGTCACGCCGTTTATCCGGTGGATAATTTCGGGTCGGCTATGTCTCCTTTGTATACCACCTTGGCCTTATGGATAGGCGCCTTGCTCATGATGGTGACTCTGAAGGTCAATCCGTCGCAGCGTACGGTGCGCGAGCTTGACAATCCGACGCCGCAACAGCTGTTCATCGGTCGTTTCGGCGTCGTGGCTCTGCTCTCGCTTCTCCAGAGCACGTTGATGGGGTTGGGCAATTTGTTCTTCTTGGACGTTCAGGCGAACAACCCGTTCCTCTACATGCTGTGTTTCTGGGTGTCCGGGCTGGTGTTCGCCTTCATCATCTACACCCTGGTGGTGTCCTTCGCTAACTTCGGCAAGGCGCTGAGCGAGGCAGCCGCGGCCGATTTCGAGGGCAAGACTGAGGTGACGCTGATCGCCAAGTGGCGCAACCGGCAGTATGTCATCAA
>ERZ825896.2589-NODE-2589-length-16975-cov-23.684693_pt1 | contig 16975 bp, 15 predicted proteins | sample MGYA00519858_ERZ825896 | MGnify/ENA primary metagenome ERZ825896 (study PRJEB31778, sample SAMEA3449214) | human gut metagenome | biome: human gut; feature: human-associated habitat; material: faeces | place: United Kingdom | collected 2010/2012 ...
CACCTGCTTGCGGCGAGGCTTCAGCAGGTGATAGCGGGACAGGGTGCCCACCACCTTCTCCTCCGCGTCCAGCACGGGGTAGCAGCGGTAGCGGCTCTTCAGCACCACCTCGCGGACATCGTCGATATAATCGTCCATATGGAAGGAAATCAGGTCGTCCGTGGCGCAGGGGCGGCTGATGGGCGTGGCCTGATAGATCAGGCGGTGGACGCGGCTGGCATCCAGCGGCGTGGAGATGACGCAGGTCTTCCCCGCGTTCTCCAGCCACTCCGGCTCCACATCGGTCTGGCACAAAATCAGGCAGTCCACCTGTCTATCCAGAGCACGGCGGATCATGTCCGGCTGGCTGCCGCAGAGGACGATGCTGTCCGCGCTGTCGAACAGCAGGTTCTCACAGTTCTGGGGCAGGGCGATGGACACGGTGCCGCTGACGCTGTCCACCAGCTCGCCGCCGTCGCCCATAATGCGGCCCTCGATGACGCTGAGCAGGTTGAAAAGGGGGATCTCCTCCACCTTCGGGTCGCCCACGGTGTTCAGGCTGAAGGTGGCAATGTCGCCGGCGGACAGCATACCATAGAGTGTACCGTCCTCATTGACCACGGGGATGGCGGATATCTTCTGGTCCCGCATCAGCTTCCAGGCGCGGTCCATGGTGACGGAGGCGTCCAGGCAGGGCGGGCGGTCGAAATCCAGATCCTGCACCTGAGTGCGGACATTCTGGATGCAGCGGGGCGGCTTGAAATGGAACCGCTCCAGCATACGGTTGGTCTCATCGCTGATGGTCCCCAGATGCACCGCCACGTACTCCTTCTCGCCCAGTGCGTTTTTCAGGGCGGCATAGGACATGGCGGCCACGATGGAGTCCGTGTCCGGATTGCGGTGTCCGGTAACATAGATCTCGTTCATGCGTAGTTCTCCTTCGCGCTAATTTGTTCCTGGGACTTATTATAGAGGACGTTTTTCCCGCGGTCAATGCAGTTTTTGCCAAATCCGGCAGATCTCCGCGTCCAGAATTCAGGCAAACCGCGGAGCGTCCGCCGGTGGTGGAAGCATGCGGTCTCCGCCGCTGCTCTCCCGCGGACAAACAGGAATGGATGTGGACAAACGGCGGGACATGTGGTAGGCTTACCGGTGGTAAATTCAGGAAAGCAGGTGGTAGGATGTACAACAGGTCCGGCAGCCACGAGGCGCTGCTGTCCGGCGCACCGCTTCCGACGCTGCTCTACTTCGCGCTGCCCATCATTCTGGGCAACGTCTTTCAGCAGCTATACAGCATCGTGGACGCCGTGGTGGTGGGGAAATTTCTGGGCGACCTGCCGCTGTCCGGCATCAGCGTGGCCTCCCCCATCGTGGACGTGGCCAATGCGCTCATCATCGGCGGCACGATCGGCGCCGGTGTGCTGTGCGCCCACTTCTGCGGCGCGGAGGACTGGGACCGGATGCGGCGGCTCAATGCCACGTCCCTTATCGGCGGCACGGTGCTGACGGTGCTCATCTCTGCGGCGGGCATCCTTCTGTCCCCCCTGCTGCTGCGGGCACAGGGCACGGAGGAAGCCGTGTGCCAGCAGGCGGCGGTGTACCTCCAGCTGGTGTTCGCGGGGCTTATCTTCTGTTTCCTCTACAACTACTATGCCGCCATGCTCCGCTCCTGCGGCAACTCCCGCACGCCGTTCGTCATCCTGCTGCTGTCCTCCACGCTCCACGCCGCGCTGGATCTGCTGTTTGCAGGTGTGCTGGGCTGGGGCATACGGGGCGTGGCGCTGTCCACGGTGCTATGCCAGGCCATCTCCGCGGCGGCCTGCATCGCGTACGCCCAGCGGCGCTGCCCGCCGCTGGTGCTGCGGCGCGGCGACCTGCGCTTCCACCGCCAGACCGGCGGCATGGTGCTGTCCTACGCCTGGGCGGCGGCGCTGCAGCAAGCTGTGGTGTGCATCGGACGGCTGCTGGTGCAGGGTATGCTGACGCCGCTGGGCACCAGCACCGTCACGGGCTATAACATGTCGCTGCGCACGGAGCAGTTCCTGTTCTGCTTCTCCCAGGGCATCAGCGCCGCCATGGTGGTGTGCCTGTCCCAGAATCTGGGGCACGGCGACAAGGCCCGGGCCCGCCGGTTCTATCGGGTCAGCGTCTGCGCGGAGCTGGCGCTCATTGCCGTGCTGGCCACAGTGTGCTTCCTGCTGCCGGAGCGCATCGTGGGCATCTTCTCCCACAACCCGCAGGTCATCGCCGCAGGGGCGAAGTACACGGGGACCATGGCGTATCTGTACGTGTTCGCCTATCTGGGAGAGGTCATCCAGGGCTTCTTCCGCGGGCTGGGGCAGCTGCGGCTGACCATGGTGGCATCGCTTTTGCAGGTGCTGCTGCGGGTGGTGTTATCCTACCTGCTGATCCCCGTGTGGGGCATCTACGGCATCTGCACGGCGGTGGCAGCGGGCTGGGTGCTGCTGGTAGCCATTGAGGGTGCGTACAGCATCCGGAAGGCCCGGGCGCTGACGCAGGTGTAATGTGCATAAAAAGAGACACCCTCTCGGGTGTCTCTTTTTTACGCTCAATAGTTTTCCTCGCGGACCTCGAAGTAGCTCCGGGGGTGGTTGCAGGTGGGACACACCTCCGGCGCGCTGGTGCCAATGACGATGTGGCCGCAGTTTCGACACTCCCACACCTTCACCTCACTCTTGGCAAACACCTCCGCCATCTCCACATTGTGCAGCAGGGCGCGGTAGCGCTCCTCGTGGTGCTTCTCGATGGCGGCCACCAGACGGAAGCGGTGAGCCAGTTCGGTAAAGCCTTCGGCCTCGGCGGTCTTAGCGAAGTCCTCGTACATGTCCGTCCATTCGTAGTTCTCGCCCTCGGCGGCGGCCTGCAGATTCTCGGCGGTGTCGCCGATGCCCTCCAGCTCCTTGAACCAGAGCTTGGCGTGCTCCTTCTCGTTCTCCGCCGTTTTGAGGAACAGGGCCGCGATCTGCTCGTAGCCCTCCTTCCTGGCCTTGGAGGCGAAGAAAGTGTATTTGTTGCGGGCCTCGGATTCGCCGGCAAAGGCCGCCAGCAGATTTTTCTCGGTCTGAGTACCTGCGTATTTCGTCTGTTTCATGGTCATACTCTCCTCTCAGCCTTATGGTTTCTTGCAGATAGTATATGCATTTTGCGGGATTTTTTCAGTGATAAATGCCACAGTTTCCGCTTTTTCCATGGTGGGCGGTAAAAAATGGCGGCGCGGCGGATGTGCATATTCACTTGGTGCCGCGCGGATACTACCTTTGTAAATTTTGCTTTGACTGGAGGAAATTATAGATGAAAGCAACAGGGATCGTGCGCCGGATCGACGATCTGGGACGCGTTGTCATCCCCAAGGAGATCCGCCGCACCATGCGTATCCGCGAGGGCGACCCGTTGTTGATGACATTGGCACGGAAGACCTTGTCTGGGCGCTGTTTTGCGCTCTGGACAATAGAAATAGATGAGATATCTCCCGTGCCATCAGGAAAATTTATGGTGCGCTCCATCGTGCTGCATTGAAGAATGCTGTCAACATCCGGCTGCAGCTTTAACTCAAGTCGGTCTTCGAAGACCCGTATTTCATCTACAAGCAGCTCCAGATCGTTGCGCTCCAGCTTCTCCTTGTTCAGGATATCGTCAAAAACATCCATCGCCGTCTTTGCTGCTCGGTTTACCTGAATAATGGTGTTTCGCTTGTCAGATAGCAAATCGATCTGGTGTGTCAGTCCTTCAATTCTTTTCTGGAGGTCACTTTCCAACTCGTCATATGTCTCCTCAAGCAACGACTCCTGATCGGGATGCTTCAGGATGTCGCGGATCCTCTGACGCTTTGTTGCTTTTAATTCCTCCCGCAGATCCTCCAGGATTTCAGCGAGATGGTCCGCAGACTGCTCTGTCTCCACCACATTGCTTTCCTCCTGGCGCAGATCCTCGTTTAGTTTTGCAAGCATTTCCGCGGAGCATTCCTTCACCTTACGCACATATTTCTTCAGAAGCTCATCCAGCTTGTCCACACGAATATGGTGAGACGTGCAGCCGGCAAGCCCTCTGCGATGATATGTGCCGCATGTATAGGCAGGCTTCAAATCGTTTCTGCTCATGGAGAACATCGGCGTACCGCAATCTCCGCAAACAAGATAACCTGAGTAGAAATTGTCGTATTTTTTTATTCCGCGGTAGTGGGAACGGGTGCGTTTTTCCCGTAATGCGCGGGTCGTGGCAAAGGTGCGGTAATCAATGATGGCCTGATGGTGGTTTTCAATGACCACATGCTCTCCATCGTTTCGCTTTACCTCTTTTCCATTGATCTTCACCCGCGTGTATTTTCCCTGGCGCAGGGTACCAATGTAGAAGTCATTGTCCAAAATCCCCTGTACCGTCACAATCGCCCAAGTCGCCTTCGCTATGCGCTTACACGCTTCGCCTTCGGCCTCTTTCCGCATCTGCTCGGACATTCTGGGGGTTGGGATCCCCTGCTCTGTGAGGTAATTGGAGATTCGCTTGTAGCCCCACCCTTCGTTGTTGTAGAGATTGAAGATAAGGCGTACAATGTCTGCCTCCGTAGGGACGATCTCGAATTCCTTGTACTTGTTGATACGATACCCATACGGTGCTGCACAGATCCATTGACCATCCGCCTGCCGCCGCTTGATAACATTGCGAACCTTTTTGGAGGTATCCGTCACGGGCATCTCGTTGATCAGGAACTGAAATTGGATCTTCAGCCAATCGTCATCATTGGGGAAGTCAATGCCGTCGCCGATGGAAATGATGCGGACGCCTGCGTCGCGCAGATCCTCCAGCTCCACCAAGCCACGACTGTTGCGGCGAGAGAATCGGGAGAAGTCCTTGACGATGAGAACGTCATACCTGTGATCCATCAGTCCGTGCCGCATGGCCTGATAGCCCTCCCGCTGCTCGAATGTATAGCCGGAGCGATCGCGATCCTCGTAGAATGTCAATGTACTGTCCGGAAAGCGATGTTTGACAAAGTCGGTGATGATCGCTTTTTGGTTTTCAATGGACACATTATCCCGGTCCAGTTCTTCGTCTACTGAAATGCGGCAGTAACCGGCAATATCAATGTGTTCAGTCATCCCAACTCACCACCTCTCGATTGAAGCAAGTTCCCATATATTCCTCCGTTTCCAATTACATTCTCTCGCGCAGAACTATTTACAGATAATATTGTACGTCATACGCTTTGAAAATGCAACACGGAAAAGAAAACCGGAGAAGGCAATGATTGCCTTCTCCGGCCGCTTTACACCTACACCGCACTACGTGCGATGCGCTCGGCTTGCACTTCCTTTTCCGCCATACGACGTCGATTGTAAAGCAGCAGGTCTCGCGTATTCTCATACAGATCCCGCTCTCCCGACATGAAGACAGCAACCATGTACTTTTGCTCGCTGTACTTCTTGTATACTTCCTTCAGGGATTCTTTGAGTTTTTCGTCATTCTTCTCGGCCTTGGTAAGCCAGATGTCAACCATCTTCTTTTCCTTGTCAACATTGATTTCCATAATAGTAATCACTCCTTAATCCAAGTATTTCCTTTTGTGAAATGGTTTATACAAGGGATTGCAGCCTCGTTAGAATACAGTAATTCAGAATTTCGGCAAAGACAGCTTTTGACACCTTACTCAGAGCGTTACCCGAGATCCTCGCCCGTTCCAGCACTGTCTTGATCGCACAGGACCGAACGGGAATTGTCTCTCCGTTTATCCGCATCAGCAAGCTGGTATTCTCCATCGTGTCTTCCAGTATCTCTGCCTTTCCATTACCGTCATAGATCTGCATGTACAGGTTTTCCATGGGTGAGTCCTTCTCAATCGGCTCAAATTCGAGTTTTTTTGATGAGGACATTACCCACCGGCTGTTTTGCTCTCGCTCAGTCAAAAATGAGAGAAATTCCCTAAAATCGCTGAACTTGCGGCTGTAACTATCCGCAAACACTCTGCTTTCCGTCATTTTGATATTCCACCTTTCAAAAATATTCTCAAGCCCATTCACATGGTATTTGGACAAAAAAAGCGCGTTCTGATTTGAACCCGTCAAATCAAAACGCTTCTTATTCCGGTTACACTTCTTGGCGTGTAACTATTATTTACCTTACTGGCTCACATTTCATAAAGTCCTGAAAAGAATTACGATCTAATAAGTACAGATGTAGGATACCAACTTATATGGCTGAATTCCACAATACCTAAAACCACCGTCATTAATAAGAGCTAAAAGCCTTATTGGGATGCGATAATGGAATAGGGGATAATCGCAGGCAGCGCCCTTCTTTAATGTCCCTTATTTATCGACAATTATAGATTATCCTCCGATTTCGCGGTCAGGTTTGACGCTTACCTTTGACAAGCAAAAGAACGGACGCACAAGCCGAAGCCTGTGCGTCCGTCTCTCACATGAATTTTAGCCTGCAAGACGCTTCCAGTCGTTGTCCAAAGTAACCAACAACTCATCCACTGTTGCAGCACCTGCCAGCATCTTCTGCATATCCTCGCCAAAGGTCTGCATACCGCCTTCGGGATAAAAGGCTGCATAGAAATTTTTTACCTTGCCCGCAGAAATATATTCAGACAAGTCGGAGCCCAACGGCCCGATTTCCTCGGCTGTAGCAGAGAAATTGGTGAAGGCCGGTATCAGCAGCATCTCGCTGGTGATAAACTTCTGCCCCTCCTCACTGGTCACGAGCCAGGACATGAAGTCTTTCGCCACATCCTTTACCGCCGATTCTTTGTTAACACCCCAATAGGTGGTAACACCCGCCAGCATAAAGTCATTCTTTGATGCATCTTCGAACATAGGTACAGGGAACATGCCTACTTTGAGATTGGGATTAATCTCATCAAAGGATGCTTGATTCCAGTTGCCGCCGAAGGTAATTGCAACCTCCTCATTGGCAAACTTGGAGACCTGCGTTAAAAAGTCAATTGACAGCATATTCTCAATCTGTGTGCTCTCCCACTGCCAATATTCCATAATTTCCTTAGCCAGTGGTGCAGTGGCAAACGAGGTCGTTCCATCAGCGAGACCGGCCATAAACGCGAGAGGATCTTTCTGCATCGCGATGACATAATTTACGCCATAGTAAGCGCGGCCATACGAGCTGCCGTCATTGATTAGAGGCGTATAGCCGGCTGCCTCTAACTTTTTCATGCAGGCAAGCAGTTCCGAATAGGTGGTCGGAACGCTCTCAATACCAGCATTTTCAAACATGGTCTTGTTGTACATATAAGCACCGCCCTCTACACAGAGTGGCATACCATAAATACCGCCCAAGTCGACGCTGTTGTAGGCGATGTCGACCATGTCGTTTGTCCAAGGCTGATCGGAAAGATCTTCCAGATAATCCTTCCAAAGTACCATGTCAGAGTAACCGCTCAGGGCAAAAATATCCGGTTTCTCACCGCCGGCGAAACGCGTTTTCAATTCCGCGTTGTAGGGCTCGGCTACCAAGGAGACAATCTCAAATTCCACATTCGGGTGTGTATTTTGGTAAGCCTTTGTGGCATTGAGCAACCCAGACTCAATTTCGATTTTGTTATTCAGGATCGTGACCTTGACGGCATCTTCCTCATTGTCAGATGCGGAGTCTTCACGATTCCCGCAGGCGCACAAGCTAAACATCAGTGCAAGTGCAATGATCAACGGCAAAAACTTCTTACTTTTTTTCATTGGTGGCCCTCCTCAAATTTTGATTATATTAACCCTTAGTTGCGCCGTCTGACACACCACCTAAAATCTGTTTTTGCAGTAACAAAAACGCGATAATCGTGGGGATCATTGACATGACAAGCGCGGCTAGGGCAATATCCCACTTGCTGGCATACATACCGAACAGCTTATTGATGCCAACTTGAATCGTGTCATATTTCGTGCTATTTAGGAGCGTTTGCGGTATCATGAAGTCATTCCATACCCAGAACAAATCCATGGCGATCAAACTAAATACCGTATTTTTCATGAGCGGAAACACAATGCAGAAAAATGTTCGAACCGGCCCACAACCATCCAGCGCCGCAGCTTCTTCCAGTTCCCGGGGCAATGTTTTTACAGCGCTTTGCATCATAAAGAAACCAAAGGCAAGACCTACGCCGGCAAAAACGATTATTGCACCGGGAAGCGTATTGTTGATGTGCAGAACGGTTGTGATTTTCACCAACGGAATCATCAGGGATGCGAAGGGGATCAGCATAGACACCATAAGAAGTGCGGTGAATGTCCGCGTTACAGCGTTCCGGTAACGGTGGCACCAGTAGGCACTCATTGCAGAAAACACCACAACGGCAGACACACTGCAGATGGTTAGAATTGCCGAGTTGCGCAGAAGCTTTCCCATGGATGTGATTTTCCATGCCTGAATAAAATTTGACAGCTGCACTGTCTTTGGCAAACTTAAAGGTGCGCCGAGAATTTCTCCAACAGGCTTTATGGAATTGATGAAAACTATGATGATAGGGTAGACAAAGATTGCAAGCAGGAGAAGCAAGGCAATACCAAGCAAAATAGTTCTGATTGTAGTTCTTCTATTTCTCATAACCATTTTTTCTCCAATCTGTTTGTCACAATGCGCTGCGTGAGCACAATCACCGACATGATCAGGATGAAAATAAGAGATTCTGCCGTTGCCATCCCGTACATATTATTCGAAAAGGCTTCATAATAAATGTTGAGCGCCAGTGTCCGTGTTGATCCGTAGGGACCGCCTTTTGTCATAGCCAGACTAAGTTCAAACATTTTAAACGCACAGGCCGTCGTCCAGAAAACACAGGTAGATATATAGGGGATGATCTGTGGTACCTTGATCTTGAAAAACGTTGTGATAGAACCGGCTCCGTCAATTTTAGCAGATTCCAGCACTTCCTTCGAGATAGAAATCAGGCCGGATGAGATAATAACCATCACATAACCCAAATTCTGCCAGACAAATACGATTCCCAGCGCAAAAAAGGCGGTATTCTCATATCCCAGCCAAGGAATGGTTAAGGCTGAAATATGAAGCAGTTTACCGATGGTAGGCAGTGCTTCCAAAAACACATACTGCCATACAAAACCAAGCACCATACCACCAATGGTATAAGGGAGATAGAAGATGGTTTTGGTGACGTTACGTAATGGGATTTTGGAAGTTACCAACAACGCGGCCAAAGTTCCCAAGACCACCACCAGGATGATATTGAACACAGAGAGCGTTACCGTGAACGAAAGAGCATCGAGAAACGAGGTCTTTCCGGTAAAAATATCCACGAAGTTCTGCAGCCCAATAAAAGTCAACTTACGGGAAACGCCATTCCAATCCGTCAGTGAATAGAAGCAGCTGACGAGAAATGGTGCAACGATACCAATAGAAAATACCAATATCGATGGGCCTAAAAAGAGCCCGTGAACCCAGAGTCGTGGTTTGTTCGTTTTCATACGGAAGCTCCATTTTTCGATACAGATGTTTCTTCCTTCTCGATGTCTTTTTTGCGCAGATAAATCCGGGCTTCATAGGGGCGGATAGATATTTCTGCCTTCAGTGGCTCGGGATGTGTTGAATAATTGCCCAGCAGCAGTGAAACGCCGGATTTCAGAAAATCCGCTGGCACAGCCACTTTTGCCTCTTGGGCAGTGAAATTGCACAGGACCAGCAGTTCCTCATCCTCGAGTATCCGGAGGAACGAGTAGACTGCGGGGTTGGATGCGTCTGTTAATTCATAGCGCCCATAAACGAAAACATCATGCTGCTTACGGATGGAAAGCAGCTGCTTATAATATGACAAAATCGAGTTTTCGTCCGCCATCTGTGCTGCTGCATTGATGGTGAGGTAGTTTGGATTTACCCGCATCCAAGGAATACCGTTGGTAAAACCAGCGTTTTCCGTAGCATCCCACTGCATGGGTGTTCTGGCATTATCACGTGCCCGGAATCTGGCCGCCTTCATAAACTCATCATTTGATATTTTTCCGGAGTCCACAAAATCATGATAGAAGTTTCTTGCTTCATCATCTAAAAAATCGTCCACAGTGTCAAACACTGTGTTAGTCATACCCAACTCATCTCCCTGATAGAGGAAAGGTGTTCCTTGTAACGACATTTGGAACGTGGCCAGCATTTTGGCTGACTCCTTATGAAATATCTGGTCATTTCCGTATCGGGAGACAGATCGGGGCATATCGTGGCTGCCGAGGCAAACTGTATTCCACGCTTTGTCTGCCAGCACTTGCTGCCACTTGGTGAAAATCTCCTTGATTTCCAGTACAGAAGGCACTTGGGTATGCCACTTAAAAGTGGGGCCGTTGTTTCGGTAGTTGTCCAATTCATACTGGAAAATCATCTGAAACTCGCCCCGATCAAAGCCAGCGAACAATAGGGCGTCCTCTGGGCGAACATTGTCGGTCTGGCCAACCAGCATGATATTGTATTTATCGTCTAATCCGTTGAGCAGCTCCTGAAGATAGGGGTGGGTATGTTTTCCGTTTGCATAATCTCCGATGCGATAAGGGTCAGGCCAGTCGGACATATCCTCTGGCTTGGAGAATAGATTAATGGCGTCAAACCGAAAACCATCCACGCCCTTTTCGCACCAAAACTCCAAAATTTTCCGCAATTCCCGGCGCACGGCAGGGTTTTCCCAGTTCAAATCGGGCTGTTGTTTGAAGAAGAGATGCATATAGTACGCGTCTGAGACCGAATCATGCTCCCACGCAGAACCGCCGAAAATACTCATCCAATTGTTTGGCTCATGTCCATCTACAGGATCAGCCCACACATAATAGTCCCGATATTTACTATCTCGCCTACGACTCTCCACAAACCACGGATGCTGATCGGAGGTGTGGTTGAATACGGCGTCCAGAACCACGCGCAGCCCTTTTTCGTGGGCGCGGCACAGCAGTCTCTCAAAATCTTCCAGCGTGCCGAACTTCTCCATAATGCCATAGTAGTCCTTGACATCATACCCGTTGTCGAACATAGGGGAGTCGAAAATGGGACACAGCCAGAGAACATCCACACCGAGTTCTTTTAAGTAATCCAGTCTGGTTATGATTCCGTTCAAATCACCAAAACCATCGCCGTTTGAATCCTGAAAGCTCTGCGGATAAATCTGATATACAACTGCCTCTTTCCACCATTGTTTGTGCATGCGAATTCCTCCTACGGTAAAGCTATGATGTAAGACGTGGCAGCCAGCCACACCTTTTTTCATTCCAAATTCTTAACAACTTATATCCATTCCGGCGGGTAAGCTGCCCCCGCTCTGGCTTGAGATACCGTACCCTTTTCAGCCTCGTTAGATTTACGGGGCGTTTTTCTGCTTTTGGCTGTTATTCGTAGGACTCTAATCTGATCGACAACCTCTTGCAATTTCTTTAGCATTAATATAATATTTAATTACGGATAATTCTAACATAAAAATACGCACATAATAACAAAATTCTATTTAGCGGATTGGGGTATTGCAATATGTATCACCGCAAGGAAGAAGAACAGCAGTTAAGAGAAAATGTCCGTCACAGCGAGGGGCAAATGCCGGTTAAGATTTATTCCTGCAGCTTTTCAGAGAAGTTGACAAGTATTCTTTCGCACTGGCATCAAGAGATTGAAGTTACATTGATTTGCAGCGGAAAAACTTCATATCAAGTTGGCGGTATTGAATTTTTGGCGCATGAAGGTGATATTCTCATTATTTCTCCATGCGTGCTGCATGGAGCCAGAAAGTTGCCGAGGGTAGCCTGCAAGACAGAGAGCATTGTTTGTGATTTGCACATGTTCTGTTCCGCTGCTACTGAGGGTGCCATCTATCAGTTGTTTCTGCCAATTATTGCACAGAAGCGCCGGTTTAAGACCCTGATTCGACCGGGGGATCCTGCCTATGCGCAGATATTCTCTTGTGTTTCCTCCGCGATCAGCTGCTATAATAATCGTATTCGCTATTGGGAAATCCTTTTTAAAAAACACATGCTATACCTATTTTATCTTTTGCTGGATAACAATTATTTGCAAACTCCCGGAGAGGGTGATAGCGACCCAAAAAACGAAGAAGTGATCCGAAATGTATTGGATTATATTTCCGACCATCTATCCGAGAATTTGTCCATCGAAAAGCTGGCAGCAATCAGCAAATACAGTCCCAGCCATTTTATGAAGGTGTTTAAACAGAACACAGGCATTACCTGTAACCAGTTTATTCTACAGCATCGTCTCGACTATGCCACAAAACTACTGCAGGAGTCATCTCAAAGTGTTACAGAAGTCGCCTTAAATTGTGGCTTTAACAACATCTCTTATTTTATTCATTGCTTCCATAAGCAGTTTCTTTGCACGCCGGCAGCTTATCGCAAAATTGCTCAGCAGCAGAGCCATAATTAAAGGACAGGCCTGTGGAGTCAAAGGTAAGCAGCCGCTTGCATTTCCATATTAAAGCAGCTGATTTGCCCGCGAAAGGGAATGTATTACTTTATCGTCCTCTCCTTCTAATTCATTCCGCCGCCTCGCACAGCGCCTGCCACACCTTTACCATCGCAAAGGTGTCCAGCTCGCAGTATTTCAGCAGGTCATGCCGCGCCTTGGCTTGCTCCTCCGGCGGCATATCCTTCATTTTGGGGAAAATACTCATGGCCTGCTCACTCCGCACGGTCCTGCGAAGATAGGTGAGCCTCCCCCGCTCCTTAAAGCGCGATGCTGCCGGTTTCCTTACTATCCATCGCAAAATTCAGCAGTGTTCCCTTGCAGACGGCGGCGAAATACTGCGTCGCCTCAAGCTGTGCAGGGTAGTTCTTCTCGATGAGCTCCAGCGTCTCCCTCAACTGCAGCATAGCTGCAAACTCGTGCTTGCACGGCTCGCTGCAGAAGCAGTCGCAAACCAGATTTCTGATCTCGCCGTTGACATAGTCGCACTCCAGCTCGTAGGGCCGCGCCCCCTCCACAATGGCCCGCACATGGGTATTGTCCAGAGAAATGTACCGCACACGATTGTCCGTGTAGTAATCGTGTCCGCGATCGGCAGTTGCCCTGCTGATTCTCATGGCACCCAGATCACGCAGCAGGAAGCCGCTCTCATCATTGCCGGAAACAAATATCTCATCCTCCGTGGCGGGTGCCTTAAACCAGGTAATGACCTTTTCATACGGAAGGGCGCTGCGGTCGAATGTGACGAAGTGCGACCCGGCGAAGAAGAACTCGCCCCGCACATTTGTGTCGGCCACGCTGATGACCTTTTTGTAGTCAGACAGCTTGATCTTGAAATTGTACGCGACATCTACCACGCGGCCACGCAGGCCCTCCAGCTTACCCTCCACAAAAACGATGTCTCCGCACTTCAGGTCAAAGGCGTCATTGTAGTAAGACAGATCCATATTCCGTGCCGGAAAATGGACGCGAACGACCGATTTTCTCGGCGTGACTGCGGGACAAATGGAGTACTCTTCCTTAGAGGTCTTTCGATACTCTTCTGTGAAGCCATTAAAACCAATCTTGAACATGTCGTTTCCTCCCTTTTGGATCTGTATCGTTCTTTACAACACCCATTCTACAGAAGGAGGTGTCCCATAAACCACCCAGTGCGCAAAAAAATACCCTGCCGCAATATAGATTTATGCAGCAGGGTAATTTGTAATATGAAATTAGTCACTGACTCCTCTTGTTGCTATAACTCCTGCCGGAAGCGCCCCTATTCCAAAGCCACAGCGCTCTATGGAGTGAACTGCTCTCGATCACGTAAACCGCGCTTTGCTTGAGATATTTCGTACTCGCCCATCCGAATCGTCTATGGCATATTCTGGCCGGTTCGTCTCCATTTACGATCCCCACCCCTGGCGTTTAGCCAAATCGCTCATGGCAAAACAGAATCTCTCCCACGGTGCCAATGTTATCAGCAACGGCGACCCGTTGGAGATCTACACCACACGGGACGGCGAGGTCATCTTCAAGAAATACTCCCTCATCGGCGGACTGGAGGATTTCGCCGCGCAGTTCTGCGACACGTTGAGCCGCAGCACTGACTTCACCGCTGCTGTTACCGACCGCGACGCGGTCATCGCCGTGGCAGGCGCCGGAAAGCGGGAGCTGCTGGGCAAGCCCGTCTCCGACCAGCTGGAAAAGCTCATGACCGAGCGCAGCGTCTATCATTTCGGTGGGATGGGCGCCATGCCGCCGGTGTGTCAGGACAACGCCAATTTTACCGCCGCCGTGGCCGCCCCCGTCCTCTGCGAGGGCGATGTGCTGGGTGCGGTGCTGTTCGTCACCGATCAGGGCCGTCTGGCCGGTGACACCGAGTGCAAGCTGGCCCAGACCGTGGCCGCTTTTCTGGGCAAAAACATGGAGAGCTGAAAAAACAGGACCTCTTGGGAGGTCCTGTTTTTTTGCGATAAAATGGGTTTTCTCAGCGTCTGCCGCCGCCGAAGCCGCCTTTGCCAAAGCCGCCGCCACGGCTTCCGCCGCGACTGCCGCCGCTGCGGCTCCCGCCGAAGCCGCCGCCACCGAAACCACCGCCGCGGCTGCCGCCGCCGAAACCACCGGAGGGCCTGCTGCCGCCGGAGGGACGGCTGCTGGGGCGAGGAGCGCTGGGACGAGAGCTGCCGGGTCTGGGCGCACCGGGCCGAGGGCCGCCGGCGGGGCGGTTATTGGGTCGCGGCGCACCGGGCCGTGGGGCACCGGGTCCGCCAAATGGGCGAGGACCGCCGGAGGGTCTGTATCCGCCGGAGGGCCGGGGGCCGCCGCCCATGGGAGGAGGCGGTGGGGGCCGGTGTCCACGGGGCGGACGGGGGCGGCGGGGCCGTCCCCAGAAGATGGGATAGTACATAGGCCGTACCACGCCCACCGGCGCGCCGGTGACGTACCGGCGGCGATAGCGGCGATAGCGCACGGCGTCCAGCAGCATCCACACCACAAAAATGGCGACGATCAGCAGGATAACGCCCAGCACGTCGACACCGCCGGGCTGGGCAGGTTCCGTCCAAACGGTGTCTGCCGACGTACTGCCCAACTGGGCCTGTCCGTAGAACACATCGGCCTGGCGGTAGAACGCCAGCGCCGCAGCGTCGAAGTCACCGCTGTAATAGGCGGACTCGATGGCCTGCTTCAGCTTGGCCTGCATGGTGTCGTAATTGTTCAGCACCCACAGCACATTGTCGCCGCAGGCCACATAGTAATCGTCGTTCCGCACCATCATCAGCAGCATGTCGTTGGCGCCAAGGTTCCAATCGGCGCCCAGCTGCAGGGCGGCCTCCTCCGGCGTCCAGCCTGTGAGGCTGTCCACCGTGGCCACGGCCACGATGGCATAATACTTGCTGTCCCACGCACTGTTGTACTGCCGGATGGCATCCTTTGTGGTGTCGGTCAGCATGCCCGCATCGTCGCAGATCCACTGGTGATATTCTACCTGCGGCAGCTCCGACGGCTGTTTTTCGATGTAGCCGGCCTTGCGGCTCTGGCCGATAAACACGGCGGCGGCGATGGCCAGCACCAGTGCGGCAAAGGCGATGCCGCGCTTTTCAAAAAATTTCATATGCGCTCCCCTTTCCAAAGGAGATGGTTTCGTTTCTCAGCTCCGCAGCTCCAGCAGCTTCTGCTTCAGCTCGCCTTCGATCCTACCCAGCTCGACCTCCGCCTCCTTGCGCTTGGCGGCGCCCTCCTTCTGGATACGGGCCACCTCGTCCAGAGTGGAGATCAGCTGCTGGTTGGTGTGCTGCAGCGTCTCGATGTCCACGATGGAGCGCTCGGCCTCCTTGGCGGTGGCAATGGTGCCCATCTTCAGGGTATCGGCGTTCTTCTTCAGCAGCTGGTTGGTCATCTCCGTCACCGCGTTCTGGGCAGCGGTGGCCTGCCGGCTGTGCTCCAGCCCCAGCGCCAGCACCATCTGGCTCTTCCACAGGGGGATGGTGTTCACCAGAGAGGACTGGATCTTCTCGATCATCTGGGTGTCGTTGTTCTGCAGCAGGCGGGTCTGGGGACCCATCTGGATGGAGACCATGCGGGTCAGCTCCAGATCGTGGAGCTTCTTCTCGAACCGGTCGCACAGGCTCACCAGATCGTTGTAGGCCTGGGCGTCCTCGGCAAGGCCGGTCTGCTCCGCCTTCTTGCGCAGCTCCTCCACCTCGGTGGCGCGGACCTCCGCCAGACGCTTCTTACCGGCCAGGATGTACATGGTCAGCTCCTTGTAGTACTTCAGGTTCAGCTCATACATCTGGTCGAACATGGCGACATCCTTCAAAAGCGTCACCTGGTGCTGCTCCAGCTCGTGGGCGATGCGGTCCACATTGGTCTCCACCTTGGAGTACTGGGCCTTCAGGCTCTCGATCTTGTTGCCGCTCTTCTTGAAAAGGCCGAAGAGGCCCTTCTTCTCGTCCTCCTCCTGGCCGAAGCCCTTCAGCTCCACCACCAGGTCCGAGAGGGACTTGCCGATCTCGCCCAGGTCCTTGGTGCGGACGGAGTTGAGGGTGTTTTCAGAGAAGGAGGCGATATTCTTCTGCGCGGCGGCGCCGTACTGCAGGACCACGTTGGAGTCCTTGATATCGATCTTCTGGGCGAACTCGTTGACCATCTTGCGCTCCGCCTCGGTGAGCTGGCTCTCATCCAGCTTGACCGCGTTGGCGTCCCGGACCTTTTGGGCCTCGGCGGCGTCCTCAGGAGCCACGGTGGGATTCAGGGTCAGGCTGGGCGCGTCGGGGGCCTTGGGGGCCTCGGCGGCAGCCGCCGCACCCATATCGGGGGTCAGCGTGAGTTCAGGGGTGAAATCGGTGTTGTCGGCCATATTGAACCATCCTTTCTAGTTGCGCCGCAGGCCCGTCAGGACTCGCTGCGGAGCTGCTCGCCCGTCAGTCCTTCCTGGGCCAACAGGTTTTCCATCACGGTGATGTCGGTGGAGATATCCAGGGCCTCGTCGCCGAAGAGGGCGTCGAGCTGCTTGTCGAAGGCTTTGGTGACCGTGTCCATCATCGTCTCGATCTTTCCCATGGTGCCGTCGATGTTGGTGCCGGACACG
>ERZ825896.2594-NODE-2594-length-16966-cov-3.774348_pt1 | contig 16966 bp, 13 predicted proteins | sample MGYA00519858_ERZ825896 | MGnify/ENA primary metagenome ERZ825896 (study PRJEB31778, sample SAMEA3449214) | human gut metagenome | biome: human gut; feature: human-associated habitat; material: faeces | place: United Kingdom | collected 2010/2012 ...
CGCCGCCCAAGAGCCCTGGAAGATTCATGTCAATGACACCGACAAAGAGAGAGCAGAGGGACAGGACGACTAGCACGGAGAATAAGAGAGCCGTAATTTTTTTCCCGTTGATGTGGACAACCTCCTTTGGAGCATAGAATGTAGTTAGCCATAGCTACTTTAAAAGCAAAACAAGAAGTTAGCTAATGCTAACTATTGGTTTTTAAAAAGATACCACAGCAGTGGGAAAAAAGTCAAGCAGATCTTTGTAAAAAAATGTGTACCTCCGGCAATTGCCGGAGGTACACATCGGTAATAGACAGGATATCAATAGGGTTTAACGACCTCACCGTCCATATAATTCAGATCTCCCTGCATGGAGATGGAAATCTGATAGATATCAGGCCGAATATAGGACTCCGTATACTCCATAAGTCCCTGTTCACAGTGCGCAGTACGGTAAGTAACCAAAAGCGGAGCGCCCACCGGTACGCCGAGCAGATTAGATTCCAAAAACTTGGCGGTATCAGCCGCAATGTTTTCATCTACAGAGACAGAGACGACATGATAGGTCTCCTTCAGACACTGGTAGAGGAAAAAGACCTGACCGCTGAATTTTTCCAGACCAGGGGCCAGATGGCGGGGGACGTAGCTGACGACATAGTTAAAAGGGGTGTTACCAATTACCTTGAGGCGGCGAACCCGATAGACTGGAGTGCCTAAAGCCAATTCCAGGGCGGCCGAGGCCCGGGTATCGGCGGGAACAATATCCACGACTGAGCTCATGGCGATGGATTCACCGTCCACCAAGTATTTGCTGGAGACGCCAATGACGTCGCGGTAAATTTGAGGAGCAGTCAAACGGACTTGGCTTTTGCCGCTGATGACTTCTGTACCTCGCCCCTGCTGGACATTGACCAGTTTTTCCGACTGCAGCAGGGAGACGGCCTTACGGACAGTGGTGCGGCTGACCGAATAGAGTTCGGTCAGCTCCACTTCAGTAGGCAGAAAACTTCCGCGCAGGTATTTACCATTGAGAATAGCCTCTTTCAAATCGTTATAAACAGCTAAATATTTGATGGGATGGTTTTCTGCTGCATGGAAGCTCATGCAGTTCACCTCACTTGACAGTCTTAAAAGTAGTGACCTTTTCATATCTAAAGATACCACACTTGCCGACGGTTGTCAACAATTTTAGCAATTAGGAGCAGAATAAACATATTTTTATTGTATGGCTTATTTTGCATATGATATGTATATTATATATAAATTTTTGCTTATAAAATTGTCTATTATACAAATAATATAAAATACTCTTGACTAAAATGTGATAAATATATTATTATTAAAATACAAATTAAATACAATATAAGGGCGGGACAAGTGAAAGCGAAGGAGGAAAAATGGCATGAAGCAGGATCAACTGACTGAATTGGCAGGGATTGACCGCAAAAAAATGGAAGAATTTTGTGCATATCTGGAGTTTGCCAGTGATGGGAATCTGGATTTGGAAGCCCTGCTGAACAGCGAATATGGAAGTGAGCTGCTGCGCCGGCTCAAAATCCGTTTTGTCATCGAGGATGATCCGGAGCAGGCTGCGGCGTACTATGAGACTTTGGGCCTGCGGCGGGAGATTTTCGGGGGGCAGGACTATTACACACACTGGTCTCTGATAACCCCGCTGAAGCTGGAGGAGGGCGAGAGATATCCGGTGATTTTCTGGAACCACGGCGGCAGCAACTCTATTGAATGCGAGGAGTGTATGACCGGCTTCCCTGAGGTGGCGGCGCGGGAGGGCGTTCTTCTGGTCCTGCTACAGAATACCAATTCAGACAATGTAGTACGGGTGCTGGAGCTTTTGAAAGAGAGATATCCAGTAGATTCCGAGCGGGTTTACATAGGTGGATTCTCCCAGGGCGCCACTCAGGCGCAGAGCGCCTATCACCACCATCCGGAGCTTTTTGCGGGCTGCGTGACTTCAGGCAACGACATCCTTCGGCCTTGGGATAATTTCAATGTGGTTTACACAGAGGCGGAGCTGGCGCGGCTGAAAGAACTTTGCGTCCCGATGATACAGATGGTGGGGCTTTGTGAGCCCTCCAGCTTCGTTCCGCTCAATTCCTGGAAGCCCAGAGTAGTATTTCCCGGCAAACCTAAGGGAGAGGCGGACTCCTGCCGCCGTCCGGGGAAACATGCAGATCTGGATCCCACCCGGATCCATCTCCCGGCGGTGGATGGAAAACCCATCTGGCGGATGGCTGACGTCTATAAACCACCCGAAGGTGCCGATATCGGCCGCTGGGCGATGGAACGGGTCAACAGGCGCCTGGAGCTTTTGGGCTGTGAACCCCGGGAGGTGGAGAAGTGCCTCTCCTATGCGGGACAGGAGGGGGACGAGCTGCACCGCCTCATTGGCATATACGGAGACTACGAGGCTGTGGAGCAGTATTATGGTTACCGGCACTATACCGTAGGCGTCAATAACCGGGCAGGGTATGAGGTTTACCGCATTGTGGCGGTGGAAAACAGCCCGCATTGGCCCCAACTGACGATTGGCGAGCAGGGGTGGAAGTTTCTCAGCCGGTTCCGCCGGGACAGCAGAACTGGAGCGCTTGTCTGCAGGCAGGGCTAAGTGTTGAAATTGTGTGCAAAAGGGGGGCGAAGCAGAAGCCATGAGAGCAGGCGGCGGCTCCGACGCCGTAACCGCGAAATATTTTGGGAGGGAAACATATGGGAAACACGCTGCATAAGTCAAACAAACAGCTGCGGAAAGAGAAGACAACGCTGTTCCTCGGCTTAACCTGGCTGGATATCATCGGCCTTGTTATTATCCTGGGCTTCCGGTTTATTCCAGCCCCCGCGCCGCTGACGAAAGAGGGAATGCAGGTCATTGGGACGTTGCTGGGCATCGCCTTCATTTACTCCACAGTAGGTACCTCTTGGGGGACCTTCCTGGGCTGGCTGGGGCTGGCGGCCCCGGCCAAGGTGCTGATGGAGAGTAAAAATGGCCTCAACTCAGTGATGACACTGACGCTGGGTGACAACATTGTGGCCTTTGTGCTCATCAGCCTGATGCTGTGCTACGGTCTGAAACAGAGCGGCTTTATGGACCAGTTCAGCTATTGGTTCATGCGCACCAAATTTGCCACCAAAAGCCCCTGGAGCTTCTTTTTTGCCTGGATGCTTTTGTCGTTCATTCTGGGACTGTTTATCGAGACAATTCCGCTGTGCATTTTTATGCTGGGCGTCGCTCACCGGATGTTTGAGCGGATGGGATTTCAACCGGGAGACAAGTTCCCCAGCTGCCTGGTCATTGCAACGGTGTTCTCCTCTCTGTGCAGCTATGTGGCTACGCCGCTGGTGGTAGGAGGAGGTTATAAGGCCATGGCGGTTGCCAGCGCCTTCTTCGACGGTCAAATCCCCATGGTACAGTATTCACTGTGCGCGGCTCCTGCCCTGATCCTCACGTTCCTCTTCGTCTATCTAGCCATGCGCTACATTATAAAACCTGACACCAGCAAGCTGGAAGGGGCCAATTACGCAGCGCTCATGGGCGACAAGCCCCAGCCGATGACCCGTCAGGGCAAGCTGCTGACTGCAATTTACCTGCTGGTCATGCTGTTCTGGATTCTTCCCAACTTCCTGGACATGCTTGCTCCCGGCTGGGCCTTTACCAAGTGGTGCAGTGAGACCGGCTCCCTGGGCTTTGCCCTGATTGCACTGACCCTGATGTTCCTGCTCAAGGTGGACGGCAAACCGCTCATCAACATGGCGGATGCTTTCAAGTCGGTTCCATGGGGAATTGTCTGTGTTATGGCGACTACCCGGGCAATCGCCACACTGCTGTCCAAGGACGGAACCGGTTTCAAGGAGTGGATCGGCGTTATTGTCGGATCGGTCAGCGGGAATATCTCACCCTGGCTGATTGTGGTGGTCATTTGTCTGCTGTGTGCCGTATGTACCCAATTTGCCAGCAATACCCCGGTTTACACCATTGCCATTGCGGCCCTGGTGCCTCAGGCGGCTCTGCTGGGGATGTCCGGCGGAGGAGTGGCGGTCATGATTTCGGCCGCCGCCGGACTGGCGCTCACGCTGCCCTCCGGCTTTGCCTTTTTGAGCTATCTGGTGGGCGACGAGTGGTGCCGGAACGGCGACCAGCTCAAGGTAGGCACGCTCTCAGTCATCCTGCATTTTGTCCTCGCCATTACCCTCACCTTCGGACTGACCAGGCTGATTTTTGGCTGACAAGTTCAGAGCGGACAGGGGCAGCGGGACCGCCGGAATTTCATTCCGGCGGCCCCGCTTGCACTTTTTTGGAGAGACTGATATGATGAGAGCGGAGAAGAGGCAAGAGTGGGACTGGCCTGGTTACTGGAAAGGGGACGGCTGTATGGAAGGTCTGGCAAGGCTGTCAGGGCTATGCAGCAGGATTATGTACGCGCTGTTTATCGCCCTGCTGGCGGAGCTGGTGATCCATTTTGCCCTGAGCAATGAGGAGGCGCTCGGGACACTGGCGCTGTGCCTGGTGGGGCTGACGGCGGGCGTATTTCTGCTGTCTTTGGCCGGGCGGGCCGGGGAACGGATGGGGACGGGAAAGACATTGCTCCTGTTATTGTGCCTGTGTTTTGCGGTAAAGCTCGCCTGGGTGCTGCATGTGCAGATTAAACCGGCTGGAGACTATCAGGTGTTTTGGGAAACTGCACAGCAGCTGGCAGGGCGTGAGGTTATCTTTGGCGGGCGATATGTCGCTCTTTTTCCGCATCTCTTCGGCTACTCCTTTTTCTTGAGCCTTTTTATAAAGCTCTTCGGCACTGCGCCGCTGCTGGCCCCGGTTATCAATGTGGGCCTCACCACGCTCTCGGCCGCGCTGCTCTTTGATTTTTGCCGGAGGCTTCTGGGGAACAGGACGGCGATGAACGCCGTACTGCTGTGGATTCTCATGCCCTCCCAGACCATCTACAATATGTTTGTATTGTCCGAGCCCCTGTACACGACGCTGATATTACTCTTTCTCTGGATAGTCTTCCGCTTCAGGGAGCGTGTGGGAAAGGCGCGGCTCCGCAGGCTTATCTCCTTGGGACTATGTGCCGGGGCGGTGCTGGCAGCGGCAAACGCCGTGCGGCCTCTTGGACCGATCCTTCTGATTGCCCTGGCGATATGGATATTCGCCCTTCAATTGGAGCGCTGGCGGGAAAAGAGCTGGCGGCGGCAGGCGCTGTCCTTTGTCATTTTGCTGCTGGCAGCGTATCTGGCGGTGGGACAGCTCAACACGTCCTACCTCACCTCGCGCGTGGGCGGACATCCCGCGGCCACGCCGGGATACAGCATCCTGGTGGGCTTTAACGTGGAGTCGGGCGGACAGTGGAATCAGTCCGACAGCGATCTGCTCTATCGAATCAATGCCGAGGTGGGGCCCTGGGGGGCGAGCCAGGAGGTGCAGTCGCGGGTGATGGAGCAGGCAAAGGCGCGCATTGCCGCCCTGTCGCCCAAAGAAATCGCATCTCTTTTCTACCATAAGCTCCACAACCTGATGGGGAGCGACGACTCCGCCGTTTTTTATGGAGCCGATGTAATTGCACATCCCCGGGCGGCCAGACTGGCCAGCAACGCCTTTTATTACCTCAGCATGCTGCTTGCCATTGGGGGCGCGTCGGAAGCCTGGCGCCGGCGGGACCGCACCCTCCTCTTTCTGCCCATGATCTTTCTGGTGGGGCTGGTCTGCGCCCATATGCTGGTGGAGGTGGCCCTGCGCTATCACTACTCCGCGCTTATCACGCTGGTCATTCTGGGCGGGCACGGCGCAGAGCTTCTCCGGCAGCGCGCGCCGGCGCGCCGTGCGGCGAGACGGATATAGAAACGGAAAGGACGCGGCAAAAAGCCGCGTCCTTTCACATGCGGACAGGGGCAGCGCTCAGAAGAGCAGCGCAGCCGCGCCGAGGAGAACAACCAGCCCCACGGCGTTGACGGCCAGAAAGACGCCCAGATACCGCAGAGGGCGGGCCCCCTCGGTGCGGAGATAGAGCCGCAGGGAGATCAGACTGGCCAGAGATGCGATGGGGGTGCCCAGACCGCCGATATTGACGCCCAGCAGAAGTTCCTGCCAGCGATCTGTAAAGCCTGAGAGGAGAACTGCGGCGGGCACATTGCTGATCATTTGGCTGGCCAATGCGGGAGTGAGCATGGGGGCGGCGGACATCAGCCCTTCCAGAGCGGTTCGTACGGATTCGATCCGGCCGATGTTTCCTGCAAAGAGAAAGAAGCACACAAAGGTGAGCAGCAGGCTGTAGTCTACACGCCGGAAAACGTCACGGCTGAAGAGCAAGAGAAACAGCGTTACAATCAGGAAGAGCACTCCATAGTGGAGCACATGGAGGACAGAGAGCAGACACAGCGCAAAAAGAACGGCATATCCCGCCAGCAGCCTGGGCTCCCGAAGGACTGCAGGTGCGGAAAAGGTCACCTCCAGACTCTCATCCTGAATGCGCAGGGCGGCCAGGGCCAGGAGTGCCAGGCTGATGAGGACAACAGGGATGGTTGCCGCGAAAAAGGCGGCGGGCGGGATATGGAATTTCTCATAGAGGAAGAGGTTCTGCGGGTTGCCGACCGGGGTGGCCATGCTGCCCAGATTGGCAGCTACGGTCTGAAGGACGACAACCCAGATCAGATGCCGCTGCCGCCCGATGAGGGAGAGAACCAATACGGAGAAAGGGACAAAGGTAATAAGGGCTACATCGTTTGTGATAAGCATGGAGCAGAAAAAGGGAAGGAGCACCAGCGCCAGAGAGAGCAGCCGCATCCGCCGCCGCCCGGCCAGCAGCCGCTGGGCCAGAACGTGAAAGAGCCCGCAGCGCTGAAATCCGGCCACGACAGCCATCAGGCAGAAGAGCAGGACGAGGACCCGCAGGTCGATATATGAGGCATAGGCGCTGGAGGGGGGGGACGAACAGCATGGAGATGAGGGCGGCACAAGCCGAGATGAGCAGCACGGCCTCCCTGCGGAGGCGCTTCAAAATGGAGCGGCTTTTTTTCACGGCAATCACCTCCAGCCCGGCGCTGCGTGGGCGCGCAGAGGCAGCTCACGAAACACGGCGTTGGCGCAGCGGATAAATTCCTGGGGACTGGCGGCCTTTTTCAGCGCCTTGGCGTGCTTTTCGCGCTCGTCAAAGAGATAGATGTGATAAAACCAGATCTCCTTCATCCGCAGCATCGCGTTGCGCTCGCTGCCGAAAGCCTGCGCGAAGCCTGTGTACAGAGAATCGTGAAAGGCCTGCAGAGTAGCCCGGTCCGCCGCCGGTCCGCCCGCGCACTGCCTTGCCAGCGCAGGATTGGCCACCAGCCCCCGTCCCAGCATCATGGCCTCCAGCCCGGGGAAGCGGCCGGAGAGAGCGGTGCAGTCCCCGGCAGTCACCAGATCGCCGTTGTAACACACCGGGATCCGGCTCGCGGACAGGGCGCGGGCGAAGTGCTCCATGCGCACGCTGTTCCGGTAAAAGTCCCGCTGCACCCGCGGATGGATAGTCAGTTCCGTGATAGGATACTTGTTATAGATAGATAAAAGGGGGCCAAATTCCTCAGGATCATTGACGCCCAGCCGGGTCTTGACTGAGACAGACAGTGGGGCGCGGGAAAAAATTTCCTCCAGAAAGCGGTCCAGCTCCTGGGGGAAGGCCAAAAAACCGGCCCCTTTGCCTTTGGCGGCTACGGTGCCCGAGGGACAGCCCAGGTTCAGGCTGACCTCCCGGTAGCCCATGGCGGCCAGCTCTCCCGCAGCCCACAGAAAATCCTCCGCCCGGCGGGTCAGCAGTTGGGGAACAGCCGGGACGCCTTCGTTGTACATGGGAAGAATATCCCGCAGTTCACGCCGGGTAAAGACATGGTTCTGGCTGGGGGAGAGAAAGGGCATAAAATACTTGTCCAGGCCGGGGAAATAGCGGCGGTGGGCATTGCGGTAAACCGCGCCTGTAATGCCCTCCATGGGGGCGAAATAGCAGCGCATTGTCATTCATCCTATCGCGTTCAGAGTTGCGGCCGGGCCGCATAGATGCTATACTGATTCAGGAAATGGAGGGAGTACGATGAAAACGGAATGGCTCGCCACGGGACGGGGATACGAGATCCCCTGTACGTTCAGCATCGGGCGGGAGAATACGAAGGTCTGCGTGGTCGCCCATGGATTCGGCAGCAGCAAGGAGAGCCCCACCGTGCAGATGCTGCTGAAAGCGCTGCCGGAACAGGGCATTGGGGTTGCTGCCTTTGATTTCCCGGCCCACGGGGAGAGCAGGGTGGATGGGGAGTACCTCCGCATTCCCAACTGCACCGCCGACTTGGCCGATGTGGAGGCCCTTGCCCGGACGCTGGCTCCCGGGGCTGAAATTACATACTTTGGCTCCAGCTTTGGGGCCTATACGACGCTGATTTACCTGTCCGGCCTACCGGGCGGGGGAAGGCGGGCATTTTTCCGCTCGGCGGCGGTCTGCATGCCCGCGCTCTTCCGCCGGCCGACGAAAGCGCAGGCGGAAGCCATGGAGCGGGACGGATTCCTGATCCTGGGAGAAGACTACGGCTGTGCCCGCCCGCTGAAGCTCACCCAAGCCTTCCTGGACGACCTGGACAGCCACGATGTGTTCCGTCTTTGGAGCAGGGAAAAGGCCGAGCTGCGTATGATCCACGGCGAAGCGGATCGCACCATTCCCATTTCGGAGGCCCGGCGCTTTGCGGAGCAATTCGGCGTCCCGCTGTCGGAGGTGCCCGGCGGGGATCACCGCCTTTCGATTCCAGGCGCGCCGGAGCGGGTGCTGGAAGAGACGCTGTCCTTTTTCAGGGCGCGGTAGGACCGCCCGCACAGCCGCTCCGTGCAGTTCCCGCAGCGGAGCGCGGCGTTGCTCTCTGGCCAGAAGCGCTCCGGGTGCAGCCGGAAGCTGAACTCCCAAAGAAGGACGATCGCGGCGGCCGGCAGGAGGAGGCTCCAGCTATAAAAGCTGGGGGCGAACGCCAGAGGGGTAAACATCATCAGGTGATCCCAGTTGAAAATGCGGCAGTCCGCGCAGCAGCGGTTGTGCATCATCCAGGCCCGAAAGGGGCACCAGAACAGCACGCAGATCAGATCACAGACATAAAAGAAGACGGAGCAGAGCAGAAGCTCCGCCGCTCCCACCAGCCCCAGTATCCGGGCCAGACCCAGGACGGCGGCCGCCAGAGCCCAGGCGGCCAAAACCTTTCCGGCGCCCCTGTCGGCCCGCCGTATGTAAGCCAGCAGCTCCTCCCTGCGCGGCGGCGGGGAGCTTGGGAGATAACGGCCGGCTCTGTACTTCTGCGCCCCCAGGGCAACCAGCCCCCGGACAGGAAGAAGCTGGGCCGCCATATCTGCAAGCCAGATCAGCCAGAGCAGATGGAGCCAGCCCGGCCGCTGAAAAAAGCCGCCCGCCTCTGCCACAGCAAACGAGGCGGGACGGAGCAGATACAGCAGAACCACGCCGGCAAACACGGCGGCGCGAAATACAAAGCGGAACAGGTAGCGCAGACGCATGGCAGAGCGTTTCATGGAGACGGCAGGACCTCTCATTTCCCAGTGTCCTGCCTAGTATAGCGCTTTTTGGGGCTGGATTCAATATCAGATTCACAGGAAAAAGGGCCCCGCGGATTCCCGCGGGGCCCTTCCTGACATTTGGAGTTTATCCGTCCTTTTCATCGGCGTATTCGTAGCTGGCATTTTCGTCAATATGATCGAAGAGAAGCCGGGAGCCAATCCAGAAGCGATAGCGAACCCGCGCGGAGAGGCTCTCGTGGATGGTTCGCGTCATAGCCCCGGCGCTGGGCGCCCGCAGGGGCCTGCCCTCTCCGGACAGAAGCTCTGCCGTCAGGTGATATGCCCCCTGGCGGATCTCTGCGCCCAGGGGGCCGTAGCGCAGAATTTTTACCCCCAGATAGGTGGCCAGGCGGTATTCGCGTCCGCCGTGGAGGAGGGCGCAGATACAGCCCTTGAAACGCCTGCCCAGGAAGGGGATTTCCGCCACGGAGAGCATGATGCAGTTCCGGTCCCAATTGCACTGCGTCCATAGGTAGTCGGCAGGAAAGGAGCGCCCCCGATCGGTCTCGATGTAGCCGGTTCCGCCGTCAAAACACATGGGCTTTCCATTGAGGACAAGGGTTCCTGAAAGGCTGTGCCTCAGGCTGACTACGCCGTGACAGCACTGCATGACGGGTTCGGCCAGACGAAAGGGGCCCATGATATCGGTGCGGAGGGGGGTGAGCGGACCGTACCGCAGCGTGCCGGATAGCTCCAGCCCCTCCCCTGTGATTTGAAGCGCGGCGCCCGCCGCCGAGATCCGGCTTTCTCCCACCCGGATCGCCAACTGCTTCCGCTTGGCGGAAAAGTCCCGGTTGGAGATGTTGAAGGTATACGAGCGATCATCAGTGATGACCTGAAGAGAAGCTTTCAGCTTGGCTCCGTCGGCCTCCCGGTGGACAGCGGGGATCAGCGCGATTCCGCCGTCGGGGCCCCGATGCTTAAAATAATATCCCTCAAACCAGGCGCCCAGTCTGGGCGGCTCATGAAAATAGCGCAAATCAATCACCCCGTGGTTATCTTTGACAGAACCAGGGGAAATTAACCCGAAAGGGCAGAGTTGTTATGGGGGAATGGAAATCTTCGACGGTCAAGCCTTCTGCCACGGTCGGGGTCTCCTTCATTTGCGCTATGAGGACATAAAAGGTAGCGACGGCAAGCCTTGTGCTTGCCGTCGCTACCTTTCATATCCCGTGAAATAGGGAGATTGCATTTTTTCAATGGTATCTTTTCTTTATCAGCCAGTTCCATTTTTTAAAACTAAAAGTATTAAGTTAAAATATAGTTATTAAAAAAAAACTTGCTGAACCAATTGACTATGGAAATATAAACAAGGGGAAATTTTAACTTGTCCTTTTGTATCGGCTTGTTTTGGTATTGTAATTCCCCTTAGATAGTAGGCTAACGTATCTTTCATATTTTTGGCATGAAGATCAGGAATTCCTTTAAAGCGGTAGGCAATGCCCGACGCATTGGCTTTCTCAAAGATGAAGTCACAAAAAATCTGCAATACATCACATAAGGCAATTTTATTTGAGAACAAGTTCTGCTTATTTTCCACTGAAAAACTATATTAATTAAAATTACTCTTTGTAGCGTTATAACGACCAGAGAACCATAGCCGCCCGCGTATGATAGGGCTGTTATGGTTCCTCGTGATTGTCCTCAAGATGATCCAGTGCATACCGGCAGCATTGCAAAATCAGTTGGTTCACAGGAATCCCTGTCTTCTTATGTAAATCAACGAGTTCTCGGTCCATCCATTCGGTAAAACGGACGGTTTTAGGAATATTGGTTGCAATGAATTTGCGCTTCCGATCTGGCTGGAACATCAATTTACTTCACCACCTTATCCGCTCGCTATTCTTCTATTAAATGGTTTGTCACTATAATAATTTATTTTTTCTCCAATGTTAGTGATATATTACTAATTATTAAAATAAGGTAAATTACTATGCATAAATAAGACAGGGATCATGCTTATATAAGAAATTCCTCTTATAGTATAGACAGGTTTTCTTTTTTAATAAATCCACCAATAGAAAGATAGTATTGCTAATAGGGGGAGTTCTGAGTAAATTTTAAAAATTAGATCCAAAGTGATACAGGATTAGAAGTTCACTGCGGAGTTTCTGAATAAAATCTAAAGGGCGTACCAAGTTGGAAGTGACGGGAGACGGCCTGAACCTATCTCATCTCCCGGAACGGGCTGTGCCCTGCTAAACGAAGAACAGTGAGCCGTCTTGGATGAGGCGGAGACGCTGTGCATATAAAATATGGCGTATGCCCTCCGCTATGTCCTCTCCATCCTGGCGGTAAGGCAAAGTTCATCGGGAAGCTGCTCCGGCATCAGGCGCGGCAAAAGATATTCCGGCTTAAAATAGAACGGGCCCCGTTTTTGAATGAGGTCAAAAACGGGGCCCGTATTGGGAGGGGACAGTTGAACGCCATATTCGATTGCTGTAGAGCGGCCCGCTACAGCAGGCTCCGAAGGATTTGAGGGATCTCATCGAAATTATCAATCCAGATTATATTCAGGCCCAGTGCCGCATAATACCGCTCGCGAAGGCTTGCGTCGATATCTTTATACAATTCCAATGCCTTTTGATCCACTTTTCCATTATTAGCAACATTATTTCGACGAAGAAAGGCAAAGTGCCTTGGCTTCTCATTATTTCTCCTGGCTACATCGAGCAATCTGCGCAGATTGGGATCGGTCAAGGAGCAGCCGATAAACAGGCACGTATGCTCTCTCAAATAATTGAGTTGCGCCAGATTTGACCAACAATATGCGTCACGATATACTTTATGGTAATCTTCCTCTGAGAAGATGAGATCCGTGTTCGGACTATCTTCATCAACCTTATAAGGCATATATCCGTGAACATGAAAAATACTCAGCTTGTCTGGAGTAGAAATATCGTCTTCGCACGAGAGCACGTTGGTTTGAATTTTTGATTTTTGGAGGCATCGTTCCAGCAGGTCATCAAAATTATATGTGATGACGCCTTGGACGCCGATATGGTTTCGCCGAGGCGTACAGATAGCTGCAATTGTATTCAGAAGTTCGGTATTTGCCCTCGGCTTTCTGCTGTATAAAACCTCATGTACCAATTTATTATACTCATCAGGCGAAAAGGCCCCTTTGATGTACCTCATCTGCGTTATGGGCGTATTTTCCTGATTTTGATGCGCCAACTCGATAATACTGTCAAGATACTCCGGCAGAATTCTGCTGTCCTTGTCCTTGATACGGCTTGCAATCATTTTTGAAAGCAAGGCGTTGAGCAGCTCATTCCACTGCGGGATTCCGGCGTCCTTTGAAATACCGGCGCCAACGAAGAGGGCAAGCTCTTCCCGCTCGTATTCTCTTTTTAGCGCGGAAATGAGCGCCAGCCGAACTTGAGTAGACTCCTGCTTGCTGGCCGGATTATTAATGGCCTCGTCAACAATGGCTGTTGCAGGGCTCTCAATAAACGCTTTAAACTCCTGGTTGTAGCCCTCGGTCAATTGGTCGAAATCGTCTATATCCCAAATATATACCTTCCGCTTTGCCCTGCTCTCCACCATTTGAACCATGCTCTGCTTGCTTTTTTCTGTAAAGGCAAGGCCCAAAATGAGGAGAATAGCGCCCGGCTCAGCTTCGCGTGCATTGAATGCAAAGCGCTCTATCGCTCGGAAATACCCGGATTTGTTGCTGTAGCCAGCCTTTATTTCCAAATAGAGAGGGCCTTGGATATCATCTATCCCATCAGGCAATAGAGCGTCAAAAGTAGATCGATCGTCTTCCAGGGTCAGGGTTTTCCCCTGCGCAGAGAGATAGTCGCGCAGCACATTGACGATATAGGATTCAAAGGCCATACCAGAGACCATTGGGCTTTGCTCTTCAAGCGTAGGAAACACAACAAATCACCTTCCCTCAAGCTTTGTGCGCTTGACATGGATAACGGGACGCACTTTTCAACGGGAGTATGGATAATTCTCAGGCTGCAAATATATTGTATCAAATGATCCGCCGCAAGAAAATAGTCATAGTGAATGAGGAGAGGGCTGCGAATAGAAAAAAGCTACATTTCAGCCTCTGTCAAAGGCTGAAATGTAGCTTCCTACTTGGAAGGGACGGTTAAAATCGATATTTTATAGAGACCGTATTATTCGTCTGAATAACCCTAATGACTTAATGAAAAGCCATCAAAATAGAATGTTCGACACAGCAAAAATCAAACACACCCTCTTGACAATTTGGTTCATATATTATTGACATTTACCTTTTATCTCTACTCTCTTGCTTTTTCCAAAAATGATATATCGGGTATTTAGGGAATTCTTTTTGCATGCTCTGATCCAGCCTATTAAAATGTATTTCAGCGGCAGATTGTTGATCTAAAAGTAGATATACTCCGACAAGAATATCCTCCTGCACATTTGGTGTTTCAATAATATGAAACAATTCTTTTACTTCGTCTATATCAAGTGGCCGTATTCGCTTTATAACCTGTAGTTTATTAATCAAACGTATGTTATAAGGAAGTTCTTCTTCAGTTGCGGTCATAATCCAATCTGAAAAATCTTGCGCAGCATTAATTATTTCACTTTTACCTACTTCATCATAGGCTGTCAATAAGTCAAGTAAGAAAAAATTAGCTCTTGCAAATGTTTCATCATGATGATCAGCCTTTTGAAATGATGGGAGTAGGGCGTCAAAACGCACATTATCCACATTTGCTAAGTCATCTGCATGAAGGAGAGCGTACCGTGAAATTTGCACTTTATCTCCTTTTAAATTCTCATAGACAAGTTCAAGATCGGTTTTGAAAAAATCAAAAATTCTATAGGTACCTTTTTGGCCATCAACTTTTTGTAAAAAGACCATAAATTTTAGAGCACCAACAGGTACTGATAAGATGCTTGGCAAATCTTCCTTTAGTCCAGAAACAGGTTTCTTATCTACAAGAGCTGTAACAAGATAGTGAATATTCCGCCAATCTCGATCTGTGAGGCATTTAATGTCAATGTCTTTTTTGCAGCCAAACATATCGAGCATCTGTACAATTTTATTAATATATTTAAGCCTGTTAGTTTCATCTTCAATAGAGAAATTTGTCAAATCAGCATCTTCTCTTATAAACGGGAAACTGACCCCATTATACTGAAAGCTGCCACTTGACAAAAATGAAAGTATAAAATCTAAATCAGTCGCGAGGACACGGATTTTATTAGATGTTTCATATTTAATTTTTATTGTATTATTGCTCTTATTGAAGATCAACGAAAAACTTTCTCCTAAAGTAGTCGTAGTAGTGTTGACATCTTGACACACAGTTACTTTGCTATAATACAATCTGTTTTCAATTGTGATTTGTGCCACTCTTTCTTCTCTTGTGATCAGATGCTGAGGAATCGCCTCTACTGGTTGAGGAATAGTACCGCCTTTTATATTTGCATATACATAGACTTCATTTGTTAGTAATGCTGTTCTGGGATCAATACCACCTACTGTTGCAACAGGAATTGTAATACTTTCCAATACACCTTGTTGACTGAGTTCTTCAAGAGTGTATAATCTCGCATCGCTAAAACTCGCTTGTTTTTGGCAGTTCTCTAAACAGTTAAAGAAAATCATTGCCCTTGTATTAGGGTCAGCCGGAAACTTTTTTAGTTTGACATTCTTGGTCTTTTGTTCCCCAATACCAGATAGGATTACCCGAATTTTAATTGGAGGCAGTTCAACATAATAAATCTGCTTTTTTACACCATCAGAAGCAATATAAACTACAAAAAATACAACTCCACCATCATAAAGGTAATTATTAAGATCTATTATGGATATAGGAAACGATATTTCTTCCTTAGAAAAATCATTACTTATTTTCCCTTTTACTTGAACTGGAAGTCTGCCCTTTAAATTTTCCTTCTTTTTATTCTTATTTTTATAAATATAGACAAACCCATCCCAAGAGGGTTCTTTATCATTATCCGCAATGAACTGATCAAGAAAATCAGAAATAACAATACTATCTCGCACCGCATTGACAGCAAGAGTTTCAATTGCCTTTTTATCCACTAATTACACCTCCCATCCCTTATATGACACAACTGTGCTCTTAGGAAATGCAGTTTTCTTCTGTACAATGTATTCTACACCATTTTACAGGAGGAAGCAAATTATGTGCATCAGCACAGAAGAAAAGCGATCCTTGGTTACCCGCTACCAAGCCGGTGAATCCGTCGCCGAGATTTGCGCCGACACCGGCGTGTCCAGAAGTACGTTCTACACATGGATCAAACCGTACACTGTGACCATAACAGACTCCGGTCATGCTGTCAGCCAGCAGGCGTTTATCAAAATGAAACAGAAACTCCAAAAGTTAGAACAAAAGATTGAGATTCTACAAAGGGGCAACTGCACGGTTTCAGCGCCGCTTCAGGAAAAGCTGCAAGAGCTTGCCAAACTGCATGGTCAGTACAGTGTCCATGCCTTATGCGAGGCACTTTGTGTATCCCGCGGTACCTTCTACAACCATATCTTCCGACGGAAAGAGGTAACAGCCTATGATAAGCGTAGCGTCGAGATAAAAGAGCATATCCAAGCAGTTTTCGATGAGAGCCAGCAAAGGTTTGGCGCAAATAAAATCGCTGCTGTGTTGGCAGAGGGAGGCATTCGGACTTCGCCCAAGTATGTGGCTGAACTGATGAAAGAAATGGGATTACAAAGTGTATCCATCTACTCCAAACGTGATTATCAGAAAAGTGAGCGGCTGGCAAAAAAGCAGAACATGTTACAGCGGCAATTCAAAGTGGATGAACCGAACCGTGTTTGGGTCAGCGACATTACTTGCTTTAAGGTTAATGGCAAGTATCTTTATATCTGCGTAATCCTCGACCTTTTCTCACGTAAAGTAGTAGCCTACAAAGTATCGCCAAAGAATAGTACCTATCTGGTCACCTCTACCTTTCGTCAGGCATATCAGAGCAGAAACGAGCCCCAGCAGCTGATGTTTCACAGCGACCAGGGTTCACAATATACATCCAACACATTCCGGAAACTGCTTCGCATGAACAAGGTCATCCAATCTTTCTCGAAGTCCGGCCGTCCTCATGACAATGCTGTGGCCGAGTCCTTCTTTGCCTCCATGAAGCGGGAGGAGATTTATCGGATCCAATATCACTCCGAGCGTCAGTTCATGAGAAGCGTTGATACCTACATAGAATTTTATAACACCAAGCGCCCTCACAGCACGCTCAACTACAAGACACCGGATGGATTCGAGTTGCTCCATGCACAAAGGAGAGGGCGGACAGGCTGATTTGGACAAAGGGTTCATAACTGGGTATTTTTCATTTTTCAACCATCAATCCTACGTCTTTCATCTTTGCGATATGGATTACCGGGCTGTACATGAGAAGAGAGAAAGCTTGAAA
>ERZ825896.2596-NODE-2596-length-16961-cov-4.131019_pt1 | contig 16961 bp, 13 predicted proteins | sample MGYA00519858_ERZ825896 | MGnify/ENA primary metagenome ERZ825896 (study PRJEB31778, sample SAMEA3449214) | human gut metagenome | biome: human gut; feature: human-associated habitat; material: faeces | place: United Kingdom | collected 2010/2012 ...
CACTTTCATAACTTCCCGTTTATTCATCTTTTCCTTCCACCTTTCGAATGATAAATCTTCCTAATATCCATGCAAATCCCCACTGTACTGCCAGATACATAAGCCATATCCAGACAGCATGTTTCAGCCATGCAATTCTGACGGCATGCGTATACATCCGAGCATGAAACGTTGCTGCTGTAAAGATACTGGTCACGACTATCGTTATCAGCTCCGGCAGCCAGTAAAAGTAATACAGTTCTCTTTTCAGGAGTGATACTCGTTCTTTCTTTCGCATTCCCATACATTTCAAAAAGTCAGCCCTTACTTTCTTATCACTCATTTCTGATAACAATTTAATATACATCAGGAAAAGGCCGGAAATGGTCATTGTAAGCAATACGAATGTATTTATGATCAGTTTCATCATATATTCTGTCTTCAGATCATTGACTGCCGTCTTTTTTGAATACCAGCAATGTACTTCGAAATCATACTGCGCTTCATATGTATGATTCTTTTCCAGCTTTTTCATTTTCTTTTCAATTGCTTTCTGGTATTTTGGGTCTGCCTGGATTAGTACAAGCTTCGTCGGACCCTGCTTAATTGTGACACCATCTATTCGCAAGGCCTTTTCTTCTATCTTGTCTCCGGTTAATATGTTCGTGTATTTCCACATTCCCTGTGCTTTCTTGAAATATGCATCCGAGAATACAACGATATTTTCCAGTTTTCCCTGACGGAAACATCCAATCAGACTTCCAATTTCTTCCCCTTCTATTGTTCTTTTCGGATATGCTTTGCTCGGCGAATATAAGGTATAATATTCACATGGAAGACCGATATGCAAAAATGGTTTCTTCTTTCCAAATGTCCAATCCACCGGCTGTGCCTTCACGGAGCGATCCTGTTGGTGCACCAGATATACCTTCTTTCCATTTCGATCAAGATGCATTGCTTCTTCCTTATACGATGAATCTACATATTTTTTCAATTGTTTGTATGTCGATTCAGAAATCCCGATCTGTTGTCCCTGTGGTCTTTTTCCTTGTTGCACGCCTTCGTTTTGTTCTGTCTTATCTGCATTTGCCACACGCACCATCGGATATTCTATGATTTTTGCCTGATAACCGTTCTTTATCCTATCAAAAATCGCATCATCTCCATTATCTGCAATACAGACAAAATCATACGGATACAGACTTTCCGGCTTCTCTGCAATCGTTACCGAAACTACCTGAAACAGAAAGTAAAACACTGCGCATACGTTCAATATTGTAAGTGCCAGCACATACCTTGCAGTTGTCTTTGATTTATAATACAAATGATTCCGGTTCAGCATCTGTGGCAGATATGCCGGTGTCTTTTTTGCACGTCTCAAATATCCGGCTCCTACAAAACGAATCAGTAAAAATATACCTGCAAAGAATGCAAAGAGCAGATACATACTTTCATGATTTCTCAACTGCCGGTATTCGAATATAGCGATCATACAGATTATGATTCCGGCTGTTATGAATAACTTTGTCCTCCTCTGCGGCATAGGTTCTTTTGCAATGTTTCTGATCGATGCCCTGACCAGATTGAAATCCGATACGATATCCCTGGTCGCCATCAATGCAATTATATACACTGCCAACACCACCAACGTACCTTTCACATAAGTAAGCCACGTCACCTTTGACAGAACAATTCCTTTTGCCAGCATTGAGAAAATCACTTTTCGGAACAGAAACATGATCATATTTCCCAATAGACCGCCGGCAATCAGCGAACACAAAAAAGCGACTGCGATCTCTATCCCAATAATCGTATACAACGCTTTTTTTCGAATTCCCAGCGTCACGAATACACTGTAATTCTGCGTCCATTTTTTCATGTAAAATACGAGAACAAACACCATCAAAAAGATGGCACATACCGCCATCGGAAGCATTGCATTCAGCAATATCCTTCCAAGTCCTTCACCCAGCAGGAAATTCTCTGCCCGGTGAGCCTTCGCCATCATCTGATATATTCCAAGTCCTGCAAAGGAGAATGCAGAGACGATTACACCACAGAACAGCAGGAGGCCGTAATCTTTCCAGTCATATTTAAAATTGTGCCAGACCATCTGATAAAAAAGTTTGGTATAATTTCCCGGAAAATATAATCTCCTGCGCTCTTCTTCTTTTTCTTCCCGTTCCTTTTCCGCAAATATTTCTGCTGATTCCTTGGCATCTTTCCATACATCAAGCATTTTTCTGATCAGCACTTCTGCCATAACAAATATCATGATGATTGCAGGAATCAGAATCGTTTTTGTTGAATTATCCGCAAGCATTCCAAATCCGGATTCATTCACCACAATATATAAACCTAGAACAACTAACGCAGCGATATTCAGATAATATTCCTTATGCAGCCACTGCGTCACTATATGTAATACAATCACGATCTGAAATACAATAAGCAGTATTAACTGTATCCGGATTATCGTAAGATTCCCATCCCAGACAGATGCTGCCATCTCCGAAAGTGCTTTTATTCCTTTTGCTTTGATTCGGAAATATGCTGCATATATACTGTAATTTTTCCCTTTCAAAACCACCCACGGAAGCTGAATAAAAATCAAAATCATACCGTACATAATTGTCGATACAATATATCTTCTTTTCTTTGTTTCTTTCATATTCACCTGCCTCCTATCCGTAAATAGTAATCACAACCTCAAACCGATCCTCCTGGCTTTTACACTGAAACATTCCATTGTATTGTTCTACAATATCCCGGATATTTTTCATTCCATAACCATGTAACACTCCATCCTTTTTTGATACAAAATTTTCATCTGTCTGTATTCCCATATTTTCAGCCGCATTTACAATCTCGATGTATAAGAGCTGATTCTTCTTTTTCATTTTTATATGTATCCAGCGTTCTCCTTCTTTGATCTGCTCACACGCTTCCAACGCATTATCCAAAAGATTTCCAAAAAGTGAAATGATCTCTCTGTCAGAAAACGGAAGCGTTGTGAATACTTCCGTGCTGATCTGCATCTGCGTCTTTTGCTTCTCTGCCTCCTTCTCTTTCTGGTTAAGAATCATATCCAGCATATGGTTTCCTGTCCATATCTGGTAATTGTAATCCAACATGTCCCGGCTGAGTTCGTTCAGATATTCTTCCTTTGATCTGACAAACTCGTCTATGCATCTCTTGAATCCGCTTACTTTTACACTCCCCTGATACTTCATCCGTACTACGTTCCATATACTTCAATAATTCTATCAATTCTGTTGACACCAGCTCCGGATGTTTTCGATTCGTATTCTGACTCAGTATGATATCCAACATCGTCTTTACATTTTCCGGGTCATCCATCGCTTCATCGAACAGAAATTTATCCAGCAAGTTTAATTCTTTTAATGATTTTCTTTGGTTCATAAGCAGTTCTCCTCTCTTGCACAGATATAATACCTGCAGAGAAGAACTGTTTAGCTTTATGCATATGATAACACAGAATTTATATATATACCAGTATATACCGTTATCTTCTTTTATCAGGCATGTATTTATCTGTTTTTTATGATTTTCATCTGGGATTCTTACCCGATTGTTTGGGTTTGAAGTAAATGAATTGGTAAATATAGATGCGTTGCAGATTTTTGTAAATCTTCTACAAATTATCCCCGGACAATTTCACTCCATAGACATATATTATATTGTAGACACATATATGAAAGGAAGGTTAAAAATATGGCTCAATTTACGAACCAGGCACAACTCCGTTACGGAAATTCTGTTACTAATTCAAATATTGCTGTCGGTGAGATTCTCGAAGTGTTGTCAATCTCGAAAACTGCAGTAAAAAACACTTATCATCCGGGAGGTACCGTCACCTATATTATAAGTATTGTCAACTCCGGTACCACTCCTATTACAGGACTTACACTCACAGATGACCTTGGTGCGTATGCATTTTCTACTACTTCACTGACACCGTTAACGTATCTGGACAACACGGTAAAATACTATACAAACGGAACGTTACAGGCTGCACCTGCTGTAATCGCAGGTCCTCCGCTTGTCTTCTCTGGATTAACTATTCCTGCAAATGGCAATCTGACACTGGTCTATGAAACAGCTGTAAATCAATACGCTCCTCTCACCAATGAATCATTCATTACCAACACGGTTACTGCAAGTGGAGACGGCATTACTTCTATCACCGCTAAGGAAACGGTAAATGCAGAAGCCTTGCCGCTCTTAGGTATCACAAAATCTATCAGTCCGGTACCTGTTACTGAAAACGGAAGCCTGACCTACACGTTCCTGATTCAGAATGAAGGAAACGTTCCTGCAAATGAAGCCACGGCCGTAATCGTTACCGATACGTTTAATCCAATACTTTCTAATCTGACTGTCACCTTCAACGGAACCACATGGACAGAAGGTGAAGACTACACTTATGATAAAACTACCGGTACTTTCGCTACCAGTGCCGGAAAAGTTACTGTTCCTGCAGCAACCTTTACCGTCAACGAGACTACCGGTGAATGGAGTTCTAATCCGGGATTCAGCACTCTGACAATTACCGGAACAGTATAAGCATTAAAAAATGGCAGGAGAGACCATCTGAATAATGTCAGATGGTCTCTTCTGTTTTGCGATTATTTTCCGATTCAATCTTCTGTATCATATTGTTCCTCAATGATATGTTTCACCTCTGAAACATCCATATCCAATACATCTGCAATCTCCTCAATGGACATCTTATGATTCATTTTTCTGAGCAATTCTCTTTTTTCTTTTTGTCTTTCCAGCAATTTTTCTTCCCATGCCTGCATATACTTCACCTCTGTTTTTTCACTTGCTTTAATCCGACAAACTCGTCTATGCATCTTTTGAATCCGTTCACTTTTGCACTGTTCTGACACTTCATCTGTACTGTGTTCCATATATTTCAAAAGTTCTATCAGTTCTTGGGATACCAACTCTGGATGCTTGCCCCTGGTGTTCAGGAATATCCTTGTTGCACCATCATCCAGCTTTAGTTCCGGAACCTCCTCACATCTTATCTGAAATGTATAACGATATAAGTCATATCCAAATAAATCAAACGATGTAATCAGCACAATCAATACCTCGTTCAATAAGTTGAAATCAGTAACTCCCGGCGACAGCAGTTTACTGTCGATGATTCCCTGATACAAACGACTTCTTTTCGGAAGATTATGCGTATTTTCTTTCTGCGCCTCCACTTCGTATATCACATCATCTTCATCCATAGCATAGACATCTAACCGGATCTGCCGATTATCCGTAGACGTTCTCTGTTCCTTCTCTGTCTGCGGTGGATGTTTCAGATTCGTCTTTTGACTTAATATGATGTCTAACATCGTCTTTACATTTTCAGGGTCATTCATTGCTTCATCGAATAGAAATTTGTCCAGCAAGTTTAATTCTTTTAATGATTTTCATTTGTTCATAAACAGCTCTCCTTTCTTATACAGATATAACTTCTTTAAAAGAAAAACTGCTTATTTTTATGAATATCATAGCATACATTTTATATATATACCAGTATATATGAACAACTTTCTTTATCAGGCATGTATTTATCTGTTTTCTGTGGTTTTCACTTTTGATTAATGCCCGAATATCTGGGCTTGAAGTAAATGAATTGATAAATATAGATACGTTGCAGATGCTAGAATTTATCTGCGTGCCGCTAGAATAACATGCCTGATTTTTATTTTCAATGCAATTTCTAGAAATACTGATTTTTTGTGAACTTTCTACAACTCCTTCATCTTCCCAAGAATCTCCTGATAAAACGCTTCCTGATCCACGCCATTTCTCATATCTTCCAGAATCATTCCATCTTTCAGAAGAATCAGCCTGCTGCAATAACTTGCCATCTTCGGATCATGTGTTACCATAACAATTGTCTTGCCAAGTTCCCGATTGATATGACTCAGTGTATGGATTACCACATCACCGGACTTAGAGTCGAGGTTTCCGGTCGGCTCATCCGCAAGTATCAGATCCGGATTGTTGATCAATGCTCTGGATATCGCCACTCGCTGCTTTTCGCCTCCGGATAATTCATACGGCTTCTTGTTCATCAGATGTGTAATTCCGAACTGTTCTGCATATTTCTGCGATTCTTCCATACACTCTTTCGCACTCTTCTTATCCAGGATCTTCGGAAGCATGATATTTTCCCTGACGGACAGACTGTCCATCAAATAGAAGTCCTGGAACACGAATCCGATCTTTCTCCGTCGTATGTCCGCAAATTCATCCTTCCACAAATCTTCCGTATCATGTTCTTCAAAGAACAGCTTTCCTCCGGTCTGACGGTCTATCATACCCAATAGTTTCAAAAGTGTCGTCTTTCCACATCCGGATCTTCCCATAATTCCGACAAACTCCTGTCTCTGGATAGAAAAATTTAATCCCTTCAGGACGTGGATCTCTTTCTTCTTTTCACCATCTTCTCCATACTGCACATAATCACGGACCAGATTCTCTGCTCTTAATACGTCTGCCGTTTTTTTATTTTCATTCTTTTCTAATTTTTCATTCATTACAAATCTGCTCCCTTTTCAATCTTTTTCACAATCGTATCTTCCAGCCACTTCAGATTCAGCCACTGTAATATGAAATATATAATCCAGAGTACACCTGCATTTATCACATAATTCTTCACATCATTCAGATGATAATCCCTGAGTCCAAATACAATTCCAGAATACAGTACCGTAACTATAACGACAATAACAGATGGGATCGTCACAAACCGGCTGATTTCCTTTTTCTCGATGCAGATCCGTTCCCTGCGATTCATTCCCAGACGGTTCATGAACTGATACCGTTTCCGCATATCCGGCAGTTCCATCTGAACCTTCATATGAAGTAGGAGCATACTGATCACAGATAAAATAATAAGCACAAATCCATTCATCACACATTCAAGGATTCGCTCCATCTGCCGCTTTTTCGCTGCTTCTGTCTTCGTATATGTACTTTTTACAAGCGAATCAAATGACTCATCATATGCATGTTGCTTTGCAAAATCTATTGTCAACTGATCTGCTTTTTTCTGGTATTTTTCCGGTACATTTGCAAGGACAAGTTTCGTCGGCCATTCATGGATATTTTCTTCCAATACCGCATCCGACGTTTTTATTTTTTCTCCCGTATTCATGTCTGTCGTTTTCCAATAGTCTTTTATTTTGTCAAAATATGCATCAGCGAATACAATAAGATTCTCGTATTTTCCCTGTTTGAATGCACCGATCAGACTCGAAGTCTCGGAGCCTGTAATCGTCCGTACCGGATAATAAATCTGGTGCTCCATTGTATCAAAGCCAAACAATGGCTGTCCGATATGCAGATTCGGATGTATCATCAACTGATAGTGATCAATTGGTTTCGCCTTTGTTCCCTGATCTTGCTGATACACGACATAAATTTTCTTTCCGCTCTTGTCAAGATTCAGATGCTTTTTCGGTTTTTCTCCGACTGCCTTCTTTAACTTTCGATAACTGCTCTCTGATATACCGATATTCTGGCCTTGCTGCCAGACAAGATCAAATGGTCCTTCCAGACGTTCTGTATTATCAATCGTTGTTGCCCGGACCATCGGAATACTGGTCACTTCTGCTTTGCATTCTTGCTTAAGCTTTTCGATAATCCCTGTATCATTACTATTCGCAAGCCATACATAGTCGTATGGGTACAGCGTATCCGTCTTATCTGCGATTCTGTTAGATACAACTTTTACCAAGAAAAAGGACATCACACATACATGTATCACGATCATAAGTGTCAGATACTTTACAGTTGTCTGGTATCTGTGTCGTATCATATGTTCTTCCGGAAGGGTTCGCAGGTATTGATCCATAGACGTTTCTTTTTTACGCAGGATCATGGCACCTATATTATACAGAAAAACATACAAACACAGGAAGAACCCACACAAAAGAAAGATACTCTCTGAAAATCTTCTCTGTGTATACAGATACAGGACGATTACTCCCAGCAGCCCGCTGATCAACGCCCCTGCTTTTCTGTATATTCCCGGAATCTTCTCACTTTTCACCGCTGCATTTCTGGCATCGGCGGAACGTTCTCCTGCATGGATATCCCCAGAGATACCAAAAGCAAACAAACAGATAACAGCTATCACGATTGCCGTGATCAGATACACCTTCCACGATACCTCTGATTTCATATCGATTTTAGGAAAATGCTGTATAACAGCGGCATATATGCCAAACAAAATGGCTCTTCCAATCACAAATGCCGTCACCAGTGCCACCGCAAATCCGGCAAGTAATTCTCCGATCCAGGACCAGAACACGGCATTGCTCCGCATGCCAAGTGTCCGGAAAATCCCATCATCCGCCATCCGTTTTTTCCGGTAGAATACCATGACAACCGTAATCAAAAACAATGATATCAGTACGATCACGATCAGGCAGTCCTTCATAATCTCAGTCAGCCCAAGCCCTAGTAATTCATTATCATATCCATAGCTTCCGGAAAATGCCTCTCTCATTCCAAATCCAATGAACAGAAATGCTGCCGATAACAGAACCGATACAAATAAAAAAGAAAAATCTCTCCAGTGATATTTAAAATTCTCCCACAGCACATGGTAATAAAGCTTCGAATATTTCCCTGGAAAATATAATCTTCTTTTCCGTTCCTGTTTATAATGCTTATCATTTTCCTGAGTTTTCAGGATCTGTTCACCGGATTCTTCCCATTCTTCCATGGATTTATGCATCAGTAACCGTATCCCCGTCCATATCGGAAATACTGCCAGATACCCAAGTAGATACATCGGGAACACCTGTATCGTACCCGCACTGCTCCATGAACTGTTAAGTCCAATCTCGGCCACTACCGACAGCATTGCAAATAATCCGATAAGTTCTATGATAGATAAAAATTTTATTTCCCATCCCTTGATGTTACAGATAAGCCGTATTGTTTCGATTACTTCAAGAACGACATACAGCATAACACATACCGTGAATGTTTTTGCCAGTGTATGAATATCCAGTGGTAATGCATCTGCTGCTCCGTCTAAAAACGTCGTGTTATATGTATCTGCACAACTGTGATTTCTCAACACAGCAATTACATACATAATAAAATTCTTTCGTTCTCCCGTTATATTCATCCACGGAAACAGAAAATATATCTGAAGTATGATCCCCAGAATAATATTCATCCGTCTCTTTTTCTCTTCCATTCTCATTCCTCTTCCGCCCCTCTTATATCATATATCGAGATGATACAGACCAGATACTCCCCGTAAATTTTATATCGGAATATGCCGTCATATTTTCTGACAATATCCTGTATGTTCTTCATTCCATATCCATGAAGTATCTCATCTTCTTTTACTGATACAAATCCTTTCTGATTCTGCACCGGCATTTCTTTAATTGCATTTGAGGTCTCAATATATAATAAATGATTCTTCTTTTTTATCTTAATTTTTATCCAGCGCTTTTTATCTTGGATCCGTTCACAGGCTTCCAGCGCATTATCTAGAACGTTTCCAAAAAGTGAAATAATCTCCCTGTCTGAAAACGGAAGGGTTGCAAATACTTCTGTCTCAATCTGCATATCCGTCTCTTTCTCTTTTGCATCTTTCGTCTTTTGATTGAGGATCATATCCAGCATGCGGTTACCCGTCCAGATCTGATAGCTGTCATCCAGCATATCATCACTTAATTCATTCAGATACTGGTGCAGTCCTTCCCAGTCTCTCTCCTGATCGTATTTTTTCAATGCAAGCAGGTGATTTTTCATATCATGTACAACCTTCCGGCTCTTTAACATTTCCTGATATTTTTCTTCCAGCGCTTTCACTTTTACCTGCAGCAACTGTTCGTCCCGCTCTTTCAGTTCTGTCTTATGCTTTGCTATCTCCGTATCCCATGCAGCCGCCTCGATATCCAGAAACATCCAGATTCCAATAATACCTATGAATATCACCATATACATATAGATTCTAAGCTTGAACAGCGCACTGTCATCCAGATAGATGTATGAAGCATCAAGATATAAGAAAAAAAGAACGATGGCAAGAACCCAGACATACCTGTGTATATCAAACGTTTTGATCCCTTTCATATGTCTGTACAATTGCCATAGTTCGATCATCTGCATCACAATCATAAATGCTATGATCATGGTAAATGTCACTGCCGCAAAACCGGAATATTTCCATAAGATTGGATGCCCAGATAAGAAAATATAATTATATGCCTTGATGCAGCTTTCTTTCCGGAATATCTCGATCAGATACACGTGAATCGTGTGATACCCTCCGTCTATACGGATCCATGGAAAGAAGAAATATATTTGCAGCAGAATCCCCATACAAACATCTGCTTTTCGCTTTCTCGTCCATTCTTTCATTCTACATTTCTCCAATATTCCATGATCCGTGTCTTCACATCCTGAATAGTCTCTGCCCCTGCCTGAATCTTAATCCCGTCTTCCAGATAGACTGCATCCGTTGTGATCCTGTCTACATGATCGATATTGATAATATGACTTCTTCCGGCAAATATAAAAGCCGGGCTTTTCAAATCTTCAAAAATCTGATGCAGCGCCAGACGTTCTTTGTATGCGCCATTTACCATTACAAATTCAACATACTTCTGCCCTTTGACCTTGCGGATACAGATAATGTCTTTATGATATAATTTTCTCTGGTCCGTCACCCCACCGATCCAGAAGAAATTCTGGCTCTCTTTTTGCTTTTCCTGATAAATTTTCTGTAATACTGCCGGCAAACGTTCTTTCATATCTCTTTTCAAAATATACTGATATGCCTCGAGGACATAACTATCCACTGCAAATTCGGCGTACGATGTCAGGAATACCAGGCAGATATCTTTTTGTTCTGCCTTTAAAATTCTTCCCAGATCGATCCCGCTTTTCCCCGGAAGATCAATATCTGAGATAACTACATCGTAGTGCTTCTTAACTTCCAAAAATTCTTCGGCTGTTTTATATATTTCGGTAGTTATATCCTGCACCTTAAGTTTCTCGAACTCCCGGCTAATAAGTCTTTCCACTTCCTGTTTTGTATGTTCTTCATCTTCTATCATTGCTATCTGAAACATTTATATTTTCTCCGTATTTATTCACATAATTATTGCATTCATTGTACCACGATAGTTACAAATATTGTTATAACTGGCCATGAATTCCGGGATTTGTGGCCATGAATTCTTGAAAAAACGTCTGCTGATACAGAAAACTTACCACTGGCAAAGCTCCTTACAGATGTTTTGGCAGCCAAGCAGCTCCTTACGAACACATGGCAACACAAAAGAACTGCTATTTTAAGACTTTACTCCTAAAACAGCAGTTCTTATTTTTTCAATCATTTACTTCTAATATTTTCAACCAGCAGCTCGTACTTTTCTCATTTCCGATAGATATTCTATCTATTCCGCTTTATTCAGTCCCATGTCCTCACTCGCTTTTGTCACAGGAACTTCCACCATCACAGAGTTGTCATCAATCTCTACCGAATATGTCTTATGGATCAGGCAGTTCACTGGATCTTCTGTTGCAACAACTACTGCAAGTCTGTGTCCCGGCTCTACGGTATATCTTGTCGCATTGAGATATACGCTGTAATCATGATATTCGCCTTTTTTAAGCTCGATACTGTTTTGTGCTGTCTCCGGCGCATAACCTGCTTCAGGATTACACAGATCTGCAAATGCACGTGTGATCACGCGGTATTTTTTATGTACAGTATTAAATTCTGCCTCATCAAATGCCGGAAGATCTCCGCCATTCATGATTCCGCCTTCTTTTACTGTCGTTACCGGAACGATATTTCTTTCCGGATCTACAGTCTGGATACTGTCGAATTCTTCGTCACATACGTCACAGAGAAGCACTGCAATCTCTACATCATCCATTTTGCCGGATACTTTGGAATTGCCAAGCTGCATGGTCAGTGTATCCACATCGTTTCTGTTTTCCGGATCGAAATCTGTTTCGATATTTCCGTCTTTTAATGCTGCCTTTAAGTTCAGGCATACCGTTCCCTGTACAGTCACGGCTTTTTCAAATGGATCTGTCACATAGCGCTGAGCCATATTTGTAGACTCCAGTGCCATCACATCATCGAAGTTTTCTGCACTGACACCAGCTTTTTCCCAGTCTGTATCAATCACTGTCTTACTCTCTTCTTTTGAAGTAAGCTTCATGGTATACTCTGTTTCCCATGCACTTTCTGTTTCCCATTTTTTCTGGTCATAGTTCGTCTGCGCAAGTACTTCCGGCATCTTTTCGGCACCATTTTCTACTCCGTACAGATAATGGGATATCCATTCATTTACGATATCATCATAGAATTTTCCATCGATCAGGATTCCGTAATTCTTATTCGCCATGGTCGGTGTGATATGTGGACACTGATGAAGGATCAGTTTCACTGTCTGCCCTGCCTGTTCGAATGCGGTATGCATCATTTCAAACTGTTTTGTAGATACATTTTCATCATTGAATCCATGTACGATCAGCGCACTGCACTTGATCTGGTCTGCATGCAGACGGTAGTTTCCGGCTCCCCAGAAATCCGGATCATAGTCGAATCCGCATTTTAACTGCTGAAGACTTAATTCATGATGGAATGCTGCAATATCATCCAACTGTTTCTCAGATAATGTCTCATCGTTATAACGGCTGGAACAGAAATATGCCAGGAAACTGTTCAGCATCTCTTTCGGCCAGTAGCGCTGTGCACCCTGCATATTCTGCTGTGTATACCAGTCTGCGATACCTGCAACCGGAACAATTGTTTTCAGGCCTTCTACGCCTGTGGTTGCAACTGCAAACGGCATGGTTCCGGCATAAGATCTTCCGGTCATGGCAACATTCCCATTCGCCCAGTCTGCCTTCGTCTCGATCTTTCCTTCACGGTCTGCGTAAGCCACTCTGTCGCCATGCAGCCATTCTACAACCGATTTGAATGCATCTCTTTCATACTCTGAACCGACATAGTTGAATCCATCTGAGCCAAGCGCTCCGAATCCGGCACTTACAACCACTGCAAAGCCGCGCACCAGATAATAATTGAAGTTATCCAGATTTTCATATACCATGCTGTTATTGTTTCCTTTATCCGGATAATACCAGTCTGCCGGATCTGCCTTTAATGCAAGATCCATGGCACTGATCATTCCTTCCGGGATACGTGCAGGCACTTCTTTGTCAAGATCTGCAAAATCAATTTTGCGGTATTCTTTGCTTTCCACTTCTTTCATATGATCGTATCCGTCTGCCTGTACACCGGCACAATACGGACGTGCCTCATATAACGTTGCCGCCTTATAATTGCCTTCTACGGCACTTCTTGGAACCTGAATGAATGCTTTAACGAGATCTCTCTTTCCGTCTCCATCCATGTCATAGTCAGATTCCACATATACACAGTATCTTACGATACTTGATGTCGCAGGATCGTATTTTTCTCCTGTCTTTCCGTCTGTGAATTTGAAAACAGGCTGTGCAAGTCCATTTTCGAATACCGGTACTTTACTGTAATTCTTTTCTTCCATTGTAAAAACCTCTCTGATTCAATATTTTACCTAAGGAATATTGTACCACGCATTTCGGAACCGGGCAAATTTTCTTTCTGAAAATATCTGGAAATGACTGATACAGAAAAATGCGTAAAAACAGTTTTTTATCTGTTTTTACGCATCTGTAATATATCCAAAATCGTATCATACACTGACGGATTGTCTTTGATCACAATCGCCAGTTTTTCTTTTGCCTGATTCAGCTGATGAAAAAGAAGTCTCACATTTGATTTTCTGCCTTCACTCGTTGTTATACGGGTTATTTCATAAGAAGCTTCACTAATCTTTCCCGCACGGAGATAACCGTCCTCATCATAATAATACTGTTCATCCAGTACGGCTACCAGGCAGTTCACATCCCGCATTGCCGGATTCTGATAGAGATATCCCCGTCTCGCATAGCCTTGCATCAAACATACTGCTTCTGTATCATCATTCGCATACACCACTTCAATATTAGGGTAGCCCTTCTGCCCTTTTCTCCGCGACAGATCCAGCATGTTCTGAATAAAGGAAGAAAGTTCTGCATTTGTACGGATACGGTTCGTCATATGAAAGCTCTGCACATCCGGCAGACCGGCAAGCCGCTGCGGTATTTCACGATCCAGTTCTTCAGGCGAGATCATGTCTTCCGTATCACTGGAGAAGATTATCGGAATCTGCTTTTTACATTCTTCTAATATCTTTAATTGCTCCACAGAAAGCAGATGTGCCTCATCCACCAGAATAGCACTGTATGGCTTTAAGAATGTATCAAACGCTTCTTCCGCACACACATTTTCTGTCATCGTCTGCTTTGCTGCCTGAAGTGATAACTGACGATCCGACAGAAAATCAATCCGGCGCAGACGTTTATGTAAAATTCTCCAGTCCTCTCCTGATTCTCCGCAATGAATCATGCAGACTCTCTGACGTACCGACAGCTTCATCGCAAGATCATACAGAAGCAATGTCTTTCCCGTCCCCGGAAGTCCGCTGAACCAGTAATAGTCGGAATGTTTTGCACGGATTCCTTTCAGGATCTGTCGTTCGATATCTCTTTGCTGTGCCGTCAGAAAATATTCTTTCTGTAAAAAGCGTTCCGGCTCTCTGAGCGGTGAAATCAGATAGAGTTCTGCGCGGAACAGTTCTTCGATATTCCCGTCATAATCCGGACTTTCTCTTTTCAAAGCTCTGCATAATTCGTCCCAGTCTGCCTCTGCGATATGATCATGATTCGTCAGTCTTACCAGACGGTTCTGGCTGCTGATATAAGTATACGAATGAATCGTTCTTCCAAGCACCGACAGATAATAGCGGTTCTGCAAAAGCTGTCTGCGAATGGCCTCATCCGATACCACACCACTTTTTAACTCAATATTTACAATCTGGTCTTCTTTGATCTGAAGAAGATCAAATTCTTTTCCCAGTCTCGGAATCTGAAACGAATAAAAGAAACGAAGTGCATATACATCCTCCATACAGGTTTCCAATTCGGCTGTCAGTGCTTTCATACTTTCCAGTTCCCATTCCCGCATTTTCAGAAAATAGTCTCTTCCGGATAACTGACGTTCCAGTTTTTGCAGCTGTTCGATATTCTGATTTCTTGTGATCGTATAAATGGATATGGATTTCATTTTTTAATCTTTAACCCTCTTAGATATTCTTTCTGCTCTGGCGTGATCCGGTAACTTTCGATAGCTTTCTGGATCGTCTTATTATGCGTCCAGACATCTAATTTTTGCTTTTCGATAAACGGGAGAATCTTATCATACTGCTTTGCAAGCGCCGTCGCAAAATACCATGCACACATCATATTTACATAATATTCTTCCGAACGGATCTGTGCCACTTTCTCCGGGTACTCCATCTGAAATGCATCTTCCAGATAATAGCGCATCAGCATACTGATACCGAACCGGATGGTATATGCATGGTCGGATTCCATCCATCGGTATACTTCATCTATAAATGTATCCAGATGTTTCTTCACTACCTTGACCGCAAGCATATCGCAGGTCGCCCAGTTATCAATATACGGAAGAAAACGTTCCAGTTCTTCCAGACATATGTCATAGTCTTTAATCTGTTCGATCAAAAGTCCATGCAAATTATTTTCTTCGTAGTACTGATGTGGCAGTATCTGCAGATATTCTTTTGCTTCATCCGTTTTTCCATACTTCTTCGCAAATACACGAAGTGCCGGCGTCCGGACACCGATGATCTTTTCTTTGTTGACTGTCGGCATTAGTTTTGCATGGAAGTCGCGGTATTTTAAGTCTTGCAGCTCAAAAAGACGGGTTTGTACGTTGGTTATGATTGTTGTTTTATTCATATTTTCATCCTTGATTCTTATATTTCCCATGTCAGGCATATGATCTTTTTATTTATTATATCGCTGTTGCGATACAATTTCTATTGTTTTAAACGCATTAAACAGCACTTCTCCTCTTTTTTCTTGCCAAAAAAACTCTCACACAACCCCCCACAATCAATCCAACAACAATTATCGCCCAAAGCGACATCTGTTCCGACATCGGCAATGTTCCCCATTCATCTTTGCGCAAAAAGAACCATAACATATAACACAGAAAATAAATCACTGAAAACACCCCTTCGATCCAGGGATTCGAATATCTCAGCTTCCTTTCCGGGATTTTCTTATCCAGGTAATATGCAGCAAAGAACAGTGCACCCCATACAGCCCAGCATATAATATTCACACACATAGGTCCGTGTGAAAAAAGAGGAACCTGCAATACCGCAACCGCTGCAATTCCTAATATATATATGATCATCTGAATTTTATACAATAACGGCTCATCCAGCGATGCAATCCAGGCTTTTTCTGTCTCTTCCTGATAGTGTTCCGGTTCAATCCTTTTTCCAAGCATAAATTCACTGACACTGATATCCAGTATCTGACACAGTGGCTCGATCAGACTGATGTCCGGGAATGATTTTCCATTCTCCCATTTTGACACAGCTCTGTCTGTCACGCCCAGTTCTTCTCCCAGCTGCTTCTGCGTCAGATTTTTTTCCTTCCTGCATGTCGATATAAACCTTCCAAGTTCTAATGGTTCAACCATATGCGTCACCTCCTGTCGGCTTTATTATGCCATATTTCTCCCAGAAAAGCACTCCACTTATGGTTGAACGCCTCTAAATGCCGCTAATTCTCACTATTAGACGCATGAACTTATATTTTGTTACAGATTTTTATCTTTATTTTTTAATTTTATAGTAAGCGGCCAAATTTGTCAGCCTCTTCCGGTCATATGACGATACAGCGAACACATCGCGATGCAAAAAACTCCCCGAGCCACTGATATGCTACCCTCATATAGGACAATGAAATATAAAAGTCCTATATGGGGGTAT
>ERZ825896.2602-NODE-2602-length-16905-cov-5.839703_pt1 | contig 16905 bp, 15 predicted proteins | sample MGYA00519858_ERZ825896 | MGnify/ENA primary metagenome ERZ825896 (study PRJEB31778, sample SAMEA3449214) | human gut metagenome | biome: human gut; feature: human-associated habitat; material: faeces | place: United Kingdom | collected 2010/2012 ...
CCAGAACGGATACGCTGGAAGCCCGATTCTTTTTGATGAATCCTATCGAATAGTCCTTCCACATATTCTTACCTCCGTTTCTGATCGCCGACATTTTTCCCGTCCTCTATGGTAATAACGCGATCCGCCTCCAATGCGATTTTTTCATCATGGGTAATCAAAAGAATCGTCTGTTCCAGGTTACGGTTAGATAATTTTAGCAAGTCAATAATTTCCTCTCCGTTTTTCCGATCCAGGTTGCCGGTCGGTTCATCAGCAAGCAACAGCGCCGGGCGATAGATCAAAGAACGGGCGATAGCAACACGTTGTTGCTGCCCGCCGGATAGTTGGCTGGGCAGTGCTTCCAGCTTATCTTCAATCCCCAACGAATGTACGATCTTCTCAAAGTATTCCTTATTAGGGTTGCGCTTATCTAGCAGAAGCGGCATGAGAATATTTTTTCGGACAGTAAGGGTGGGGATGAGATTATAAAACTGATAGACCAGCCCGACCTTCCTGCGCCGAAAGATGGCTGCCTGTGTTCGGTTCATGGTGGAAATATCCGTTCCCTCTATCAGGACTTTCCCTTCTGTCGGCTTATCCACACTTCCCAAAATATGCAACAGTGTAGATTTTCCTGAACCGGATGCCCCTACGATTGCTACAAATTCTCCTTTTTGTACGGACAGGTTAATGTGATCCAGCGCCACGACCTGATTGTTTCTAGCGCCATATACTTTTCGGACATTTTCACATTTTAGTATTTCCATGTCACTTTCTCCTCTCTGCTAAATGGTCTTGCGTACAGTATAACAAGCAGCGCTGATGTCGTTGTTATTGTCCCATCTTCAATACCGTTTAGAACCTGTTCACAAGATTCCTGTGCCTTTTCTATTTTAGTCATCTTCGTGTTTTCTCCACATATATCCTTATTTTGGTTGTGCTGCAAATAGAACATTTCTTTCTGCGTTTCAATCTCTGCGCGCAGTTCTTCTTCCGTGGGCAAGGGCCGCTTCTTTCGTGTACCAATCGCGGGCTGTTTTGTCCTCAACCTGCAATAATACACGATAGTGCGTCCAAGATAGTAGCGCACCAGATTGTGGACTCACTGAGTCCACAATCTCAGGGTACAATTTATAGAAACGAAAATACTTATCCTTTACCATACTCAGCAGTCAATTCCTTTGCCAGTTTTCTGATAACCGCCGTACCGTATTCAGAGCGCCCCTCGCCCTTTAATTCTTCCTGTGCGATACGATACCCCAACAGCCAGTTGCACTGCACCAGCGCCAGATTTACGGCTCTGTATGCAGCCTTTTGGGATACCTCAATAAAATCTGCTTTGCATCATTGAGCAAATCGTTTGTAGGGGTGTATCCGTCCAGTAAATTTAGTTCTTGTTTCATAGCATCCTCCACATAAGAATGTCTGATTTTATAATACCTTATTCAAATCCAAACTGCAACAAGATTATTCGTAGACGAATCCACGTAAACCAGTTACTTGAACCATATTTTCAAATCACCTCTGTGAACAAGTCGGATTTCTCGTTGCCACTTTCCAAGTTTGAGTTGGCAATCTAAAATCAAGATATTTGTAGCAAACTGTCCTGCTTGGATGCCGTCTACAATGAATGGGAAAACGCTTCTGTTATCGCAAAGATGGCAAAAGACCCCACCGCCATTCTTGACGATGTAACACGCCGCAAGGAAATGTTGGAAATTGAATTGCAGTGCAGTAACTATTATCTGGATATGTCCGACGGTGTACAGCACCCTGTACCTAAACCGGATTACACAGAAAATATTCCCGAATCTTTCCTTTCCAGTCTGCTGAAAAAGAAAGAAGATTGACCTCAAATTTACAAACGGGAGTCAAAACGGAGTCAGCAAAAAGAAAGAGCCCGTATATTGAACGACAGAACGTTTAATATACGGGCTCTATTTAGCTTTCGCGATTATTCAAACTCGATCGTTGCTGGCGGCTTGGTGGTATAGTCGAACAGAACACGGTTGATATGCTTTACTTCGTTTACGATGCGGTTTGCTGCGGTGGTAATGGTTTCGGTGGGCAGCAGGGTAACTTCCGCGGTCATAAAGTCGGTCGTAGTCACAGCGCGCAGGGCGATGGCGTAATCATAGGTGCGCTCATCACCCATAACACCAACGCTGCGCATGTTGGTCAGCGCGGCAAAATACTGGCTGGGGCGCTGAGCGGCGGGCAGCTTATCCACTTCCTCGCGCCAGATTGCATCAGCATCCTGTACAATGGCAACCTTTTCCTGGGTGATATCGCCGATAATGCGGATGGCAAGGCCGGGGCCGGGGAACGGCTGGCGGGCGACCAGATATTCAGGCAAGCCCAGTTCACGGCCAGCCTGGCGGACTTCATCCTTGAACAGGTCGCGCAGCGGCTCCACAATTTCCTTAAAGTCTACATAATCCGGCAAGCCGCCAACATTGTGGTGGCTCTTGATGGTAGCAGATTCACCGCCCAGGCCGCTTTCCACAACGTCCGGGTAGATGGTGCCCTGTGCCAAAAAGTCTACAGCACCGATCTTCTTGGCCTCGTCCTCAAACACACGGATGAACTCTTCGCCAATGATTTTACGCTTGCGCTCCGGCTCGGTAACACCGGCCAGCTTGCTGTAAAAACGTTCACGGGCGTCCACGCAGACAAAGTTGATGTCGAACTGGCCGCCCTCGCCGAACACTTCGCAAACCTGCTCACGTTCGTTCTTGCGCAGCAGGCCGTGGTCAACAAATACGCAGGTTAACTGCTTACCAATGGCCTTTGCCAGCATGGCAGCACATACGCTGGAATCCACACCACCGGAAAGAGCGCACAGCACCTTGCCATTGCCGATCTTCTCGCGCAGGGCGTTCACGCTATGCTCCACAAAGGAGTCCATCTTCCAGGTACCGGCACAGCCGCAAACTTTGTAAACAAAGTTATGCAGAATCTTAGTACCGTTTTCGGTATGCAGCACTTCCGGGTGGAACTGCACACAGTACAGGCCGCGGGCGGCATCCTGTGCAGCGGCAACCGGGCAGTTGGGGGTGTGGGCAATAATATCAAAGCCGGGGGCAGCCTGCTCGATATAGTCATTATGGCTCATCCAGCAAACATTCTGGTTCGGCAGGCCGTCAAACAGCGGGCTGGTGGTATCCAGATCCACAACCGTCTTGCCATATTCGCGTTCCGGAGCCTTGCAAACCTTACCGCCCAGCATATGCATCATCAGCTGACTGCCATAGCAGATGCCCAGTACCGGAACACCCCAAGTATATATTTCGGGATCGACGGTAGGGGAATCCGGCAGGTAAGCGCTGTTGGGACCACCGGTAAAGATAATGCCCTTTGGATTTTTGGCCTTGATTTTGGCCAGGTCAGTACGGTAAGAATAAATTTCGCAATAAACGTTGCATTCACGGACACGGCGGGCGATCAGCTGGTTATACTGGCCACCAAAGTCCAACACAATGACAGTTTCCTGCTGCATGTGGTAGCTCCTTTCCAAACATCTAAATTTGCATATATAACAGCATATACAGGTATTATACCATAGCTCCCGGCAAATAGGTAGGGGGCTTGAGAAAAAAGTCGAGATTCTTCGATTCTGATTTGTCGCACAGCCGGAATCTGTTCGCTTATTCTGCATAGAATCAGATTGTCGGTCGGCGCCCCAAAGCCATAAAAAATGCCGCACATCGGGCAAGGAACCGGGGCCGGTTCCTCCTTCCAATGCACAGCATGGTATTTTTGCTATTGTTTTATCTTTTCCGTTATTCGCCGCTGCGCCAGGTCCACAAAAGATATTTTACATTTGTTTTCAGGTAGCGGTGGAACAGGCGCTTCGGGTCCTGCATCAATCGGTAAAGCCATTCCAGGTTGTGCTTCTGCATCCACATGGGCGCACGCTTAATGTTGCCCGCCTCATAGTCAAACGCCGCACCAACGCCGATCATCAAGGCTTGTACGCGATCCTCATGGGCGGCCATCCAGCGTTCCTGTTTGGGGGCACCAAGGCCAACCCACACAAAGTCCGGCTTTGTTGCGTTGATTTCCGCTACCGCCTGAGCGTCCTCCTGCGGGGTCATCTCGCGGAACGGTGGCGACATCATACCGGAAATCACAACACCAGGGTAGCGCTCTTCCACCTTTTTGCGCAACAACTGCAACGTTTCCGGGGTAGAGCCATAAAAATAGTGCCGCCAGCCTTTTTCTGCGCTGACCGCCAAAACCTGCTTCATCAAATCCGGCCCCGTAACGCGCTGCGCAGCAGCATACCCCTGCCTGCGGCTGAACTGCGAAAGGGGACCGCCGTCCGGCAGCGCCATGACCGCATGGTTCTGAATATAGCGGTACTCGGCATCCTCGTGCGCCGTTACGGTGGTATGTACATTGGCCACGCAGATATATTTCCCACGCCATTGTTCCAGCTGGCTTTCCAGCAGCGTCATGGTTTTGTCCATGTCCGTTACCACAATGTTCACACCCATAATATCGCAGGTTTCCTGCATTTTCAGGTCGATCACATACAACCCGTTTACGGTATTATCCATTGTGCGGGAAGAGAGAAAGTCCGAATAGACTGGAATTACACTGACCTTAATGCCGTAATTTTCTGCAATCGCGGTGATCTGCAGCAACTCGCTGCGGTTCTGGGTTTCCTCCGCAATCACAATATGGGTAATCCGGGTACTTTCCAGAATCTTATGCAGATCGGCTACTGTGCCAAGGTAATTCGGCAGTTCCACTACCGGGTTCTGCGCTGCATAGCCGGCATACTCTGCCGATACATCCTTGCCCTTTACAACATCATTATAATAGCGTAATGCCAGGTTTCCATTGCCGACCAGCAAAACACGGGCTATAATATGGCGCCGCTTTGCATACCAAAGGCTGATCCGGTGCAGCAATAACCGCTTGATCGTAATGACCACGCTGGACAGCAGGTAATAGTAAACAAGCAGCAGGCGGGAAAACTGCGAAAGTTGGAATACATACAAAATGGTTGCTGCCAACGTAAAGCCGCCCAGGTTTCCCAAAAGGGCTTTTGCCAGTTCTCTCACTAAGCCGCGCCGCTTAAAAGTGCGGTATTCACCCTGTGCAATATAAATCAGAATGATTGCCGCTGCGTATACAAGTGACAGCGGGCGGAAGCGGGCAACATCGACCCACCAGAACGCTTCACCCCAGGTGCTGTGCATACGTAGCAGGCTGGAAACCTCATACGCTCCCAACAGCAGGAAAAAGTCCAGAAAAGCATCCAGAATATGCAGTATTTTTGATGTAGAATGGTTCATGATACAATTAAAAGCCGCAAAAGCACGAAGAAAGACCGTTCCCTTTGCGGCATGTGAAACGGGCTTTCTGCCACGCATGATGGCCCCGGAATATAGTAGAGCAGCAAACCGTAACTTGCAAGCCTATTATACCCAGCGCCCAAAGCGGAATTTTGGCTCAATTGGTTCTTTGATGGAAATTTCTTTGTTCAGGTAGACATCAATGGCATTTTTCTGTAAAAGTTTTGCCGTTGAACTGCTTATCTGTGCCATCCCGTCTTTCAGGTTTGGCGGGCGGGTTGTAACAGAATGGCAGTCAGAACACATCAGATGAACTAAGTTCCAATCCAGCAGTTTGTGCAGCCATTTGGCCGTATGTCCACCGCGCACCAGACCCGAAGCATTGATCTGCGCCAATGCGCCGGAGCTGACCCAGCGGTACAGCAGGGTAGGATCCTCGGTAACATAGGGGTAGCGCTCCACATGGGCCAAAATGGGAGTATACCCACGGTTTTGCACCGCAAACAGGGTATCCTCAATTCCACCTGGATGGATGCTGGTCGGAAATTCAATCAAGATATACCGCGACCCTGCAAATGCCAATTTGGAAAGATCCAGGCTGGCCAAAGCTGTGGTAAAATAGACCTCTGCACCCAGTTTAACGGCAAGAGGAAGTTTGCGTTCTGCCAGCTGCGCCACAACGCTGCGATAAGCCATTTTGCGCTGCTGAACAAAAGCATCCAGCGTAATGCGCTCATAATGGAAATGCGGTGTGAACACAATGCCAACAACCCCGTCTTCCATTTCTTTCTGGATCAAGGACATGGAAACATCCAGGTTTTTGGCACCGTCATCAATGCCAGGCAAAATATGACAATGGAGATCAACCAGTTGCGAACTCATTATGCCTTACTCCGGCTCTTCTTTCCAGCTGCGTCGTCATTGCTGTACCCGTAAGAATAAGAATAGTAGTAGCCATCTTTCTTACCGGCTTTTTTAACATTGTATCCGTTCATTACTACGCCAAGGATGCGGGCATTCACAGCTTCCAGGTTTTTCTTGCTCAGCTGGGCACCTTCAATGGTGGTAACACCCGGGCGTACAACCAGCAATGCCCCATCCGCATACTTGCACAATACTGCAGCATCGGTAACAACAGAAACCGGCGGCGTATCTACAATAATATAATCGTATACCTGCTTCAGGGCCTCAAAGGTATTTTCCATTGCCTTCGTTGCCAACAATTCCGATGGGTTCGGGGGGATGGTGCCAACAGGTAGCACCACAATGCCCAGGTCTTTGAAGTTGACCAGTGCATTGGCCAGTTGGGTACGGTCCTTGCCCGTAATGGTGTTGGTAATGCCGATATGATCACGCGGAATATGCAGGTAGCGGGAGATGGTAGACTTACGCATATCGCAGTCAACCAGCACCACACGCTTGCCACTGTCTGCCAGGGTAATCGCAAGGTTTACTGCGACGTTGCTCTTTCCTTCGCCGGGGACAGAGGAGGTAATCAGGATAGTCTTGCAATCGCTGGTTGCGGCAAGGAACTCCAGGTTGGTTCGCAGAGACTTGTAAGCTTCTGTAAACTGGAACGGTGCATCTGAGCCAACCATAAACAGCTTATGATGTTCACGCTTTTTACTCATTCCTTTTTACCTCCCTGATCATACTGCGGGATCACGCCCAGAACAGTCATATCCAGATACTTGGTAACATCTTCCTCCGTGTTGATCTTATTGTCCAGCAAAACCTGCAGCACAATAATACCAATCACCAGAACAAAACCAACCGCTGCGGCCAACATCGTGTTCTTCATAATGTTGGGGGAAACCGGCTCCGTTGCCAAAGAAGGATTGGAGATCACTTTGACGGAACCCGCTTCAACAGCCTCTTTGATCACATTCGGAGCCACTGTAATGATCTGTTCACACACCTGCCGTGCCCATTCCGGGCTGTCGCTCTGCACAGTGATCTTCATAACCTGGGTATCGTCCACAGCTGCTACGGTAACGCGCTTGTTCAGCTTAGCATAAGTCAGGTTCAGGCCCAGGTTATCAATAACCTGCTGCAGAACCGTATCACTCTTGATAATAATGCTGTAAGTAGAAACCAGCTTGGTTGCAGAATTGATCTGGTCACTGGTAACATTGGCGTTGACATCCTGCCGGGTATTGACAATCATCAGGGCAGAAGAATCATACTTTGGGGTCATCAAAAACTTAGACGCCGTAAAGCCAACCAGCGCAGCAGCCAAAGTTACAAAAATCAGTTCAAGAAGATGCTGGCGAACCGCACTTAAAATTTCTGTTAGGTCAATTACTTCATTTTCTTCGTTATCCACAAAAGGCACCTCTCTAATCTCTTAATTCCTGTTTTCCAGTCAAAGATGGTTGGCCAGGTCTGCCGCTTCGGTCGGCTTTTTGACGCAAAGCACCACTCTTACAATTGGGGCCCGCAGCTGCCCCACATACAAAATCTTAGCACGCATGTTTATGTAAAGTAGTTGTGCTTTACGGCAATTTTGCCACAGATAGCTAACATGATTTTAGCACAAATTCAGGTGTGTTTCAACTGTACATCGAAATGTCTTGATTTTTGGCAAAATACACAATTTTGTTTGCATCCCTTCCGCAAGTGATAACAATTTCTCAAAACATTTTTTACCATTGATGTATAAATTGCTCTTATTTTTCCCGTTGTTTGCTCCTGTGCAAACATATGTTATGCAAAGTCTGCTCTGTCCGCATTCCCGTTTCCCGGTAAAATTCATCCAATTCTCCCTGCTTTTTTGATCACACGCACTTCCTCGGGCACTGCGCAAAAACCTGGCGATTTTTTCAGTTTGCCTGCGGGTACGGCTGTCCGCTTTTCTTCCAGCGGGCGTACCTGCCTGCCCGGTATATGCTGTACGTAGTCAAGCTGCAAGGCATTTACACCGCGTATTCCTACCTCAGCGTCCGCGCCACTGTGGACTTGCCGCTGCCAGAAAATTCGATCCATGCAATTTTATTCCAGCTTCGCCTCCTTGCCCAGCGCCTTCTTTTTGCACTCACTTCAAAACCGCAAAAGGACATTTATTATATCAGCTACAAGGGGAAGTTGTCAAAAAAATTGCCAAAGAGATACAAATAGGCTATAATATAAAATAAAAAATTGTGTATTGAACGGTTTTTACCCCATTTGCACCCGGAAGGAGGTGGCAAGCACGGATACTTTACAGACAAATAGTACAACACAAACTGCTGAGATGCTCAAATTAGATGGCGTTGTTGAGCATGTGATATACGAAAACCCGGATACCGGTTATGCCGTGTTTGAAGTGGATGCCGGTGGCACCGATATTGTGGTGGCAGGCAACGTGGGCAGCGTGGATAACGGTATGTCCATTACGGCGTATGGCTATATGGTCAACCACCCCAGCTATGGCGAACAGTTCCGTGCCGAAACCTGTGAGGCCAGCCTGCCGCAGGATACCGCGGCTTTGCTGAGCTACCTTTCCAGTGGGGTATTGCCCTATATCGGGCCTTCCACAGCAAAAAAGATTGTGGCAAAATTTGGGGCGCATACATTGAACGTCATCTCCGAAACGCCGGACAAACTCTGTGAGCTAAAAGGTATCACCCCGCAAAAGGCCGCCGCCATCTCCAACGAGTTCCGACGTATGTACGGTGTGCGGGAAGTGGTTGCCTGGATGGCCAAGTTTGGGCTTTCCGCCCAGATAGCTGTTACAGCCTACCGCGCGTTTGGCCCTGCCACGGTAGAAGCACTGAAAAAGAACCCCTACATGCTGTGCGGGGAGCCGCTGAACCTGAAATTCAGCCAGGTCGATGGTATCGCCGCCCAGCTGCAGGTAGGGCAGGGCAGCGACCTGCGCATTGCCGCCGGGCTTTTGTACGCTTTGCGCCACAACGCCAACAACGGCCACACCTGCCTGCCCGCAGATAAGCTGATCGAAAGCACTGCGCGCTTTATTCGGGTGGAGCTGGATGCCGTAAAGGCCGGGCTGCAAAGCCTGTTGGAGCATGACGAAATGCGCGCCTGCACCTTTGACGGAACGAAATATATTTACCTGCCAGATCTGCTCAGCGCAGAGCAGGATATTGCTGCGCGGCTGGGGGAGCTTGCCACATTCCCGACAGAAAGCCCCAAAACGCTGGAAAGCGATATCCGCGTTTTGGAATTGACCCAAGGTTTTGAATATGCCCCTTTGCAGCGGGAAGCAATCCGCTTAGCACTCTCTTCCCGCGTAATGGTTTTGACCGGTGGTCCCGGTACCGGCAAAACCACAACGGTCAAAGCGATTCTGAATTTGTATGAAGGTATTTATGACCGGGTTGCCCTGTGTGCCCCCACCGGCCGCGCCGCCAAGCGGCTGACCGAGCTGACCGGCCACAGCGCTTCCACCATCCACCGATTGCTGGAAGTGGACTATTCTACCGGCAGCGTGCGTTTTATTCATAATGAAAAGAATCTTCTCCCGTTTGACGTTATCATTCTGGATGAGATGAGTATGGTAGATGCTAAGCTGTTCCAGGCGTTGTTGGCCGCCGCGCGTTACCACTGCCGCATTATTATGGTAGGTGATGCCGACCAGCTGCCCAGCGTTGGCCCCGGCAGTGTGCTGGGGGAGATCTTGCAGGCAGACGTTCTGCCCACCGTACGGCTGAATGAGATCTTCCGCCAGGCACAGAAAAGCATGATTGTACAGAACGCTCACCGCATTGTGGAAGGGCAGATGCCCATAAAAGGCGGGCGGGATGATGACTTTTTCATGATTGAATCCACCGGTCTTGCCTGCCAGAGGCTGATCTGCGACCTGGTCAGTACCCGGCTGCCCAAAAGTTATGGCTATGACCCCGTGCGGGACATCCAGGTGCTTTGCCCCACCAAGGTTGGCCCCACCGGGAGCGTAGAACTGAACCGCCGCCTGCAGGCCATTTTGAACCCGCCTGCACCGGATAAGCCGCAGATCATTTGGGAGCAAAGCGGCCGTGTGCTGCGCTGTGGCGACAAGGTAATGCAGATCAAAAACGATTATGACATTCCCTATGAGCGGGACGGTGCCGAAGCCGGTGTGGGTGCCTATAACGGGGATATGGGTATTATTATTGCCGTTGACCCCGAAAGCCGTGCTGTGACGGTACAGATGGATGACCGAAAGTATATTTACGGTGCTGACCAGCTTGCCGAGCTGGAGCCCGCTTACGCTGTAACAGTGCACAAAAGCCAGGGTTCTGAATTTCCGGCCGTCATTATGCCTGTGGCAGATGTACCCGCGCGCCTTTGTTACCGCAACTTGTTGTACACCGGGGTTACCCGCGCACGCCGCCTGTGCATTCTGGCGGGAACCCGACGCACCGAGCAGGCCATGGTGGATAATGTGCGCCAGAACATGCGTTACAGCGGGCTGCGCTACCTGCTGCGCGAGGCAGTCACTCCGGCTGAAAAACGCAGATGAAACAGAGAAAACTCAGATCTCTGGATTGGCTGGACCGTGGGCGAACGGATCTGGAACCGCTGCTGGCCCTTGCCTATCCGCGGCACTGCCCGCTGTGCGCCACGGTACTTGAGCAAAGCGCCTGGAAAGCCGCCGTGTGCCGTTCCTGTATACCGGAAGCCGAGCGTCTGCGGCATCTTCCACCGCGTCTGCCTGTAACGGAGCACGCCTTTTACGCTGTCAACACCTGCGCAGCTGCCTTTTACTATGCAGACAGTGTGCGCCATGCTATCCTGCTTTGCAAGGAGAACGGCAACCCCTGGTATGCGCGAGAACTGGCGGATTTGATGGCTGTGCTGATTTTTGGCGCACAGCCCGCCCGTGCCCCAGGGTACCGCCCGGTATACGAGAATCTATCCGGCATTTCGCTGTACAGCGCCATTGTTCCGGTGCCGCCGCGCGTAAAGAAGAACCGCGCGGAAAATATGCCCCTTTTGCTGGCGCAGCGCCTTGGGCGCATCCTGCACATTCCGGTCATCCAGCCGCTGTGCCTGACCCGGCAGGTTTTACCGCAAAAATCGCTGGACCAGCAAAAGCGCTTTGCCAATGTCAAGGATGCTTACGCCTGCCGTACTGGGGTTGACCTTTCCGGAATGCGGCTGCTGTTGCTGGATGATGTGATCACCACTGGTGCCACCATCTCTGCCTGCGCCAAAGCGCTATTGGAGGGTGGCGCTGTGAGTGTGGACGGCGTGTGTGTTGCAGCGGCGGAACTGATGCCCAAAAGCCACAGTGCCGCCGGAACACCAAAAGAAAGCAAATAACTTTTATCTGCCGGATGGTTGATGGCAATTCACAATAGATAACAAAGTGCTGCTTCTGGCAGCAAGGAGTACCAGATAAACATGAAGCAATATGATATCGGCCTTGATCTTGGCACAACTTCCATTATCATTGCCACACAGGAACAGGGAGTTGTGTTCCATCAGCCCAGCATTGGTGCTGTTGATACCCGCAGCAGCACCATTCTGGCAGTGGGGGACAAAGCCCTGCGCATGGTGGGGCGTGTGCCTTCTTATATTGATATCATCCGCCCTTTGCGGGACGGTATTATTCAGGACCACCGCATGACAAACGAACTAATCGTGCGGTTTATCAATGAGGTATGCCGTTCGCGCATCATCAAGCCGCGCGTATCGGTCTGCGTTCCGGCAGCCATTACCGGCATTGAAGCTGACGCCGTGGTAGAAGCCGTCATGGCAGCCGGGGCACGGCAGGTTTTCCTTGTGGATGAGCCTGTCGCCGCCGCCCTTGGCGCAGGGCTGGATATCCGCAAACCCATGGGCTGCATGGTGATTGATATCGGCGGCGGCTCCACGGATATCGCCGTGATCAGCATGGGTGGGCGGGTGCGCGCCGCCAGCCTGCCGGTCGCCGGCAACGCTTTTGACCAGTGCATTGCCCAGTATGTTCAGGAAAAATTCAACATTGCCATTGGCCCTCTAACCGCCGAAGCGCTGAAAAAGCAGGTTGCCTGCTGCACCAAAAGCGAGTTTGAGGGCGTAATGGAGATCCGTGGTCATTCCTGGGAGACCAACCTGCCCGCCCGCCGTCTTGTCTATACGCGGGACCTGTACCTGCCCGTGCAGGAACTGGCCGCCCGCATTGCCGCCACTGCCCGCAATGTATTGGAAAGCACCCCGCCGGAACTGGCCGCTGATGTTGCCAAGAACGGCATTCTGCTGACTGGCGGCGGCTCCATGCTGCGTGGCCTGGCTGGTTATATTGCCGGGGAGCTGCATGTGGATGTTGCCATCGCACCAGACCCCATCAACTGTGTGGCACGCGGAACCGCAGCCAGCTTAACGCTGGGCCAATACCTGACAGCCGGTTTCCGCGATGCCACCCCCAGAGCGTGGCATAACCGACTGCAATCCCCAGAAGGTTTTTCCAATTAAAGCGCAGCTTTTGTGCAGGTTGTAAAAAGTATGATTTTCTGCGGATACCTCCGCCAGCCTACTTTTCTATCCGGCAAAAGTGTGCTATACTATACAGCGTTTGCCAAAATTCCCAGCCCTGCATGGTTCCGGGCTGGTTCTGCTATATAATATAAGGACAGGTTCATTATGCCCGATACCATTACCACTGAATTTCTGGCCCTGCGGGACCGCTATATCGCTTCCTGCTTTACTAAGCTGAACCCGGTGCAGCAGCAGGCTGTGTTTACCACCGAAGGCCCGCTGCTGATCCTGGCAGGTGCAGGCTCCGGCAAAACCACCGTTCTGGTCAACCGCATTGCCAATATCATCCGTTTTGGCCGCGCCTACGGCTCCAAAGAGGTCAGCCGCCCGGTTGCGCAGAGTGATCTGGAGCAGCTGCGCACCGCCATCATGTGCGGCCAGCCGGTTCCGCAGTCCCTGATGCCGCTGATGAGCGTTGCCCCGGCCCGCCCGTGGAATGTGCTGGCCATTACCTTTACCAATAAAGCCGCCGGAGAGCTGAAAGAACGCCTGAAAGCCATGCTGGGCGATACCATGGGCGGGGATGTATTTGCCTCCACTTTCCACTCTGCCTGTGTACGGATCCTGCGCCGCGATGCCGAACGCATTGGCTTCCCCAAAAGCTTTACGATTTACGATTCCGACGACCAGCAGCGTGTCATCAAGCAGATCTACAAAGAACTGATGATTGATGACAAGTTCCTGCCGGTCAAATCAGCCATCTCCCAGATCAGCGGTTACAAAGATAAACTTCTTTCCGCCAAAGATGTCGCCGCCGAAGCGCCGCGCGATACCAAGGCTGCTCTGATTTCCAAAATCTATACCGCCTATTCCAACCGGCTGCGCACGGCTGGTGCCATGGACTTTGACGATCTGATTTTCCATACCGTGCAGATGCTGAAAACCGATGCCGAAGCGCGGGAATACTACCAGCAGAAGTTCCGCTATGTCGTGGTGGACGAATACCAGGATACCAGCGTGGCCCAGTTCCACCTGGTGCGCCTGCTGGCCGGTGGTTCCAACAATGTATGCGTTGTTGGCGATGACGATCAGAGCATTTATAAGTTCCGCGGTGCTACCATTGAAAATATCCTGAACTTTGAAAAAGTTTTTGCCGGGGCCAAAACCATCCGCCTGGAGCAGAACTACCGTTCCACCTCCAACATTCTGAATGCGGCCAATAGCGTCATCAAGAACAACAACGGCCGCAAGGGCAAGACCCTGTGGACCCAGAACGGCGATGGTGACAAAGTTCACCATTATACGGCTGCTTCGGAACAGGATGAGGCCAGCCATGTAGCCGAGGTTATTGGCCAGAACCTGAAAAATGGTGCTTTCTTAAAAGACCATGCCGTTTTGTACCGCATGAATGCGCAGTCCAACCCCATCGAAACTTATTTTGCCCGTGCCGGTATCCCGTACCGCATTGTGGGTGGCCAACGCTTCTTTGACCGCAAAGAAGTCAAGGATATCAACTCTTACATGGCCGTTGTGGTCAACCCGCGGGACGACGTGCGCCTGCGCCGCATCATCAATGAACCTGCACGAAAAATTGGTGCCACCACCATTGATAAGATCGGGGAACTGGCCGCCGCCAACGGCGTGCCGATGATGGAGATCATCCGGGAGGCTTCTTCTTATCCCGCACTGGGCCGTGCCGCCAGCGCGCTGAACGCGTTTTACTCCATGTACCGTGAACTGTGTGATCTTTCCGTCACCCTTCCGTTGGATGAATTTGCCGGTGAAGTGATCCGCAAGACCGGATACGAAGCCATGCTGAAAGCGCAGAAAGAAGAGGGCGAGACCCGGCTGGAAAACTTGGGCCAGTTGATTTCTTCCGTAAAGACTTATGCGGAACAGAACGGGGAAGACGCAACCCTTTCCGGTTTCCTGGAAGAAGTCGCCCTGATTGCAGACCTTGATTCCTATGATGAAGATGCTGATTCCGTTACCCTGATGACGATGCACAGCGCCAAGGGCCTTGAATTCCCGTATGTGTTTATCATTGGTATGGAGGATGGCGTTTTCCCCGGTGACCTTGCTCGCTACAGCGAGGAAGAAATGGAAGAGGAGCGCCGCCTGTGCTATGTCGGTATTACCCGCGCCAAGAAAGAGCTGTATCTTTCTTCCTCCCGCAGCCGTATGATTTTCGGCCAGACGCGCCGCAACCCGCCTTCCTGCTTTTTGGATGAGATTGACCCCAATGTGATGGACGAAACCGAAAGCCCAGAGCTTGCTTACAGCGGCGGTTTTGGCGCCGGGTACGGCAGCTACAGCACCAATGTTCCCGGCGGGCGTAGCGGATACTCCGGGGCTTCCCGCGGGTATCTGAACAGTGAATACAACCGCGGCGGCTTTGGCAGCAAGTATGCCGGCGGCTTCCAAAGTGGGTTTGCTTCCGGCGGGCACGAAAGCCCGAACTACCCCGGCGGCCGCCACACGGTCCAAAGCAGTAGCTTTGGCGCCGGGTATGGCAGTAGCCGCGTCAACCATCATTCCGGTGCTCCGGTTGCTCCGGCGGGCGGTGGCGTTACCACTGCGCCCGCCGCACCCGCACGCAAAAAGGCCGCCAACTTTGCAGCCGGGGACCTTGTGGACCACAAGGTGTTTGGCCGCGGCAAGGTGCTGAAAGTAACGCCGGTTGCGGGGGACTGTATTGTAGAAATCCAGTTTGACCGCGTTGGCATCAAAAAAACAATGGCCAATTACGCCCCGCTGACCAAGCTGACCAGCGAAGAATAAACCACTGATAAAAAAGGAAAAGAGGGAACGGGTCCATGCTTGTAACATTGATCGCCCACACCAATGACCCCGAAAAGACCATTGCCGCAGCCGCCAAGCTGTGCTATTCTGATGCACATATCGAAACCCTGCTGGATGGCCTAACACCGGAAAAGACCGCAGCCTTTTTGCAAAAGCTGAATGACTTCGGCCACGCCAGCCCCATTGAACATGCCAGCTTTACCTTTGGCATTGAGGGCGTTTCCCGCACCTTTCTGGCACAGGTCACCCGCCACCGCATTGCAAGTTTCAGTGTGCAGAGCCAGCGCTATGTGCGGCTGGAAGATTTCCGTTATGTGATTCCCCCGGAAATTGAGGCTGATCCTGCGGCCAAAGCGGCTTTTATTGATGCAATGAACGCCGATGCCAAACACTACCTGGAGCTGGTCAAAGCACTGGAAGAAAAGCTGGATGCGAAATTGTATATTTGCGACGAGGCACAGCTTTGTGGTGCACTTGGAGCTGCATTGTTTGCATATGAGAAGTGCAGTGTGTAGAGGCTGTGTTTGTAATCACCGGACATTATTTTATATTGCATAAAAAAGAGAAACCTTACCAATTTTCAGACGTAAAAATTGAAAACCGGTAAGGTTTTTTACGCATATCGCCATGCAATATGCAATTATCTTTTATTTCATTGCATCTTTAATTGCGCCAAGCAGCTCTTCATAGGTTTCATATGCCGGGATCTGCGGATAATCCGCTTTGATCTTGTCTGTTGAACGGAATAAAAATCCTGCCTTACTTGCCTGGATCATACCCAGATCGTTGTAAGAATCCCCACTTGCAATCGTTTCAAATCCGATGGATTGCAGTGCCTTTACGGTTGTTAGTTTGGAATTTTCCACACGCATCTTGAAGTCTGTGATCTCGCCGTTTTCTGCAATTTCCAGACTGTTGCAGAAAAGCGTCGGATGACCAAGCTTTTCCATGAGCGGCATTGCAAATTCGGTGAAGGTATCACTGAGAAGGATTACTTGGGTGAAGGAACGTAGCTCATCCAGGAAGTCTTTTGCGCCCGGAAGCGGATCAATCTTGGAAATTGTTTCCTGAATTTCTTTGATCCCGAGACCATGCGCTTTTAAAGTATCCAGTCTCCAACGCATCAGTTTGTTATAATCAGGTTCATCTCTTGTGGTTCTTTTCAGTTCCGGAATTCCACTTGCTTCTGCAAATGCAACCCAGATTTCCGGTACAAGTACTCCTTCGACATCCAGACAAGTAATATACATATGTTAACCCTCCTGTACTTTCTGTTTTTTGCTTTCTATCATACCATATATCTGTTTATTTTGCATGCTTTTTTAAAATTGAAGTAACTGTTCGGAGCCAACCTCCAAAATGCTACGCATTTCGTCAGTGTGGCGTATCCGCCAAATAAAATTTCAAAAACAGTCTTAAAAATGCAAGCATT
>ERZ825896.2608-NODE-2608-length-16888-cov-5.922474_pt1 | contig 16888 bp, 17 predicted proteins | sample MGYA00519858_ERZ825896 | MGnify/ENA primary metagenome ERZ825896 (study PRJEB31778, sample SAMEA3449214) | human gut metagenome | biome: human gut; feature: human-associated habitat; material: faeces | place: United Kingdom | collected 2010/2012 ...
ATAACAAACCAGGGGAAGTGTATATTGGTTTAGTTCATAGATTAGATAGACCTGTTGGTGGAATAATGGTATTTGCAAGAACATCAAAGGCAGCATCTAGGCTTAGTGAACAAATTAGAAATAAAACATTTAAAAAGAAATATCTAGCTGTTGTTGATGGAAAATTTGAAAACAAAAAAGGAAGTTTAGAAGATTATTTATATAAAGATGAAAGAAACAATATAAGTAAAGTTGTAAATAAAGACAAGAAAAATGCCAAGCTTGCAAAATTAGATTATGAAGTTTTAAATTATGATGACAAAAGAGATTTAAGTTTAGTAAAAATCGATTTACATACTCGGAAGACATCATCAAATTAGAGTTCAGATGGCAAATAGTGGACATAGTTTGTTTGGAGACCAGAAGTATGGTGTTAGGGGAAAAGGAAAGCAGATTAGACTATGGGCTTACAGTGTTAAATTTGAGCATCCAGTGAAAAAAGAGTTAGTGGAATTTGAGGATTACCCAGATTGGAGTATGTGCAAAAATTGTTGATATATAGCGAAAGATTATTGAGAAAAGTGTTGATTTTTTCAATAAATTTTAGTATAATGTTAATGAGAATGAAGAGAGAATTTGTTCCTCTTTAATTCAAAATAATTTATGTATTGACCCATAAAGGGAATAAAAAAGACTAGAGTCGGCAAACTCTAGTCTTTTGCTTTAGTCGAATTTCTCAAGTATTTTAAGTATAAGTACTAAAACAATAACTTTTAAAAATAATTTTATGTATTTCCCCATAAGTTTCACCTCCTTTCGGAGTTGGGAATGGACATATTATACAGCAAAAAAAATATATCAGACAATGTTCAAAGAAAAAAATATTAAAAAAAATAAATTTTTTTCGAAAAACACTTGCAAAATAAGAAGAAGTGTATTAGAATTTAATCGAAGTGGAAAAAAGTGGTACAAAGTGGGGTGAAATTTAACTATGTTAATGGGTGAATACGAACATACCTTAGACGCAAAAGGCAGAATATCAATGCCTGCAAAGCTAAGAAAAGATATGGGAGACACATTTATACTAACAAAAGGTTTAGATGGATGTTTATTTGCTTTTTCACAAGAAGAATGGTTAAATTTTGAAACAAAACTAAAAGGATTACCACTATCAGACAAAAATGCGAGAAACTTCGTAAGATTTTTCTTAGCAGGAGCCACAGAATGCGAAATAGATAAACAAGGAAGATTTTTAATACCAATGAATTTAAGAACATCAGCAAATTTAGAAAAAGAAGCTGTAATTATTGGAGTTGGAACAAGACTAGAAATTTGGAACAAATCTATTTGGCAATCAAAAGATGAAGAAATATCTGCAGAAGAAATTGCAGAAAATATGACAATGTTAGGTATATAATCTTTTCATAACGAAAAGTTTATATAAAAATCAAGAACTGAAATTTTTCAGGGAATGATTATGTTAAGAACACAAAAGAAAAAAATACAAAAGAAAAAATTGCTTAAGAAAAGCCCTAAAAATACAAAAGATAAATAAAATCTACTAAAGTAAATTTTACAAAAGAAATCCCTATTTCACACAAAAGATAAAATTATACAAAAGCGAAAAATACCAAAGTCAAAGTAAAACAAAAGAATATGTACAAACCTAAGAAAAAAATACGTAGGAAAAAAGTACATAAGATTTATATTATACATAAGAATCAAAATAAGCAGCTGGTATTTTTCTTAAGAGTAATACTAGCTGCTTAAAACATATAAATCCTAGAAAGGAGATACTTATTTATAAAAATAAGTTAATTGATTGTGGAATTTAAACATAAGCCAGTATTATTAAATGAATGTATAGAAGGATTAAATATAAAACCAGATGGAATATATGTTGACGGAACTCTTGGGGGTGCAGGACATAGCAAAGAAATTCTAAAAAGGTTAGATAAAAATAAAGGAATATTAATAGGAATAGATAGAGATGAAGAAGCTCTGCAAGCTGCAAAACAAAATCTATCAGAATATGAAAATGTAAAATATGTGCATGGAAATCACGACAATATAAAAGAAATACTAGAAAGCCTAAAAATAAATAAAGTTGACGGAATTTTATTAGATTTAGGTGTATCGTCATATCAATTAGATGAAAGAAACCGTGGATTTAGTTACTTAGGTTCAAATGAACTTGATATGAGAATGGACAAAAGCCAAAGATTAACAGCAATGGAAGTTGTAAACAACTATAAAGAAGAGCATTTGGCTAATATAATATATGAATATGGGGAAGAAAGATTTTCTAGAAATATAGCAAGAAACATCTGTATAGAAAGAAGAAAGAAAAAAATTGAAACAACAGATGAGCTTGTGAAAATAATAGAAAAATCAATTCCAAGACTAAATCCAAAAGAGGGACATCCAGCAAAAAGAACCTTCCAAGCAATAAGAATAGAAGTAAATAATGAAATAAAGCCACTAGAAGACACAATAAAAAATTCAATAGATGTATTAAAACAGGGAGGAAGGCTTTGTGTAATAACATTCCATTCATTAGAAGACAGAGCTGTAAAGCAAGCAATGAATAGAGCAAAAGGAATGTGTACATGTCCAAAAGACATCCCATATTGTGTATGTGGAGCAAAAGAATTAGGAACAGTAATAACCAGAAAACCAATTATAGCATCAGAAGAAGAACAAAAGGAAAATTCAAGGTCAAAAAGTGCAAAACTAAGGATTTTTGAGAAAATATAAAAAAGATAAATGTACAAAATGAAAAGAGGTGAATTAAAATAACTTATGGAAAAATTTGGTTATGAGTACGGAGCTACACCGAGAAAACTTGAACCAGAATATGGGCCAAGAAAAACAAAAAAATCAAAAGAAGAATTTGAAAAACAAATAAAAATTAATGAAAAACAAAAAAAAGAAGCAATGAAAATGGAAAAAAAGAAACACAATAAAAATGTGGCTCTAGTTGCAGCAATATTTTTAATATTACTTACTATAAGTTATAGAAGTTCACTAATAAATGAAAGATTTAATGAAATTCAAAACTCAAAAGAAAAACTAGCATCAATTCAAAAAACAAATGGTCAATTAGAGGTTAGTATTGAAAGCAGTCTAAATCTAAGCAATGTAAAAAATGCGGCAAAAGACAAACTAGGAATGCAAGAACTTGATAATGGACAAAAAGTATATGTAACACTAGATAAAAAAGATTATGTAGAAGGTTCAACAGAAAATATAGATATTACAAGTGATTTAGACAAATCAAGTGATACTTGGTATAAAAAAATTATAAATAAAATTTTAGGAAAATAAGCAATCATCTAAAATAAGGTGGTTGCTTTTTTGTGATAAATGAAAAGAAGGCAGAATATAATTGAAGAGGATTTCGAAATGGGGACGGTTCCTTTTTGAAAAAGGAACCGTCCCCATTTCAAAAAAAGGAGAAAAATAATGCAAACAATAAATCTCAAAAACAAAAAGAAAATGAGAAACACACTTTTCATAACATTTTTAATTTTATTATTACTGCTATCTAGAATATGCTACATAGAATTTATCCAAGGAAAGGAACTTCAGGTGCTTGCATTTGAACAACAGGTACAAAAAAGGACAGTTAATCCAAGAAGAGGAACAATATATGATTCATCAGAAAAATACACATTGGCGATAAGTAGTACTGCGTATACTGTAAGTGTAAATCCAACTAACATTCCAAATGAAAAGAAAGATTTAATAGCAAAAAAATTAGCGGAAATATTTGATTTGGATTATGAAACAGTATTAAAAAAGGTAAGCAAAAGAAGTTCAATTGAAACAATTGTAAAAAAGATAGAAAAAAATAAAGCAGATGAATTAAGAATATGGTTGTTAGAAAATAATATAGATACAGGTGTAAATATTGATGAAGATAGCAAAAGATATTATCCATATAGTAATTTGGCTTCACAAGTTATAGGATTTTGTGGTGGAGATAACCAAGGTCTAGATGGAGTTGAGGCTAAATATGATGAGGTTTTATCTGGAACTGCTGGTTCTATTTCTAGGGTAACTGATGCAACAGGTGAAGAAATTGGAACAGATGGAGAGGTGTATACTCCAGCTGTTAATGGTGATGACATAGTTTTATCTATTGATATGACAATTCAATCTATAGTAGAAAAATATTTAGCTGAGGCTTGTATTGATAATAGTTGTACAGATGGTGGAAATATTGTTGTTATGAACCCAAAGACTGGTGATATTTTAGCTATGGCTACATATCCATCTTATAATTTGAATGAACCCTATACTATAAATAATGATGAACTTAAAAGCAATTGGGATAATATGGAGCAAAGTGAAAAATCAAAAAATTTACAGGCAATGTGGAGAAATAAAGCAATTTCAGATACGTATGAACCTGGTTCGGTGTTTAAATTAATAACGGCCTCAAGTGCATTAGAGGAAGGGATAACAGATATAGATAGGAGCGGAGAATTTGTATGTACTGGTTCAATTACAGTTGCAGGAGCACGTATTAAGTGTTGGAGATATTATAGACCACATGGAAGTGAATCTTTAAGACAAGGACTTATGAATTCGTGTAATCCAGTATTTATTGGACTTGGTCAGAAGTTGGGAGTTGATACATATTATAAATACTTAAATAAATTTGGATTACTTTCCAAAACAGGTGTAATGCTTCCAGGTGAGGCAAATAGCATATTTATTGCTCAAAATAAATGTGGCCCAGTAGAGCTTGCAACTATAAGTTTTGGGCAAAGATTTGAGATAACTCCAATTCAGCTTGTAACAGCAGTTTCTAGTATTGCAAATGGTGGGAATTTAATTACACCAAGAATTGTAAAGGCAACGATAGATTCCAAAACAGGAGAAAGAACAGATTTGCCAGTAGAAAACAAGGGTACTGTTATTTCAAAAGAAACTTCTGAAAAAGTTTTAAGTATGATGGAATCTGTTGTTTCGGAAGGTACAGGAAAAAATGCTAAAGTTGAAGGTTATAGGATTGGAGGAAAAACTGGAACCTCAGAAGATGGTGTAAATACGGGAAAATATGTTACATCTTTTTGTGGCGTTGCACCTACTAATGACCCACAAGTTGTGGTTTTAGTTACACTTTATAATCCAACTGGAGAAGGAGGACATCAAGGTGGTGGAGTGGCAGCTCCTGTTGGAGGGCAGATTTTTAACGAGATTTTACCATATTTAGAGATTGAAAAGAATTAAACCTTTATTATATAGAGAGAAAAGTACTTTATATTGTAAATTTATATGTTCTATGGTATAATAAATTGGAATTGTATAGTGACAAATGAAAGGAATGTGTTAAAAATGAGAGAGTATGGTGAGGAAAAAGCAAAAAGAGAACTTGAAGAATTATTACAAATAATACCAATAAAAATTAAAAATCAAGACTTTATAAATGACGTAAATGAAAACATAAAAAATCAAGAATACAGAATGGCTCTAGAAAAAGTAAGAAGGTTTTTAGATGAAAAGGAAGATGAACAAGTAGAAATAAAACCTACAGAAATAGAAGAACTTGATCCTGATAAAATTATAACAGAAACAAAAAAAGAAGCAGAAGAAAGCCTATACCCAGAAAAATTAAGAAACTATGCTTTAGAAAAAGACTTTATAGGAATGCTTTTAAATGATCCAAAATTAATGGCAAAATATTATATATTAAATGATGAATGCTATTTCGACAATAAAATATTCTTAGAAATATATAAAGGAATAGTGTTTACAGAAGGTGAAGCATATACACCATATATTGCAAAAAGTGGATATAACTTTGGAAAAAACAATTATGAAATAAATCATACAAAAGAATGCTTAAAATATGAATATGAGTATAAATGTGAAAAACTTAATATGGAAAAAATATATGTAGAAATAAAAAAATTATTTATATTAAGAAAAAATTATACATCAATGCCAATAAAAAGTATACAAAACGGAATTGTAAAAATAACAGAATATAAACTATATGACCAAATGTCTGAGGAAGAGGTTAAAAGTGCAGTAAATCAGGTTATGGTAACAGATAAATTTAAGCAATCAGTATTAAGTGAGGAACTAACAGACTTTTTTGTACAAGGAAACAACAATTTGACAAATGGTCTAGAATTTCCATTTAGAATAATATCAAGTGTATTTAAAGGAATAAGACGTGGAGAAACTATGGCTTTTGCAATGCCATCAAATGCTGGTAAAAGTAGGTTTACAATAAATATAGCAGCTTATGTTGCTTTTATACATAAAAAGAAAGTACTTGTTATCTCAAACGAAATGTCAGAAGAAAAAATGAAATTATGTTTAATTACAACAATTCTAAATAATGAAGCATACCAAAAATTACACGGACAAAAACTTCATAAATCAGAAGGAGAACTACTAGAGTTTAAGTTTAGACCAGACAATTTAGAAAATATAAATGTGGATGAAAATGGATATGTAATAAAAGAAAGAAATGAAACACAAGAAGAATTTGTAGAGAGATTAAAAAATATTTCTGAAGAATTTAGAATGACATTAAGAGCAATGGATTGGGTAAAAGAACAAACAGAAAATTCAATATATTTTGTAAATATCACCAACCATACAAATGATGAATTACAAAAAATAATAATGAATTATTACTATAAAGAAGAAATCCACTATATGTTTTATGATACATTAAAGACAGATACAGAAAATATAGGAAACGGCGAAGAAATTAAAAAAACAGCTACAATGTTATCAAATTTAGCACAAAATTTCAGTTTATTTATAGGTTCAACTATACAGTTAAATGAAAATGCAACAACACCAATAAATCTAACAGTAAATGATTTAGCAGTAAGTAAAACTGTAAAAGAAGTGTTAGACACATTATGTTTAGTAAAACAAATTAATAATGATCATATAGTTGATTATGAATATTCAAACCAAGAAGTTGGAGCACCATATAAAAATTTACAAAAATTTGATGATCCAGATGTTAGATACTATGCTTGTGTTGTTGATAAAAACAGGGCAGGTGCAAAACCAAAGGTATTGTTAAGATTAAACTTAGCATATAACTTCTGGGAAGAATTAGGATATTTAAGATTAAAACAATAAAACAAAAAGCGCAAATAAAAAAAAAGTCTAAAAAGGGAAAACTTCCCATTTTTAGACTTTTTTAATTTGAGCTTTTATTTTTTAACCTCTGCAAGGTTTTTCATCTATTTCGCATTCACATTTTTCACCAGGTCTACCTTTTAAGCATTTACCTTCGTGATGTCCTTTAAATTCCATATTATAATGACGTACATCATTTACCCAAATGTCAATTGCATATTTTTTTCCAGGGCAAAGAGGTCCGAAAACGAATTCACCATATTCATCTGTAAAAGTATGAGATACAGGAATTCTCTTTTTTCTTCCATCTTTTCCGAAATCTATTTCAATTAATTTTACTACAGCATCTTTAATAGGTTCTTTAAATACATTTTTTATAGTTCCAAAAACTACATCTCTTGCATCTTCTGGTAAAGTAATATCTAAATCGAATTGTTTTCCATTAGCTATTAAACCATTTACATCAAAACAAGGGCAATGTGGATGTGGTGGTCTTGGCATATTCATTTCCATTCCAATATTTTTATCTTCCATTATTTTATCCTCCAATATTTTTTTAGCAATTAATTGCTTAATATATAGTATGAAATTTGTCGTTTTTTGTTTCTTAAATTTAAAATAAATTGAAAACATATATAAAGTATGATATAATTATGTAAATAAAATTTTATGGAGGTATCAATATGAAATTGATTGATAATGCAACTAAAATTCGGGTTCCAAAAGACTCTATAATTGCAATGACTGGATTGCAGGGTGGAGGAAAAACATTTTTTACAAATAAATATTTCGAAAAGGAAAATATTATTTGTAATGATGAACTGTTTTGGAATGAGTTTAGAAAATCAGGGAAAAAAGAAATGCGGTCAGAGAAAGATTATGATGACATTTGTATAAGAACGAATGAGTTGTTGTATCAAATGTTAAGGAAATACAGTAAAGAAAGGCCTTATACTGTACTTGACTCTGCACCATATTATTTTAAGCAGAGAGTGACGTGTTTAAATGAATTAAGAAAATATTTCAAAAATGTTATTCTAGTTTTAATATTACCTGATTTTGATACTACGTGGAAACAGCTTCAACAAAGAGAATGCAGTGTAAAGAAAATGAAAGAAGAATTAGGATTAACAGCACCAGATTATGAGACAATGAAATTTAATGAAAAAATCCTGAATCTTCAGATTGAAAACAAAAGCATTGCTGTTGGGGCGGATGTAACATATATTGTAAGAAATCAAGAAAAGATTTCTATTGATACAATGTAAATAATTTTGTTTTTTTACATTTATCCCCCCTAGTTAGAAATAGCTAGGGGGACTTTTCTACAATGATAATAATATAAAATGGAAAAATTACTGATAAAACTTTGCAAAAAGTTTAAAAATATTTATCAAAATATAATATTAGATTTATTAATAAAAAAGAAGCAATTTGGAAATAATATAAAAAAATGTAATGGAGAGGAAACATTATGTGGGATAAAACAGTTCAAGAAGTTTTGAAAATGACAAATTCAAGTAAAGATGGAATTACTCAAAAACTAGCAGAACAAAGGTTATTATTAAATGGCAAAAACGAGATACCAAAAGGAAAGAAAAAAAGTATAATAGAAATCTTTTTTCAGCAATTTAAAAGTCCAATTATATTAATTTTAATAGTTGCAGCAATATTTTCTATTATTATAAAAAGTTATGCTGATGCAATATTTATTTTGATTGTAATATTAATAAATGCAATTATTGGAACAACCCAAGAATGGAATTCAAAGAAAAGTGCGGAAAAGCTACAAGATATGATAAAAATGAAAACAAGAGTAATAAGAAATGGAAATATAATAGAGATAAACTCAGAAGAGGTTGTAGTTCGGAGATATTGTGGATTTAGAATCTGGAAGTAAAATTCCAGCAGATTTAAGATTAATTGAAAGTAAAAATTTAAGTATTGATGAATCTATTTTAACACGGAGAAACTAATCCTAAAAATAAAATGACAGATGTTTTAGCAAAAAATACGGAATTAGCTGAAAGATTAAATATTGCATTTGCAGGAACTGTTGTTACAAATGGAAGAGGAAAAGGTGTAGTTATTGGTGTTGGAAAAGATACAGAATTTGGCAAAGTAGCTGAAAATGTGCTACAAACAGAAGATACTAAATCTCCTTTGGAAATAAAACTTAGTAAATTTTCTAGACAAATAAGTATAGGTTTTATCATTTTAGCTATAGTTCTAGCAATAATATTGTATTTAAAAAACTATGAGATTTCTGAAATATTTTCAGCAGTTATAGCTCTTACAATATCAGCCATTCCAGAGGGACTTACTATTGCAATGACCATTGTTTTATCAATAGCATCAAACAAAATGGCAAGAAAAAATGTTATAATAAAAAAGTTAAATTCTGTAGAGAGTTTAGGAAGTTGTACAGTAATTGCAACAGACAAAACAGGAACCTTAACTGCAAATGAACAAACTGCCAAAAAAATTATTTTTCCATCAAATAAAACAGCATACATTAAAGGAATTGGATACAATGATGTTGGTGAAATTAAGTATGAGGGAAATTTGGCCAATGAAATTAAGACTTTAGGTTTAATGGGAATGATAAATAATGAAGCATATTTAAAATTGGAAAATCATAAGTGGAGCCATTCAGGAGATGCAATAGACACAGCATTTTTAGCATTAGGATTAAAAGCATCTATAAATGATGTACCAAAAGCAGAATACAGAATAGCTTATGAACCTGCTCAAAAGTATTCAGCAGTGTTTTTTAAACAAAAAGATAAAATGACAGTTACTGTAAAAGGAGCGCCAGAAAAAATATTAGATTTTTGTGAATATATGAATATTGATGGAGAAAATCAAAAGATTGATAAACAAAAAATATTATATCAAAATAATCAGCTAGCAGGAGAAGGATTTAGGGTAATAGGTGTTGCAAAACTTAATGAAAATAGTTTAGAAACAAAGAAAGAATATAATGAAAATGACATAAAAGGATTAACTTTTTTAGGATTGGTAGGCTTTATAGATCCAATACGAGAAGATGTGGAAGAAGCGGTACAAATGTGTAAAAATGCGGGAATAAAAACAATTATGATAACAGGCGACCAGAAAAATACAGCAGAAACAATTGGAAAAAAATTAGGTATTAATAAAATATACTCAAGAGTAACACCTATGGAAAAATTAGAGATTGTAAATAACTTAAAGGCAGATGATGAATTTGTGGCTGTTACTGGTGATGGAGTAAATGATGTTCCAGCTTTAAAGGCCGCAAATATTGGAGTTGCGATGGGAAGCGGAACAGATATTGCAAAAGATACAGGAAATATGATAATAACAGACGATAACTTTTCTACTATTGTAAAAGGAGTAGAAGAAGGAAGAAGGGCATATAACAATATAAGAAAAGTCATATATTTGCTGTTATCAACGGGTTTTTCAGAAATAATTTTATTTGTACTTTCAATAATATTTAATCTTCCAATTCCATTACTTGCAATACAACTATTATGGCTTAATTTAATAACAAATGGAATTCAAGGAGATGCACTTGCATTTGAGGAAGATAAGGAAAATGTGTTAAATAAAAAAATCAAAAGACAAAAAATATTTGATAATTTAATGATAAAGGAGATAACAATTTCCGCTATTATTATGTCTGTGATGGAATTTGTTTTTTATGTGTATTTATATAGAATTAAAAATCTAGATATAACTCTTGTAAGGTCATATTTGTTAACATTTATGGTTTTTTTGGAAAATATTCAAATTTTTAATTGTAGAAGTGAAAGAATATCAATGTTTAAAATATCTGGAAATAATAATAGATTTTTGATAATTTCAATAATATTAACCTTGTGTATACAAACTATAATTGTAAGAATACCAGAAACTGCAGGATTTTTTGGACTTACAACAATACCTATCGAAAATATAGGAATGTTATTTTTAGGAACAATTCCATTAATTATAGGAATGGAAATATTTAAGACAATATATGTAAAATCAATGTGAACATTTTGTGAAATATAAAATTAGTACTTGTAAAACGAAAATCTTTATGCTAAAATTGTAAAAAATAAAAAGAAAGAGGAAGAGAAAATGGACAAAGATACAAAAATGGAATTATTAAAAATTTTAGCAATGGTAGTAATTTTAATAGTATTAATTATAGGAATTGTTTGGATGAATAAATCGAATAATACTTCGAATGGAACAAATAATAATGCTACTACTACACAAGAGAAAGAATCAAATGATGAGGAAGAAAACACTACTGAAAATGTAGAAGAAAATACTTCAAATTCAGAAGCAAATGAATCAACAAATACAGAAAATGCAGAAAATGAAAATAATCAAAAAGAAAATACAACAGCAACTGAATAATAATAAAAGAGCACTAATTAAGTTTAGTGCTTTTTTTCTTGTTGGGACCGTTTCTTTTTGCAAAATGCTACGGTCCCAATGCAAAATTTAAAGATATTTTCTAAAAAAGGATTTTTATTAATAAAATATATATGAACCACTAATTATACAATATAGTACTAAAATAATTAGTATAATTCAATGAAATAATTATATATAATTTTAATATATTATTGTATAACAGGAGGTACAATATGGAACCAATACAAAGACTATATAGAAAAGATGAAATGGTTACAAGGAGTTTACATATAGATGAAGATTTATATTGTAAATTACAATATTTATGTGACAATATATATGATACATCTGTAAGCAAGTTAGTAAATATTTGTGCAGAGACAATGTTACTTCATAAAGATAAAATAAAATTTTATAAGAAACCATATAAGACAGATTCAATATATCGTTCTATATTATTTAGAAAAGAATTTTTTGATGAATTAATTAGATTAAGAGATGAAACAGGTATATCTTTTAGTAGATTGGTAAATGGTAGTATTAAGGAATTCTTTGATAAATATGATGGCAGAGCTTTTAAGGTAAGATAATTATAAAAATGCCAACATATAAGAAAAGTACTTGGTCTTATATGTTGGTATTTTTCAAACTTATTTTTTTGTTTAGATTCCGAATTTTGTTTTGAAATAGTATTTTTTTTATTTTTAATAGTTTATCACGTCCTTTAATTTATTAATTTAATATTTGAATAATTATTAATTATATATTTAAGTTTTTTATTAAGACACTTGATATCTGCAGATGAATCGGTATTTTGAAAGTTGATTATCGCTATATTACATTTTTTATTGTTTTCTCGTATCTGTAATATTAGTTCGCGGTATTTCTTTTCAAATTCTGCCGGATTTTCCAAACAGAGCTGTAAATCTTCCATGCCTATATGTAGCAGCACTGTGTCCGGCATAAGGGGAGCGACACACAGTGAATATAATTCTGCTGCATTTTCAACTCCGATGCCATCAATGCTTCTGTTATAAAGCATGGCATTGGGAAAGAATGCCTGTTTAAGATCGCACAGTGCAATATTCGTATCTTTGCTTCCTCCAAAAATCACGATGCCGTTTTGTTCTGCAATCTTGTTTAATTCTATGTATTTTTTTATGATATTTTCTTTTGTAATCATATAAATCAACTCCTTTACTTTAACAGTCGCCTTTTGTCCAAGACAGTGTTTCCAAAATATATAATATATCCGTATTTGCCGTTGTTTTTATGTTTGCTCGGCCTTTATCATGATGCAGAAACTTGTTATCAGAAAAATACATGAAATCCAAATGGACTTTATACCACAAGTTTTTGCGAAAAAGCTTCCGCATCCTGCTCCAAAAGCAAACATCAAAATTATGGCAAAGTATTCAGCTGAGTCTTTTAGATTATTGAGGTTTTTTGTGTGATAATACGCACAAAGCGCTTCAGTGCCGCTTCGAATATTACCAATGCACATTGTACTTGCGTAAGATTTTCCGTTGAATTTTCTAAAAGACTGCACCTGCATGGCACATACAAAGGAAACAACAGCATTCGCAACTATATCTAATGTTTTCGGAATAAATCCAACCATAAATAACAGAATTATTTCAGCTGATAAAATAAGCTGTCTCCAATGAACTTTTGTCATCTGCTTATAACGCCTGTGAATTATATCTGCAATAAAAATACCGACTGTAAATGAAAACAGAGGTATCAAATATTGCAGTGCTACGGCAAAATTTTTTTCAAATAAGTATGTACCCATTAACACAATATTCCCTGTCTGTGCATTGGCAAATACATTGCCGCGCAGACAATATGTGTAAGCATCCTGAAAGCCTCCGGACAAGGTTAAAAACATAGCATTGATAAAAGCATCAGACATTTGTCCATTTATATTTTGTCCGTTAACCATAAAAATACCCCTTTACTATTTTCTATAAATATTATATAATATTTATAGATATATGTAAAATACATATATAATATATTTAATATATGAAATGTATATAGGAGTGCGCTATGGAAATTACATATGATTACTATCGGATTTTTTACTATGTTGCAAAATATAAGAGCTTTTCAAAGGCTGCGGATGTTCTTATGCGAAATCAGCCTAATATAACAAAGTTTATTAATAATCTTGAAAATCAATTGGGATGCAAATTGTTTATAAGAACTAATCGTGGAGCAACCCTTACACCGGAGGGAGAAAAATTATATGCACATATTGCAGTAGCACATGAACAAATAAAGGCCGCTGAGCTGGAGCTGGCAAATGATCAAAGTCTGAAGGGCGGTCATATTGCCATTGGCGTAAGTGAAACTGCATTAAACGAAATACTTTTGACTGTTTTAACAGATTTTCACAATGCTTATCCGGGTATAAAGCTTTGTATATATAATCATTCAACACCGCAATCAATACAGGCTTTGAAAAACGGCATTATAGATTTTGCATTGGTAACAACGCCGACAGATGTAAAGAAACCGTTTAAAGAAACACCTTTAAAGAAGTTCAGAGAGTTATTGGCTGGAAATATTAATTATAAATTTTTGTCAGATACTCCGCATAAGCTTTCGGAACTAACTCAATATCCTCTCATCTGCCTCGGAAAAAATACGAAAACATATGAATTTTATACGGATTTGTATTTAAAACATCATTTGGTGCTTAAACCTGATATGGAAGCTGCAACCGCAGATCAGCTGCTTCCAATGATAAAAGCAGGGCTTGGCATAGGCTTTATACCTGAGAGCTTTGCGTGCAGTGCAATAGTTAATGGTGAAATATTTGAAATACCATTGGCGTGTGAAATTCCAAGAAGAGCTATATGCTTAGTAGAAGACACAAGCAGACCTATGAGTATTGCTGCGGATGCACTAAAACAAACATTGTTGACTATACAAAACATAGAGTAAAAATGTAACAGAAAGGAAGACACAATATGACATTACAACAATTAAAATATATAGTTACTGCTGCGGAAGCAGGTACTATAAGTGAAGCGGCAGAAAAACTTTTTATTTCTCAGCCGAGTCTTACCAATTCCATAAAGGAACTTGAAAAGGAAATGAATTTAACAATTTTTGAGCGAACAAATAAGGGTATTTATGTATCGAAAGAGGGTGAAATTTTCCTTGGATATGCCAGACAGGTTTTAGAGCAAGCCAATCTGTTAGAAGAGAAATATAAAAATAACAGCGGTGGTAAGAAGCAATTCTGTGTGTCTGCGCAACACTACTCATTTGCAGTCAATGCTTTCGTGGATTTGATAAATGAATACGGTAATGATGAATATGACTTTTCAATTCGTGAAACACAGACTTATGAAATTATTGAAGATGTTTCAAATATGAAAAGTGAAATAGGTATACTGTATTTAAACGACTTTAACGAAACGGTATTGCGTAAGATTATAAAGGCAAACAATCTGAACTTTACGGAGTTGTGTACTGCCAAGCCTCATATTTTTGTATGCTCATCTAATCCTCTTGCTCAAAAGGAAGCAGTATCCCTGGAAGAACTGTCGGAATATCCGTATCTATCGTTTGAACAAGGCGAGCGCAATTCGTTTTATTATTCAGAGGAAATTTTCAGTACTGCGATAAGAAAGAAAAATATCAGAGTACGTGACAGAGCAACTCTTTTCAATCTCCTTATCGGGCTTAATGGATATACGGTATGCAGCGGCATAATTGATGAAAAACTGAACGGTAAAAATATTGTAGCCGTACCCCTTTCGGCTGAGGGTGATATGCGTATCGGATATATAAGACACAAAAATTTAATTATCGGTCGGCTTGCGGAATTTTATGTGGAGTCTTTAAAAAAACACATTATTGCAGAGAAACGGTCTTGATATAGTTTTAAACTATATCAAACAATAAATTATAAGTATTTTACAAATGATATATACGGTGGTATAATATACTCATAAAGTTTTTGGAGGAATGACACATGAGTAAGAAAAACGCACCGTACAGATTTGATATTGTGGGAAGCTTTTTAAGACCTGACTATTTAAAAAAGGCAAGAGCCGATTTTTCAGAAGGAAAGATTTCCGCAAGTGAGCTTAAATCCGTTGAAGATAAAGCGATTGCGGATTTGATTAAAAAGCAGAAAAAAGCAGGACTTGCTGTTATTACAGACGGAGAATTCAGAAGAAGCTGGTGGCACCTTGATTTTATGTGGGGACTTGGCGGAGTGGAAAAGGTGGTCTGTGAACAAGGATACATATTTAATGATGAAGTTACAAGAGCCGAGTCGGCTGCCGTTATCGGTAAAATCAGCGCATTACTAAGATCCATACCTAGTGCGGTACTGGGTGGCATTATGCTGTTGCTTTTCGGGACGATTGCCTGTGCGGGTATTGGTAATCTTGTGAATAACTGTATTGATTTGAGCCGTACAAGAAATATCGTTATCGTGTCTTTGACACTGACTGTCGGGATTGGTGGCGCTGCTTTTAGCTGGGGTGATTTTTCTTTGTCCGGTATCGGATTGGCAGCTTTGGTAGGAGTAGTTCTCAATTTGATATTGCCCAAAGAAGATTAAAAAAGGAAGCCGGTATTCGAGAAGAAAGAATAAACGCAGGATTCCCGGTTATATATAAAAAAGATAGTGACGGTATATGATGGAAATAGTGACGGTATCATTACCGTATAGCGTCACTATCCTTATCATATACCGTCACTATCTTTTAGAAGGAAATTTGCCTGTAAAATACCCTTCTGTTCCCTTATCATTTATGATAGAAACTTCACAATATCTTCATCCACTGTACTGATACCTCCGATCCCAAATTGCTCGATCAATACGTTCTTTACATTCGGTGAAAGGAAAGCGGGAAGAGTAGGTCCTAAATGAATATGTTTCACTCCTAAAGCCAGCAATGCCAATAAAACAATGACCGCCTTTTGTTCGTACCATGCAATGTTGTATACGATAGGTAACTGATTCACATCGTCCAACCCGAAGATTTCTTTCAGTTTTAGAGCGATTACAGCCAGTGAGTAACTGTCGTTACATTGTCCCGCATCCAATACTCTCGGAATACCGTTGATATTTCCCAGATTCAGTTTATTATACTTGTATTTTGCACAGCCGGCAGTCAGGATCACGGTATCTTTTGGCAATCCTTTGGCAAAATCCGTGTAATAGTTTCGGGATTTTGCACGTCCATCACATCCTGCCATAACAACAAACTTACGAATTGCTCCGGATTTGACTGCTTCCACAATCTTATCTGCAAGGGCAAGTACCTGTGCATGTGCAAATCCTCCCACAATCTCACCATGCTCGATTTCTTCCGGCGCCGGACATTTCTTTGCCTGTTCTATGATCTGGGAAAAATCCTTC
>ERZ825896.2610-NODE-2610-length-16878-cov-17.575165_pt1 | contig 16878 bp, 21 predicted proteins | sample MGYA00519858_ERZ825896 | MGnify/ENA primary metagenome ERZ825896 (study PRJEB31778, sample SAMEA3449214) | human gut metagenome | biome: human gut; feature: human-associated habitat; material: faeces | place: United Kingdom | collected 2010/2012 ...
AAGTTGGAAATAGTAAAACATTCAATATTATCAGCAATAACAATAATCTTATTTATGTTATCTTCATTATTAGAAGTATCATTATTATCTGGATTTTCTAAATAATCTTGTCTTATAATTGCAGAAGATTCATTTTTGTTAGAAAAAGACCAATTTATATGACTTATTTTTTTACTATTTAAATATTCTATCCATTTTTTTGATTCTTCTATGTCTACACTACCGTTACCACTTGCATCAGTTGTACCCCATTCAGAAACAATTACTGGAAGATTATTTTGTAATGCTTTATCTATTTCATCTCTTAATTCTTTTTTTGTCACCTGAATAATTATCGTGTTCTGAGTTCCTTTTCCACTAGCTGCATATAATCCTGCCTCGATAATCTGGTCAAGAATTTCCTGCGGAACCATGTCCGCCTTATACTTACGAATACTTCTTCTTTCCTTCATTTCTTTTAATACTTCGCTCATTTTGTTTCCTCCTATAAATTTATACTACTTTGTATATAATAAATTTCATCCCAAGTTTTTTCCAACTCCGATGTTATAGCACGCAAATCTACTCTTTCCCATTCCATTTTACATTCCTCCTGTGATTTTTTATCTTGTCCTATACTATAAATGAACACGACTTTCCTTCAAACAGTCCTCTCTATTCCACACACAATCATCTCCTCAATAAACTTCGTGTAGCTTTTTTCGCCCCCATAATAAGTGTTACCACATATTATCTTTCATAATGTGTCCACATACGAATAATCTTTACGTAGCCCTCATATTCTATATCTTCCTTTATGTGATGTTCCTCTATAACCTGAAACACTATTCTATGTTGAATATTAATTCTTCTTGAACAATATCCTTGTAAATTTCCTACTAATTTTTCATATGCAGGTGGATTTTGAAAAGGATTTTCTTTCATAACCTCAATCAATTCTTTGGCTTTCTTATCTAATCCACAAGACTTCAAATTTTTTATATCTTTGACTGCCTGTTTTGTGTAAATAATCCTATACATTACCAATCCACCTCTGATTCATCAAGGCATTCAGAAATGTCTGTATTTCCCCCCTCAATGATAGATTCTGCCATACCAGGAACAGACATCAGATACAGCGTTTCTTCGATAGCCTTCCAATCTTCTTCGCCAATCAACACTGCATTTTTTCCCCTAGTATTTGTAATTGTTATGGGAGTGCAACTTACATTTACATCCTGTATCAACTGATAAATATTCTCTCTTGCTTTTGTTGCTGTAATCGCTGTCATAATATCACCTCTTTTTATTTTATTATAACGTACGTTTAAACGTTCGTCAACATTCCTATATACATCAAACATTAGACACTTGGCAAAGTATCTAAATGGAATTGTATAAGTATAGTATCACAACTGTCGGTTATAAATATTATACATAAAACTCAGTTCTTCTAATCTGCGTATAGGGACGCTGCGCTCTTACTTTCTCTGATTTTTCCAAATCTATCTCTGCATATAAAATCTGTTCTGTATCGTCTGCTTTTTTGATTACATTCCCATTTTCGTCCACTACAATAGATTCTCCTGAGAAAACCATCTCACCTTCTACTCCAACGCGGTTGCACATTGCAATGGCTACACTGCTTTGAAATGCCTGCACCCTAAGTTCCCACTCAAACATTTCTGAAGGCTCCGCTTTTGTATTTACAGTAGGAATAAGAATCAAATTTGCTCCCTTTAGGGCTTCTGTCCTTATACTTTCCGGGTAATGTCTGTCAAAGCATACTACTATTCCAATCTTTCCAAATTCTGTTTCAAACACGTTAAAACCATCCTCCGAAGGAACATAGTAATCCTGTTCAAAAAACCATTTTTATATCCATTGCAACACTAGCCGCAATATGACCATACACCCCAAAAAGAACGCATTATACCCCAAAAATGTAACCATATATTTCTTTTGCTCTGCTGCCATACTTTTGGAATAAAAATCCAGCGAAATCATACTTGCCATAGATGCAATTGGCGTTCCAAGTCCACCCACATTCACTCCAAGCATTAAATCCATGTCATTCGAGGTAAATTTAGATAATAAAATTGCGGCTGGAACGTTACTAATGATCTGGCTTACGAAAACTCCACATACAAATTCATGCTTTGCTACTATTGTCCCAAGCCAACTCTCAATAACAGGTACTGCTGCTATATTTCCCACCATTACAAATAAAAGGATAAACTTCCCTAACAAACCATAATTAATTTTCTTTAATAACTCTGGATTGCAAAGTAACAATGTTACAACCACAACAAGAAACGTAATCCATCCTGGCAAAATTCGAAGTACCGTTAGAATACACAAGAAAAAAAGCACTGTAAATGCAATGGTCCAAACGGTTTTATGTTTTAACTCTTTTTTTTCCTGTTCAAATATTTGTTTATCCACATGAAAAGTTTTTTTATCGAACTTTATCCACATGCATCCCATAAGTAAGAACATTGCTACCATTCCATACGGCAACAATGCCTGAAAAAAGGCTAGAAAACGCATATGATATTCTTGATATAAATATACATTTTGTGGATTTCCAATGGGTGTTAGTGTACTTCCTAAATTTGCTGCAATGGTTTCCAATACAATCAAAACAATGGCGTTCTCCTGTCTCTCTAATCGATGCAACAGGGTAATGGTAAACGGCACTGTTATAATCAGTGCTACATCATTGGTTACCAACATACTAAAGAAAAAACAAGTGCCAACCAAACAAAATGCCAGACTTCTAATATTTCTAGCTTTTATCACTAAAAACTTGGATAGCGAATCGATATACCCTAAATATTGAAAGCCTTGCACTACTGCCATTAAACAAAACAACAATAGCAATGTTCCAATATTAATCTGACTGATGATTCTTTTATCTATTATATTCCACATACTTCCTCCTGGGTATTCAATCTATTTCTCAGTAATCCAACATTCTTGCTATCCGATTGGTTACTGTTCACACGCAATGTCATTTACTTAAGCTTTGAACTTTTAGGAAAGAGTTGCAATGCCTACATAGCTTTCCAAAATCTGCTTCCGATTGTACTGACTCCTAAAATAATTCTTTTATCTTGAAAATTCGCATCGCATTTTTATACATTAAATTTTCATAGGCCTCTTTGCTCATTTTGTCTTTTAGTACATGAAAATAATCCTGATAAATAGAACGTTCCCCTTTCGGATTACAAAAGTAAGTATCCACTCCATCAATCGGTGCATCACTGCCGAATAACATTCTCTCACTTCCATAACGGCGAATTACCTCTATGGTTGTTGCCATAGGAACCCATGTTGTATCCCCATATAAATTATCTGCCTTTCCTAATAAATCTACGGCTTCACGATTGTCCGTCCCCAGTCCCATGTGTACCATTACAAATGGCACTTTTGGAAATAACTTTGCTGCCTCATACAAATGTTTCGGACTGGCTGCCTCACATCCTCCTGTGTGAGAAACGACTGCCAAACCATATTTTTCTGCCAAGGAAAGGTATGGCAACACTCTTTCATCCGTAGGTGCTACATTAGAATGAAAAGGATGAAGCTTTATGGCATAAATCAAATCCAAATTATCTGCGATCAATTGTTCCAACTCTTTTGTCACACCCTGTAAATAGGGTTTTACCCACACACATGCGCCTATTTTGTTTGGATATTTTTTAGCAAAATGCAATACCCTTTTTAAGCAATCCTCCTGCGTATTCTGCATACTATCAGGCAATAATACCTGCTGGTGTGTCATCTCTGCTGCATCTGCATTAGACACCAGCCCATAAGCAATCTGATATTTCTCCATTGCTTCTACCACCATCTGCTCATTCATTTCAAATCCTACCGCTTCCCCACCAATATGCAAATGTGTATCAATTATCATATATTTTTCCCCTTTCCAATCCACAATAAGGATTTTCCTAAAAATGTTTTTTCTAACAGTTGAACTCATTGTATCATTCACTTTGAATATTTTCAATAAGTTCTATTATTTAGAACAAATGGGAACTGCTTGCAAAACTCTAGTACATTCGCAATATTACAAATGAAATAGCTGCACTGTTTTCGTCTGAAACACAAACCACAAATATTTTAATTACTAGATAAGACTCACTTCAGTTCCCCCAAATAAGTCTTATAATCGGAAAGTTACTTTTACATTTAACAAATTTCAAAAGAAAAAAGCATTGACTTAAAGTAAACTTTAAGTTATACACTCATAAGTAGAAGAATGAACAGGAGGTAAAAAAAATGAAAACATTGATTATCTATTATTCCTATGGCGGAAATACAAAAGGCATTGCCGAACTGATACAAGAAAAAGTCGGAGGTGATCTGCTTCGCATCGAAACTGTTGTTCCATATGGTAATGACTATGATCAGGTTGTAAATCAGGGGCAGGAAGAGGTAAATCGTGGCTATTGTCCCGAAATCCAATCTGTCAATGTAGACTGGAACCAATACGACACTATTATTCTTGGTACACCTGTATGGTGGTATACTTTTGCTCCAGCAATACATACCTTTTTGAATAGCCAAAACTGGCAGGGAAAAGTTGTCTACCCATTTGCCACAAATGGGGGCTGGATTGGACATACTTTTCAGGATATTCATAATGCCTGTCAGGGTGCAGATGTGAAAAACGGAATGAACATTCGCTTTGATGGTTCTAATTTGCGTACTTCCATGACAGATATCGAAAATTGGATTAACCAAATCAAATAGGAAACGGAAAGTTTGAATAATTCTCTGTAAATTCAATATTATATGTATATGTAAGGCCTTCTATGATAAAATCTAATTATCAAAGGAGGCCTTTTACTATGGCAAACAAAAAAAGTTTACAAACCTAAACCAAGGACTGCTGGAAAACAAGCTTTGATCCAAGGACTTTTACAGGAGAGTATGACATTGAAACTGTGGAGGATATCCAAGATGCTCTTAGAGATTTATTAGCTGGAACTATCCAGGGAATGCTTGAATCTGAAATGGATGATCATCTAGGTTATAAACGACACGAACGTTCGGATAGTTCCAATTCACGCAATGATTCCAAACCGAAAACAATTCGGGGCAAATATGGTGAATTTCAAGTAGATGTTCCTCCTGATAGAGCGAGCAACTTTGAACCTGAGATTGTTCTGAAAAGAAAAAAGGGCATTTCAGGTATCGAAGACAGGATTATTTCTATGCATGCAAAAGAAATGACGACAACCCAGAGCTCTGACATTGTCGGAGATATATGCGGATTTGAAATCAGCAAAGGAATAATTTCTGATATAACTGATACGTTACTTCCTCAAATCGAGGAATAGCAGCATCGTCCTCTTTCAGAAGTATACCCAATTGTTTTTATTGATGCGATCCATTTCTCTGTACGAGATGATGGGGTTATCCATAAACCAGCCGCATACATAGTTTTAGGCATCCATGAAAAAGCAAGAAAGGAAGTTCTTACCATCGAAGTTGAAGAAAACGAAAGCAGTAAATACAGGCTCAATGTTCCCAATAGTCTTAAAAATCAAGATGTGAATGATACTCTTGTCTTGTATTCTGATGGCCTTTCTGGTTTAAAAGAAGCAATAGCAACCGCATTTCCTAACACAAAGCATCAACTCTGCATTGTCCATATGGTGCATAATGCACTGAATATGTTGCGAATAAAGACATGAAACCATTTGCAAAGGATTTTAAGGGCATTTACACGGCCGATGATGAAAAAACAACTCAGAAATGTTTGGTAGAACCCACAGAAAAGTGGAAAGAGCACTATTCGGCATCTATGAACCGCTGGCATGATAACTGGGATGTTATAACTCCCATTTTTAAGTTTTCTGTAGAGGTTCGTACCACATTTTATACCACAAAGGCCAGAGAATCTGAATTCCAGTTACATGCAATTAAACCGTCAGAGAAACGCTTTACCGAATGATGCCAAAATAATAAATCAACAAATAAGACGTCAAAAATTCTTGACATCTTATTTGAGTTACCCTATAGTCAAATAGATTGAACAGTTTATCGCTGCTCGCTCTATTAATCTAAAAAATATCATAGAAGATTTAATTTACAGAAAAAATTTCAAAGTTGAGGGTGCGGACATTTTCTTGGTCTATCTAAATAACCAATCCAAGTCTATGTCTATACTCTATAAGATTCAAATATACTAATGATTTTTTTATTCTTTTTTCATTATACCACTGAAGATAATCATTTAAAATACCAATAAATCTGAGATGTTTACACCAGACCAATCTGTGTTATAGAACATCTCATTTTTAATTCTTCCAAATCCCCCCTCGCAAACGAAATTATCTGGAGAACATCATTTCTTTGACATTGATCGTATGAAACCATTTTTCTCCATCCTATTAATCTTAATCCAACCTGGTCAGCGGTAGTGTCCCCCCCTGTGTGAATGTATTATTGTTTTTTCCTCCGCAAATAGTAATTTATCTGCATCATCAGGCATAGAATTGACAAGTAATGCATTTGGAGAAGTGCTTATACTCCAGGTGACCAGTAAACCATCAAAACAATCTACAATAAGTGATACATAAACCTTTCCCGCTAGAATAGCAAACTCTGTTATATCTGTTAACTACTTTTTGATAGTTGTAATTTCTGTAATAATAATGGCAGTGAATATCTATTTTTCAAGACATCGATTATCACTGCCTTCTCTCTGTTGCACTGCAATATTCAAAACGAAAGTCTTCCAACGTATTAATTTTATTCCACAAATTTACAAATATTCTTTCACTCATACCATATTTCCAAGTTAATGCAATTCGTTATCAGTGTATTTATTATATTTTAATAAGCAAATCCCTAAGGATTTTGAATAGCTTAAAAATTTCCTGTCATTTTGATTATTAATTTCTTTTTGCACTTCATTAGCAATATATGTCTGAACTTCTGACATTCTCATCTGAGGTAATTCCTCAACAGGAAATATGTACTGCCTATAACATCCTTGTTGATTTTCAGTGTCTTCTATTCTAAAACAACATCACTCATGCCTCCTTTTTTATTTTTATTACCATTGCATCTTATTTTAAATTTTTAACTTATTGTTTTGTAAACTTAGACAATAATTTCAGTATCACTTGACCTCATACTCTTTATCCATTTTTTCATATTTTCTCTTTCGGCAAAATTAACATTATATCCCCTTACCTTACAATCTTCCTTTGCTCCAGATGACACTTCACTACTTGTAACTATCAATCCTGTTTCTGCTTTTTCATATACTACATCAGCCCAAAGTGCTTTTACTATTTCTCTTTTAACTTTTTCTTTTTGTCTTTTGCATTGAATTAGAATCATCGGTGGATTTTCTTTATCTTCTCGGTCTTTCCATACCCGTATATCAATACCACCATCATTTCGTCCCTTTCCCAAAGTTACTTCATATCCATTTTTTTTAAAAAATTCTCCTGTTAAAGCTTCAAATTTTCTCCAATGGATTTCTCCAATATCATCCAAATGATTACTTAAATACTCTATATATCGTTGATCTATAAAACTACCATAGTATGTTTTTAAAGATTCGCTATTGAAAAGAGCTTCTAATTCTGCAGTATCTACCCAATCTACTCTTCTTACATTATACCATGGGCTATATTTTTGATAATCTGCCTGATTTCCCAATAATTCAAGAGCTAACATATAACCTAACACCCCATATTGTCTCCTACATTCTTGTAAATATGACTCTGGTGATATTACCATCCCATATTTCAACTGTCCTCTTTTCTTCAAATCATCTAATTTCGATTTCATCCATTTTCCATATAACTCATATATCTTTAAGCCTATTTCAAACTTACGTTTATCATTATTGTATCTTTCTTTTAAAACCAACGAAAATAACCCCTTATATACTGTTGACGATACCAATGAAGGAACATATCCTGTTCCTTGCAATACATCAAAATATAACTCTTCATATTCTTCCGCCCGTACCCCTACACATGATACTGCATTATCCATTAAAATTTTCTTTGTCCCTTGTGATACAAATTTTAACATTCTTTCATATGAAAAACTTAATCCAGATTTAAAACCTACTGCTTCCGAAATTTCACTTATTAACTGCCCTCTATTAAATTCTACTCTTCCCATAAAAATTCTCCTACATATTAAACATTTTATATATTCTCTCGTTAGTTCTAATACCTCAACTCTTCTGGTAAATAACTAATGATAATTTGGTAATCATTCCATAATCGTTCGTCTTGTGTAATACCGCAATTTCTATAAATCTTCATAAAAATAAAAACTTTTTCCCACATACACATCCGTTGTAAATGCTCCGCAGAACATAAACTGCGTTGCTGTAATATCAATAAATATCTCTCTATTCACAATTAACCATGTGTAATTTGTAGTATGAGCCGAGTTGTCATCACGATAAACTCCATTCCCTTGTTCTGTGTAAATATTGTATTTTTCAAGTAGATAGTAGGGAAAAAGGTCACTTGCATCATCACGACATCTCCCTAGAAAATTGCTCATCCTATCTCTATACTAAAATCTCCTATCGTATTTTGCATCAAGCATTACTAAACAAAAACCTTCAGCAATATTGTACATTTCTTTCTCGTTTAAAGTTCTTTTTATCACAATTGTTCGCCTCTGCATTTTCAAAATACAAGTAAAACCGTATCATATTTTCTGCTATATTTCCACCATTAGCAGGCAACAAGACACTCATTAAAATCCTACTGCCCGATAATCCCCCCGATTATTTACTTGTAAATCCCTTTTTCTCATCTCCACAAAGCTCATGAACGCAACTACCAAGTCCTTCTACAATCTTACACATAACATTCAACTCTGGTTCTCTAATCCCTGCCAAATAATCTTGCTTACAAATCATGCCTCTTTATCTTTTTCCCATAGATTCTTGCAAAACGGTCAAGAACTACTTCCTTATATTCTTCCTACATTTTCCAAAAATTAGGAAAACGTCCTATTCGCCTTACCTTATGTACATTCGAAATATTAAAAACATATTTCAATCCTGTATTCGTATCATCATCAATCAGGGCAATTCCTTTTCCCCCCCTTATTTACCCAACAGTTTATTTTTTCATTCCATATTTCTATGAAAGCACAGGCTATTGCATCCGGTCTTTGAACGTAGGTTAAAAGCTGGTCTTTGGATGGATACTTATAAAGTCCTGAAACTGTATTCAGATAACTTCTTCAGCTTTCTTCGTTTTGTACCGTGTCTTTTGATGTGGCTTCTACCAGACCAGAAATCATATCGTATTTTCTCATGATAAATCTTCGTTAAAATATTTTTTTGTGATGAAATAGAAAAAGGTGGCTATGTTTCGTTCATGATCCATTGCCACCAGTGACGGTAAAATTTATTTTCTTTTGCTTATCTCTACTTTTTTCACACAAAGCAGTATATCTTCTTTTGTTTTATGGCTTTTACTTAATATCAAATATTCTTTAATAGTTCTAAAAGTTGCTCTATCTTCGTTTCATATTCAACATATGTTGCCGAATTTAGTAAGCTTCTTTTTTCCGTTAATATAGTTTTATAGTATTTGCCCTCCACGCCATTTTGAAAATTTTGAAAATCCATAGTAGCTAAAATAATTTGTGGTAAAAAATTTATATCGCATATCATTTTTATTATATCTTTACTACTAGCATAACTCGCCTCTTTAGCCCTTGGAGAATCTACAACAAAAGGAAATCGAATAGATTTAGATTTAAAATCATCTATCGTCTGAAACAATCCAACAAACTGTGCAAGAATTATTTTGCTTTCTAAAGTTCCTTGAGCTTTTATAGGTTTAATTAATTTTATTTTTCCCTCATATGCAGCATCCCATGCACCTAACTTAATTATATTCAACCTTACATATTCTACATATTTTTCCTCTATTTCTTTCTTGTTAGGCAATTTTCTTAATTCCTTATCAAGCTTCTTTATCTTCTCAGTTCTTTGCAATTGCTTATAATTGTTTTCTCTTAATTGTGCAGTAAAATCTTGCATTGCTTTTTGTAAACCACGCTGTTTAACATAAATGCCATAAGAATCTTGAGAATCATCAAATGCTTTTTCCATAGCTTCTAATTCATTCATCATATTAACATATTTTTCTTTGTGTCCATCTAATTCTTCATTTATGGAATTAATAATTAATTGTATTTGCTGACACATATAATCTTCATTGCTTATATTGTAATTTAGACGAACCATATTATAGAGTTCATCATCAAAAGTGTAGCCACACCTTGGACATTCATGTAAACTTTCATGTTTTGGTAAATTAGAACTTTGTTTTATCTCATGATATTCCCTTATTATACTCAATTGGTACTCATGCTGTTGCAATGTAGCCTCCAATTCTTGTACCTTGTTTCTTACTTCTCCAATACGTGATACCAATAATGCAATTTTTTCTTTTGGTATCTGCAAATTATTTTCTAGTTCATCTATTGTTTCTGCAGGTATAAGATTTTGAACCTCTTGTGATAAAGAATCAATAGTTATTTTTATTTTTACTTCCTTATCCTTTAAATCTTCTATTTCGCTTTTTAATCGGTCTTTCTCTGCCAATATTTCTACCCTATGTTTATTATATATATTAAGATGAAAATACAAAGATTTTTCTCTTTCATTCTTCTTATATTGATCCAATCTTAAAAAACTATTATATAATCCATTCCAACCTCTATCTTGATCTATATAGTATGGCATAAAAGAATATACAGGTGGTGCTAATTCTGTTTTATTTGTTTTTTTATTTGGCAAGTAGATAGAAAAAGAAAATATTTCTTCATATAATTTCGCCAAATCCCTCGATACACTATTTGTTAATAATACTAATTTCTCCTCCTCAAACACAGCAAAGTTTTTTTGAAACCTTGCAACAGTATAATCTTTTTCATTAATGCTTACTTTTACAACATACAATTTTGTATTTACATCCCAAACTGTGTCATATTCAACTTCTGCACCCAACGCATAATACAATGACTTTAGTAATGAAGATTTTCCTACATGATTATCTGTACTGGTTATAACATTGATTCCTTTTCTTAACTTCTGATATCTAGCTGTGTGTGTTTGTATATCTGCAATTAGTATACTTTTAAAATACATTTCATTCATTATACTTTCCTCATTTCATTTATTAAAATACATATAGATAGCACGCAAATATACGTTCTGTTATAAATGAGTTCTATATGGGGCATTTCTGCAAAAAGTAAATCACACATTCTGTTTGCATATTGCCAAGCCGTTTCGCCATGCTTACTTTTTTCATTTTCTTGAATAATACTTAAACGCTTAAAAACATTTGAAAATGATTCCAATTTTTTTTGTGAATCTGCCATTATTCTCGTATATTCATAAGAAGCTTGATACTTTTCTTCTAATAAATTGGTTATACTCAAGATTTCATCAAAAGGCGGAATTGATATACTCATTGCAGTTTCAATAATTCTTGAAAAGTCCTTTCTTGCCACACCTTTATTTTTTCTTACATCTTCATACGGAGCATTATCTGGTAATAATTCATACTGTTGTCTTTTAGTCATTAATTCTAATATGGTTGCATAAATGGTCTTAACTGAATCAATTGAAATTTTAGGATACTTTCTATACAAAAAGTTACCCATCTCATTTTCAACAACTTCCTTATGATTAGGTATAGATAATGTTGTTCGCATATGAATAAATTTAGATAAATCAACATCTTCTACCTTTATCCCTCTTTTTTTAGCAATATCATTTTTAATTTTTTCAACGGTATCTACATTAAAATCAGTAAACGGGGTTCTAGGTGAGGCAAATAATTCTTTCTTCTTTTTATTATTGCCATTTTCATCTTTATAAGTCGTTGTGATTTTTAATGGACAATTCGTGATAAGTCCTAATTCTTTTACAATCCAATCCGGTCTTTCTAATTGTGCATATAATTTTTCCAACCAATTTTCTGATATAGCAGTATTAATACTAATAGATTCATCATTTGTTTTCATTTGATAATAACTTACTGTATCTGGATTATCATCATCTTCAAACAGAGTAATATCGTCATAATAATCAAGAACTAGTAAATAGTTTAATGTATCAAACAATTCTATTGCCATATGTAATGTCTGACTTATCTGCATCTCAAATCTATTATAAGCCAAACTTCCTGATCCAGTATCTATGGTTGATTTTTTTTGCTTTTTTGATTTTTTCTTTTCTCCATTAGTTGCCATAACATTCCACTTTCCGTAATAGTCTACATATTATATAGCATCCTATACTCACATTATTTTCCTTTCGTTTTATTTATCTATTCTACATAAATAATTATATCATTTACTTATTTTCATCACAACTATATTACGAAAATTTTTACCATAAATTATTATCTCATCACAATCATATCTGCATAATACTTCTTATACCTTCCAGACTAATATCAATATCGCATCTACTCACAACTAAAATCCATATCTCTCAATATTTTTTTCCAAAATCCTATACATAACTCCTTTAACTCCACGCCATTCCTTTCAATAAGCACAATTAACTTAGCAAGTGTATTCTTCTGCACAACCACCGAATATTACTTCTTTGCCTCAGAAAACTTATGAATACAAATACAAATTTTTTCTACAATTTTACACATAATATTCTGCCCTCGTTTTTTAATCCCTGTTAAAATTTTAAGAATGGTATTCGCTGCCCCCTAAAACATAACCTATGGAACAAATGTCATAGTGTCAAATATAACATTTCCAACAGTGTTATCCTAAAATATCTTTGCATTTTTTTGTATTTTCTCCAGTTACCACTTCTTCTTTATCAAGCATATTCATACTTTCTTTCCTTGATATTTCATGGCTTCATATTTCATTTTATAGACTTAGATTTTTTTACTTGATAAAATACCCTCACGTTGAATATTGAAAGCAACCATAATAAGTAATTCCACTTCGCTTTCTACTATTTTTTGCATTATGTTTCTTAATTTTCACATACATTCTGTAGAATTTCTTTATCTCCTTATTAGAGTATAAATTTGAAAACCTTGTCACTTCAATTAGCGACTTTCCTGCAAAAGCTTACCAAACAATTTAATATCATCCTTTATTTTTTTCCATCAATTATACACCCTTTACCAGATATGATTAATCCACTCAATGCATGCTTGCCCCATCGCATCCCGTTCCGCAACACAAGCCTTCGGATTCTCTTTTTCTGACTTAATAAAATATTTTATTTCCTTTCCACAATTTTCCAACATCATATGGCTCATATGTTCAAAACTGATATGCTTATATGGATAGGGATACTGTGCCCTTTGTAATCGTTCACATAATTTCAAACTACTTTCATACGATGGCCAGACCGTATCGACTTTTGTAGAAAATATGAGGATTGGAGCATGTATTTTCTCAATTGGTATGACAGAAGCTGTAACAATGTCCTTTCCTATATTCACTGGAAGTATATTAAATTCTTTTGCCTTCCACAACATTTTGAGCATATGAAAATATCTGATTTTATATGGGGTAAATTCGAGTTCTTGGCCTTCCCATACCCAGCAACTATGTCCCGATGGTTGTCCATATTTCAGTCCTTCGCTGTAATACCAGGATGGTGTCTTTAGTATGACACATGACAACTCTTTATATCGAATAGCGGCTGCTATCGCATATTCCGTACCTTTGGATATTCCTTCTATTCCAATCTTATGATATCCCTGTTTCTTCAACCATGCTATCGTTTTTCCTACTCGTTCTACAGGTATCCTATCTAAATTTTTTCCTGTTTGTCGAGTCTTAAACAACGCCAGTGCAAATGCCGGGATACCATGCTCTGCAAGATACTTTGCCACTTTTCCTGCATGTTCAAGACCACCATCACTTCCTGATATGACAATCATTATTTTTTCCAGTTTACCATTTACCGAATACCATATTCCATCCATATCGTCAATTGTAATTCTTGTTTTCATTTTATTCCAACCTCTGTTTTGTAACCGATTCATTATCAATAACAGACCTAGGAATTGCCATAGTCACTGCCATTCCAACTCCAACATGAAACACCCAGCACCACTTTGGATATGGTGTCATAAGCGATTCCTATCAATTTGATTCCTTTCTATTATATAAGTGACACAATTTCCGCTGCAATAACTGCCGATATAAAAAACATCACAATTCCACGCACAAACGAATCCACATGTACCTTTGGATTTTGATATAAGTTTTTATCCTGCGCACACGAGAAGCGGATACGTGGGGTATTTCTCCACCACAATAAGTCGATTACAAGTAGATCAAACAAATTAAGTACTTGCCCCCAAATAATCAAATATGTAAGCGCATCTAAAAAATCAGAAAAGCCAACCGTATATTTCAATATAATTCCAACAACACAAAAAACTACGGAAAACATAACCGCATTTGATACGAACACGCTTACCATATTTACCGTTGTCGGTACAAGTGAAGCCAAATGCATATCATTTTTTACCAATTCCTGCACTTCTTTAGGATAAGAACGAAATCCCCTCATATTTTTTTCATCACTGCCAGTATTTGCATAGCAAATAAGCCAAAACAAAAAGCAGAATCCGATTATAACTAAACTTTTTACTATCATAAGTCCTCCTCCCAAATTTCATCCTTCATATAAAACAGCACCAGTTAGTCAAAACTAACCAGTGCCATTTTAGCATATTCTCGCAAATTTACAAGTTCTATTCGCTGTTTCACTATTTTCCCTGTTTTAAAACAAATTTCTACTTTTGCCTTGAACAAAATCAAATACTCAGGACAAAGAACTGAAAATCCGTTTACGACAACAGGGTTCTTTCTAATATTCCAATGTCTGTCTACTACTGTATCCATTTTTCTTGAGTTTTGACACTTTTCAGTTTTAGAAAAAGGACTACCTTGTTTTTAGGTAATCCTCTTAGGGTAACCAATTGTTTTCTTATTTCAATATTGAAATCAATTCTTTAAGGTCCTTAATATACTGTTCTATCGTATATTCCTGATTTTCATCAGGATAATTAAATATAGTTTCCCATGTACATACGAACTGATCTATTTTATCATCAAACATTCCAGAATATAATTTTGAAATACAGATAAGAGCAGCATGAAATGGGCTTCTTTCAAAATGACCTGCCTCTATGATACCGCCCATTGACCCTTGACGTGATCCTTCATATAAACTACAAACAATTCTTTCCAAAATAATCGCATCATTATGTGTAATCTTCACAGTTTTATATCTCCTTTACATCTATATTTGTCATTATAGTATGTATCCTTAACACCATTATTATTCAAATCTGTAACTATTTTATCCAATTTAGATTTCCAGAACCTTCTAAACCATTTAGTATTTCCAAACCACTTAACAAATGTAGGACTTATCGCATAATAACATTTAATAAATAATCTACCATACCATATTTTATCAAGTGTATAATCTCTGAATCTTCTCAACGTCCACACTTGAGGACAATCATAAGACCCGTATACACAAGTTGCAATATAACATGCTCCGCTTTTAACAACGTCCACTCCCTTTCCACCATTCAAAGGAGAAATTAAATTAGATGGCAAAACATAACCTGGATTTGTAACTTTGGCATACGATTCTAATTTTGCTGCATTCTCATATATGCTTTCTGCGCCACTTTCTGACTTTCCACATATTGTTCCATCGATACACTCAAATTTTTTTGAAGAAAAATCAATTACCACTTCAATCCACATACAATATTTATTCCAATTATCAGTTATTGCTTTATACTTATTTAACCATTTTTTCAAAACATCAAGTAAATTAAAAAGCGCATACTCTGTATTAGAACATATAGTTGCTATTGAGTATCTTTTTTCTCCAGACAATAACTTATTGTCATTAAAACATTCATTTCTTCCATTAACATAATCATTCATAATTATTTTTTGACATTCATCACATGCAAAGTCAATTTTCCTATTTTTTTCTAGCTCAGATATGTTAACATCAATATCAACCATCGAAATATATTCTGACAGTTTTTTAAACATTTCATACATATATGAATTATGAAATGAATCCCTCTTACTCCTCGAAGAATATAAAAATCTTACAAATAAACTCTCATAATCATCTCCATCAATTTCCAACACCTGTCTAAAGTAATTATCGGCACTTTCATATTTACCATTTTTATATTCTTCAAATCCCAATTTTTTTAAATTATCTATATTTTTAGATGGCATTACAATATTGGCATTTTGAATATTATAGTTATTATTTATAATATAATTATTAATTGCTTTTTCAGTAACAAATGCCGTTCCACAATACTTACATATTCCCGCTTCTTTCGTATCATCTACTTCTATATTTGCACCACACTGAGTACATTTAGCAGCAACAAATCCCATCTCCTGTACCTCCTAATTTTTCTTCCATTACACCTCATATTTTGATGTTTTATACAAAAATAATACAGTACAACACACAGTCTTACTTTACCATACTTTGTCCTACTTTTCAACATTAAGTGTAACTTAGTGGTATATCATCCACAAGGTATGTAGTTAAATGAAACCACAAAAAACAAAGTAAGTATTACCCTTGATAAAGATATTATCGAACAAACAAAACAACTGGCAGAGAGTGATGATAGGTCATTCAGTCAGTATATAAATATGGTATTAAAGGAACATTTGAATACTATTGAAAAATCTTTTAAAAATAGGAGAAAGACACCACTACTTAGTAAGCGTCAAATAAGAAGGTGGATAGAAAATCCAATTCGTTCATGAGATAATTCTAAATAACCTTAAGTGTCTTAAGACTCTTAAGAG
>ERZ825896.2614-NODE-2614-length-16860-cov-3.949301_pt1 | contig 16860 bp, 4 predicted proteins | sample MGYA00519858_ERZ825896 | MGnify/ENA primary metagenome ERZ825896 (study PRJEB31778, sample SAMEA3449214) | human gut metagenome | biome: human gut; feature: human-associated habitat; material: faeces | place: United Kingdom | collected 2010/2012 ...
GGTGATACCGGTCCTTGCGGTCCCTGTTCGGAAATTCATATAGACCTTCGCTCTGATGAAGAACGTGCCGTTTCTAGCGGTGCGGAGATGGTAAACAAAGACCATCCGCAGGTAATCGAGATCTGGAACCTGGTGTTTATGCAGTTCAACCGCAAAGCCGACGGTTCGTTGGAACCGCTGCCTGCGAAGGTGATCGATACGGGTATGGGATTCGAACGCCTGTGTATGTCATTGCAGGGTAAGACTTCCAACTACGATACCGATGTATTCCAGCCGATCATCCAGGTGATTGCTGAAAAGACCGGAACAAAATACGGAGACAACAGACAACAGGATGTGGCTATGCGCGTTATTGCCGACCATATCCGTACAATCGCGTTCTCTATCACAGACGGACAGTTGCCGTCGAATGCCAAAGCCGGTTACGTAATCCGCCGTATCCTTCGCCGTGCCGTTCGTTACGGTTATACGTTCCTTGGACGCCGCGAAGCTTTTATGTATAGCTTGTTGCCTGTCCTGATCGAGACGATGGGCGATGCCTATCCCGAACTGGTTGCCCAGAAGACGCTGATCGAAAAGGTAATCAAGGAAGAAGAAGAATCGTTCCTGCGCACGTTGGAAACTGGTATCCGTCTGCTGGATAAGAAGATTGAAGAAACAAAGGCTGCCGGAAAAACCGTTATCAGCGGTGTGGATGCCTTTACATTATATGATACATACGGATTCCCGTTGGACCTGACCGAACTTATCCTGCGTGAAAACGGCATGGAAGTGAATATCGAAGAGTTCAATGCCGAAATGCAGAAACAGAAAGAACGTGCCCGTAATGCGGCTGCTATCGAAACCGGTGACTGGGTGGTCCTGAAAGAAGGCGAATCCAAATTCGTTGGTTACGACCTGTTTGAATGTGAAGCCGAAATCCTGCGTTACCGTAAAATCAAGCAGAAGAATAAAGAGTTGTTCCAGATCGTTCTCGACCAGACTCCGTTCTATGCAGAGATGGGTGGACAGGTAGGTGATACCGGATGGCTGATTGCCGACGATGAAAAGCTGGATGTTGTAGATACGAAGCGTGAAAACAACCTGCCGGTACATTTCGTTACGCGTTTGCCGAAAGATGTAACCGTTACTTTCACGGCGAAGATCAACGAGAAGAAACGTATCCAGTGCGAATGTAACCACTCGGCAACTCACTTGCTGCATGAGGCATTGCGCGAAGTATTGGGCACACATGTCGAACAGAAAGGTTCGTATGTTTCTCCCGAAGCGCTTCGTTTCGACTTCTCTCATTTCCAGAAAGTGACCGACGAAGAAATCCGCCAGGTAGAAAAGCTGGTAAGCGAAAAGATTCGTGCCAACTATCCGTTGGAAGAGCATCGCAATATGCCGATAGCCCAGGCCCAGGCTTTGGGTGCTATGGCATTGTTCGGTGAGAAGTATGGCGAGGAAGTACGTGTCGTTAAATACGGTTCTTCTATTGAGCTGTGCGGTGGTACGCATATCCCGGCAACCGGTATGATCGGTTCGCTGCGTGTGATTGCCGAAAGTTCTATCGCAGCCGGTGTACGCCGTATCGAGGCGGTGACGGCCGAAGGGGCAGAAAACTATACCTTCATGTTGCAGGATTCCATGCGTGAGTTGCGTGCTTTATTTAATAATGTACCGAACCTGGCGCAGACGATCCGTAAGTCGATCGAAGAAAATGCGGAACTGAAGAAACAGGTTAGCGACTATGTAAAGGAAAAGGTCGCTATGTTGAAGAAAGAACTAATCGCCAAGGCTGTTGAACGCCACGGAGTGAAGGTGGTTGTTTTCCGCGGTGAAGCGAATGTAGATGCCATCAAAGACCTGGCCTTCCAGATCAAGGGGGAAAGCAATAGCGATGAGAAAGTATTCTTTGTGGCTGGTATCAAGGATGGTGCAAAATGTGCATTGATGGTGATGCTGAGTGAACCGCTTGTTGCCGAAGGACTGAATGCAGGAAAACTGGTAAAAGATGCAGCCAAACTGATTCAGGGTGGCGGTGGCGGACAGGCCCACTTTGCAACTGCCGGCGGTAAGAACTCCGACGGTTTAGCCCAGGCCGTAGAACAGATTCTGGAAGCGGCTGATTTGAAGTAAAAGAACATCGCATATATAGCGACGGAAGTAACTCTTTCCCCTCTTGAGAGGGGGCAGGGGGTGTGTTAAAGCAAGTCTTATGGCGGAATTATAACACACCCCTTATCCCCTCTCAAGAGGGGAAAGAGATACTTTCGTCGCTATAAGTTTGTTTCTCCGCCTGTTGTTCCCTTGTTAAATACCGATTATATACCTTTTTTATATCTAACCTTTTCCTATTTGCATAAAAAATCACTGTTTTTTTATGTATATTTGCCTATGCAAAAAATACAAATCAAATAGACTTTCATCGTATGAAAATGTGTAAACAGCAAAAAGTCTCCCGTATCCTTACGCTCTGTGGAGCAGCAGCGACTTCGTTGTTGCTTTGGGGTTGTAGTGGTGCAGGGGCGACAACCGAATCGTTCGAACGTTCGGACTACTATACGCGTGGTATAGGGCAATACCCCGGTAACCCGAAGGAGGATTTCTCTCCTGAGTTGGCTCCGGATAAGTCAAATTATCGCAATATAGCTCTTCTGCGTTCGGCTTTCAACTCCTCCAGTCATGACTATAACCTGACGGCACAGTTAGTGACGGACGGTATTGTGACCGACCAGCAACCGCAGTATTTAATACTATCGACTCCGGCGGGCGAAGCTCCCCGGCGTGAACGCGAATGGATGATCGACGAAGGTCCGTATTCCCGGAATACATTTGAAGGGGCGGATACTTATTTCCAGTTCGCGCTAAAGAATTACAGCAAACAAGCCGACAAATTGGTGCTGACAGGAACTCTCATTTATGACGACCAGTTGGCAAAAGACGGTTACGAAATTATCTGCCAGGGTTCCAATGATGGACAGAACTGGACCGAGGTCGGCAAACTGAGCGGCAAAGGATTGCCGGGCGACGCTGTACGTTACCGTATGCCGGTAACCGACCCGAACAAGCAGACCGAACAGATTTCCATGCCGGTCCGTAAACTGAATGAAACCATAACATTCGATAAAGAGGCGAATTACTCCAATTACCGTGTTCTATTGAAGATGGCCGGTGCCCATAGCTGGGTGTTTACGGCTGCTGATTTCTATAATAAAGGCGGAATGGTGGAAATGAAACCTTCCCAATTCTTCAATAGTGCCTGGATGAGTGCCACTACGGGAGAAGAATGGTTGTATGTAGACCTGGGTAGCCAGTCTGAATTCGACAAAGTCGTTTTACGCTGGATAAACAAAGCCGTAAAAGGTAAAGTACAGGTGTCCGATAATGCTGAACAGTGGACGGATGTCGCTGAACTTCCCGGTGGGGAGGAACTGGTCGATGAAATCTCGCTGAACGGTAAGAAGAATGCGCGTTATGTGCGTATCCTGATGCAACAGCCGGCCAACGACAGCCGTTATATCCTGAGCGAACTGGAAGTGATGGGTAAAGGTGGCCTGGTTCCGCAGCCTGTGGCTGCACCTGCCGCATCGAAAGGCGAAATCTATTTGTCCGGTGGCAACTGGAAACTTCAGCGTGCTTCGGAAATAACGGCTACGGGAGAAGAAATATCGACTCCCGGCTTCCAGCCTGAAAACTGGGTTGTTGCCACGGTGCCGGGAACTGTCTTGAGCAGTTACAAGAATATCGGTGCCATTGCCGATCCTAACTATGCAGATAATCAGTTGCAGATATCCGAGTCGTTCTTCAACTCCGACTTCTGGTATCGTGACGAGTTTGAGGTGCCGGCCGACTTTAAACAGGATCGTGTGTTCCTGAATTTCGACGGTATCAACTGGAAGGCGAATGTATATGTAAATGGTAAACAGGCAGGCCGCATTGAAGGCGCCTTTATGCGTGGCAAGTTCGATGTAACGGACCTGATCGTTCCGGGTAAGAATGTGGTAGCCGTGGAGATCATCAAGAACCAGCATATCGGTGCTATCAAAGAGAAGAATGCACAGAGCACGGACTTCAACGGCGGTATCCTGGGGGCTGATAACCCGACATTCCATGCAACGATCGGCTGGGACTGGATTCCGACGATGCGTGGCCGTAATATCGGTATCTGGAATGATGTCTTCCTGACAACGACCGGAAAAGTGACGGTAGCTGACCCGCTTGTTAAATCGGTGTTGCCGTTGCCCGATACGACCTCTGCTAAACTGACGGCGGAAGTGATTGTGAAGAACCATGATGCAAATGCGGTAAAAGGTATGCTGGAAGGCAAGATCGGTGATATCACATTCCAACAGCTGGTGGAACTGGCTGCGGGCGAAGAGAAAGCTGTTGTCTTCGATGCAAAGGATTTCGCTCAGTTGAATGTTCAGAATCCGCGTCTCTGGTGGCCTAAAGGCTATGGAGAGCCTAACTTGTATGATGCCAGCTTCACATTTAAAATAGATGATAAGGTATCGGATGCCAAAGACTTTAAAGTCGGTATCCGCCAGATGACCTTCAATGAGGATAATCAGATTTTGAGTCTCTTTATCAACGGCCGTCGTTTTGTTGGCCGGGGCGGTAACTGGGGATTCAGTGAGTCTAACCTGAATTACCGTGCACGTGAATATGACATCGCGGTGGCTTACCATGCCGATATGAACTTCACGATCATGCGTAACTGGGTGGGTATGATTGGTGATGAAGAACTGTATGAAGCCTGCGACCGCCACGGTATCGTGGTTTGGCAAGACTTCTGGCTGGCGAATCCGGCTGACGGTCCTGATCCTTACTATCTCGAAATGTTTATTGCCAACGCGGAAGATTATGTGAAGCGCATCCGTAACCATGCTTCCATCGGTATCTATTGCGGTCGTAACGAAGGTTTCCCTCCCGAACAGATCGACAAGGCGTTGCGCCGGATCATCAAAGAGGATCATTCGGATATACATTATATATCCAGTTCGGCTGATGATGTAGTAAGCGGTCACGGTCCGTACCGTATGCTTCCTGCAAAGGAATACTTCACATTGAAGACCGGTAACGACAAGTTCCATAGCGAACGCGGTATGCCGAATGTGCTGACTTACGAAAGTATGCTCCGTACCTTCTCTCCGGAAGGTATCTGGCCGCAGGATAATCAGTGGGGTATGCACGACTATACCCGCGAAGGTGCACAGGGTGCTACTTCTTTCAACGAGATTATTGCGAAAGGATACGGCGAACCCCGTAGCGCCAAAGAGTTTTCCGAACTGGCACAATGGGTGAACTATGACGGTCACCGCAGCTTGTTTGAATCCCGCAGCCAGAACCGTAAAGGTTTGCTGATGTGGATGAGTCATTCCTGCTGGCCTTCTATGGTATGGCAGACCTATGATTATTACTTCGAACCGACAGCAGCTTACTTCGCTATCAAGAAGGCTTCCGAACCGTTGCATATCCAATGGAACCCGGTAACCGATGAAGTAGAAGTTGTAAATTACAGTGGTGGCAATCGTAAGGGCTTGACAGCTAAGGCACAGGTGCTGAATATGGATGCTTCTGTAGCCTGGGAGAAAGAAGTTGCTATTGACAGCAATGAAGATACGACCAACAAATGTATTCAGCTGGAATTCCCGGATAACCTGTCAAAGGTTCACTTTATCAAGATGGTCTTGGCTGAAAACGGAAAGGTTATTTCCGAGAACTTCTATCACAGAAGCCTGGAAGAAAACAACTACCAGGATCTGCGTAATCTCCCGAAAGTAGCATTGAAGTCCGATGTCACGACAAACAAGGGTACTGATGGAAACTGGAACGGTACAGTCGTTATCGAGAATACTACTTCAACACCGGCCTTGATGATCCGTGTAAATGTAGTAGGTGACAAGGATGGAGAGCAGTTCCTTCCGATGTTCTATTCCGACAACTACTTCGCTCTGCTTCCGGGTGAAAAGAAAGAAATCAGCTTCCGCTGGAAAGACGAAGATACCAGAGGTAATGCGCCTAAAGTGGTTGTGTCAGGATATAATGTAATGTAATATAGTTGTTTACGCTGATTCTTGCGGATAATCAGTTTTATCCGGTAGTAATTAATACCTCTCTCTAGAGGAAAAAAGTTACTACCGGATATTATAAACAAACATTTAAATCTGATAAAATTTAACTATATTCCCTACCTTCTGTTACCTGAAAAAACTCTTTTATTTTGTGAGATTCAGTATTATACTCTTCCCCTTCGTTATGTAATATTTAATATTGTTAACAAACTCCCCGTCCTGTTACTTACAATTAATATATACTTTTGTGGAAGTATAGGTAAGTTATAGAAATCAAGTGATAATGAATTGTGTTGACTAAAAAAAACGGTCGTTTTTTTTAGTCATTGTTTACTTCTCACGAAAGATTCTGTTGGTTCTTGTATATTGATTGATAATCAATTGTTAATTTAAAATAATTGGAGTCGGTTTATGTCGGTAAAGAGGAGAGAAAAACAGACTAAAAAAAACGACCGTTTTTTTTAGTCATTCTGCCTCCTGTCATTAAGCTACTCTAAAACCACAATATATTACATTTTGATATAAAATTTAGAAGTATGGAAAACAAATTACAAGGATGGCTAGCCCCAAATACCTTGACGGAAGATCCGGACGATCAGATTTTAGTGCTGAAATCAGCAGGAACAGTTACTGAAGACGACATCGTCAAAGAGATGATCAGCGAAGACACCGGTCTTCGTAAAGAAACACTGGTTCACTCGGTTACACTTTATAACCGTATCATTGCCCGTTTCCTGGCAAATGGTAACAATGTAAACACCGGCCTGTTTTATGCAACCCCTCGTGCTACCGGAATTATTGAAGACGGTATATGGAACCCCGAAAAAAATAATATCTACGTTGATTTCACACAAAACCGTGTGCTACGCGAAGAAATCAGAAACACAAAGGTTGAAATCCTGGGCGTACGCCCCGATGTAATCTATTTCACCGGCGTGAAAGATTGTAGCAACGATATGAAAGACGGCCACATGACCCCCGGCCGCAACTTCCGCATCACCGGATCGTATATCCGCGTGGAGGGCGACAACGAGAAGGTGGGCATCTCCCTGCGCAGTTTGGCCGACGACAGTATCACGCAGGTCTCCACTGACCTGTTCGGTACTAACAAACCTTCGGAATTGATCTTTATCGTTCCCTCCGGATTGAAAGATGGTGAATACGAACTGACGCTTACCACCCAATTTTCCGGAAGCACCAAACGTCTGCTGAAAGAACCCCGTTCTGTCAGCCGCCTGGTGTATGTGGGTGAAAAGCCGGGTAGCGGCAGCGGTGGTAGTGACCGGCCCGAAATTGAATAGATCGTCTGCCCGCCGTGCTTGTGAGCCTTAGGCGCCTTTGCCTGCACATCGTAGGCGCTCCTGCCTGTACACCACAGGCGCGCCTTGCCTACGATGCACAGGCAAAAGTGGCGGGTAATCTTAATCGACAAAGAATTTAATTATAAACACGTATTAATATGAAACTTTTCTACAAATCGTATGCTCCGGACGTATCTGCCGGAAGCACAACTATTAAAGATGTGGGGAAAAAAAGAAGTCCCCGTAAGTTGATAACCCTTTGGAGCTTCCTGATGGCATTGCTGATGATGGTGCCGGTGGGGGCGATGGCTGCCGGTGATGGTACTGAAACTAACCCTTGGACGGGGGATATAAATGAAACTATTAATGAAGCAAGAGATTATTATCTGGAAGGAGTAACAGATGGGACTATAAAAATTAATGTATCCGGAGTTACTTTGCATGTTGCGGGTGTAAATACTTTGAAAGCGAAAGTAGGTTCTTTGAGTGGCAATTTAAACCAAGCAATTAGTGTCGGTTCTGACAATCTTAAGATAGAAACATTTACTATTAAACAATGGTCTGGCAGAAATGACTCAAAAATTTCTGTATTGAATTTAAATGCTTATGGGTCAACCGCAGGATTGCAAAATGTAGCTCTCGATTTTCATAATAATAATGATTGTAGCTTCACAATAGAAGGCTCTGTGGCTGTTATTGCGCACTCAGATGGAGGATTAGCAGGAGGAAATGCTGCTGCCGTTTATATGTCAGCAGTAAACGTTACATTAAGCAATGGTGCTTATTTTTCTTATGATGGTAACTATAATCCTAGCCATCCTGCTAGCTGGGCTGTAATCAACGTCGCTTCTGCCGGAGATGCTGCTTATACTCGGATTACGGATAAGACTTTTGGGAATACATGTACCGAAATGACTATACAAACAGGTAGTTTGAAAAATGAACTGTCTCAAACTACCAACTATTATTATGGAACTATTGGCGCAAACCATTTCATATATCCTGCAACAGGAAACGATTTAAGACTGTTTGTTGCTAATACGGTAACAGACTATTACGGTGAATTACCAACAACCACCGAAGGCGTAGCCTACCCCTTCCCGATCCGCACGGATAACACTGGGGATGGTATTCAGGCAAATGTCAATGTCGGAGCTGTCAATGCTGGTAGCACCTACTACGGACAGCTCAGTAAAGCCAATGGTACTACTATAGACTTGAATGTAACTCAATATCCCCATGAAGGTAAACTTTCTGCTTCCGCTGGTAATATCACACTACAAGGTTCGGCCAATTATAAAGTAATGAAAACCGTATCGGACGGCTTTACGTTGAAAGCCGAAGGAGAAAACATATTAACCTTGAAAGATCTCACAATCAATGCCGATAACAAGGTCTACATCAAAGGAAATGTACATTTGGATGAAATCAACAGATGTCGGATTGCACCAAACGTTATCAACTTCAAAAAAGATGGTACAGATGTTCCGGTCTATTTCTGTAGAATCAGTACGGTGGATACCGAATTGATGGGACTTGAAACTGAGAAGATAGAGATTGAAGGCAATACCGACAACTATCCCAGCAGAGTGGATGCTACGGCAAGTTGTATCTATATGTGGCTACCAGCCGGATCAAGTGATATTAAGTTCAAGAAAAGAGACAATGGAACAACAACTTACAGTATTAGAGGTTCTGTTGCTGCCCAACATAATCAAACTATTTCGCTGGCTTCACCGGTTATCTATATTGGTGACAAAACCTATGATACATTGTCAGAAGCCTTCGAAGCTGTTCAGAATGGAGAAACCATCGAACTAAGAGGCAACTACACGGCCAGGGATGGAGGAAATGCGATTGCCACTAAGATTGAAGAAGGACAATCTTTCATCCTTTCTCTAGGAGACAACACATTGAATATCGGTGGCCAGGTGGCTGAGGACGGTAGATACCCGCTGATCTCCACAGAAAATGGTACACTTATTATAACAGCAGGCCAGGGAAGCATCATCGGTAATTACCGCGTTGCCGGTAGGAAGATTGCAACGGACGAAGATCTTAAGGGGCGTGTCTATACGACAATGGCCAACCCCGGTAACCCACATGTTGGCGGTACGCCTGTTACCCCGAAAGTGGTGGGTACAAGGGTAACGGTAAGCACGGAGGTTCTTTCTCCTTCACAGGAAAGCCCAATGACAGATATGCCATCCGCTATCCATTACACCATTGACGATAGAACGGTTTATGCCGCGAAGGAGGTCGGAACCAATACCAAAGCCGATGAAACCAAATATTGTCTCTGGTTACCCAACGACAATAACACTTATCTGGTACAGGGAGAAAGAAACAAAGTATTTGCCCAAATCAACAACAGTACCAATAAGGATAACGTTGCCCTCAAACCCTTGTTTAACCTCAATAGCGGTAGTATCAAGGTTACCAAAGATGCAATCTTGTATGCGAACGGTTACAAATACGCCGGTTCTACTGAGGACGGCAATGATGGTCTCGGAACAAAAAAAGATCTGCCGGTGGTAGTTACTACGTATGTGTCGGATAAACCTGGTTATATCAATGGTTATACTCTTACTGTAGAAAATGGAACCTATGTGATGGTGAAAGACATCTACCGCAATGAGTTATTGGAAACCAATGGTGAAGGTGCCAATGGCAAGGTCACAACCAAGTTGGTTGCCAAGGGTAACGCCAATGTCATCATGTCCGGTATCAATAGTTTAGGAGATATAGAGATTGCAGAAAACTCTAATCTGACGATTGACCGTCTCGATGAAAACCCACCACAGGCAAATACGCTGCGTTTCTTCACGATAACAGGAGCGAACAAAGATAACTCCATATTAACTATGAATGGTGGCGCATTGCTATCTTATATTACTGATACAGATAACAGCAGTGTTGCGATGAATACCATATCCAATGTCAAAGCTGTTTATAAAGATGGTAGCGTACGGGCGAAGTTTGATGCTAATGGTACCCGTTTTGTAGACGAAAATAATAAGCCATTGTACCGCCTCACCTTTAGTACCCTTGACGGCTATACGCCTTATACAGTAGAATATAAGGATATGGATCCCGATGCCGAGGAAGGCGCAACCGTCCGCGTACCGCTGACCTCCGATAAGAACGGTGAAGTGCATTTGTGGCTGCCGACTAATTACGACGGAACTTCTGTCTCTTTCTTCAGCGCCAACAGTTCTAAAACCATCGCGCATCCGAAAATCGAAGAGAACGATGAGAACAAGGCCCCGATTGCCGTAAGGGTGTTCAGAGGCGACGGGACGAGTGCGGATTCAGAGGTTGGTACATTCCGTAGTTTGGCACGTGCATTTGCTGCGATAAATGCAGAGGCTTCTGATGCTGCGCAACAATATACCATCGAGTTACTTATGCCGCACACCGAGTCGAACGCAAACTGCGTAGTGCCAGGTAAAAAAGTCACACTCAAACTGAATGGCTATAACCTGGTTTGCAGCAAGGTGAATTTTGATACAAATACGAATGAGAATGCCTTCCTGATGATAACGAATGACGTAGTAACAGATAAGCATTCATCCATCGAAGGGGAAATTTCCATAACTCCGAATGTTTATATCAGCCGGACAGTTCACATGACGAACATTCATGTAACGAACCAGGATCACAAGACCGTATATCGTACACTGGTGACAGGGTTGGAACATGGCAAAACATACCGATACTTCTACAACGGTTTGCAGAGAGACTTTAAGGTAGAAAATCAGGTGACAGACGGGGATAAAACTCTTGATGTTGCTTGCCTATGGCCTTACGCTTCTCAAATACCGCAAGAATTACTTGTCTATCCATTGAATGGCAACGAAATAGATAAAAACGGAGCTCTGACCGTCCCCGGTGGTGAATTGGCTATCACCAGCCATTTCGACAACTATCTTGCACTGGTGAAGGTAGAGAATGTGGCAAAAGTAGGTAATACATATTATCGGAAGTTCTCTGATGCGATAAAGGCTGCCAACGATGGCGGGGGAGATATCCAACTTTTGACAAATATCCAGTCGCAAGCCACGTTCGAGATCACAAATAACTACGCGATCAACCTGGACAAGTATAATCTGAGCTTCACACAAGGCGGTTTCGATGTAAATAATAATAAGTTAACTATTAGCGGTGGAAAGAGCAGCACCTTGACAGGCGTAATCACTTTGAAAGGTGATGTTGCAGTCAATGAAAGTGTATTGATCGGTGGAGTGGTTCTGCAACAATCTACAGATGCCATCAAAACTGTCTACCGCTTGCTTGTTGATAAGAATGGTACTACTCAATGCGTTTGGACAGAAACTCCGGAACGGGATACGGATAAAGAACTTGGTAACGACCATGAATACACAATCCCCGCCGGTCTGGCCAATCATCAGACGAAGGTGAAAGCGTATCCGGTAGTAACGTTGAATACTGCAGATGCTACATGGAATGATGATTATGAAGATTGCAACATCGTATTGAATAGCAATGCTGTTTGGAATGTTTCTAGCGGTAAAAAGAATATCCACCGCCTGACCATCCACGAAGGTGCGAAGGTAGTAACCGACACAGGAACAAAGATTACCGCTACCGACGGTATCCGCTACATACGTACATTTAAAGATAACGCATGGTCAATGATCGCCTTGCCTTACACGGCAACCGATGTGACTACAGTGATTGACGATAAAGTCGTATCCCTCAGCCCGGCATCCAACCCGGGAACTTCGGGCCACTTCTGGTTACAAAGCATTCAGACAGACGGGTCGACAACCGATGTGACCGACAGCGAAATGACTGCCAACAAAGTGTATGTGATGAAAGTACCGACTAGTCTTGCGACTAAAGATATCACCTTCGTCTCCGGTCCGAACCAGATGTTGCGCCGCGACAAGGTGCTGAACCCGAATCCGGTCAGCGGCTTTGTAGCGTATGCCAATGGTACACTGAATGATGTTACGCTCGACAAACCGTTCTATCAGTTGAACGATGCAGGCGATACATTCGAACGTGTAGACGTGACGACTCCGATCGCCCCGTTCAGCGGTTACCTGCTGGCCGATGCGGCGACAACAGCCAAGGTGGCCAACTTCAGCCTGCGTTCTTCTGTAGCGACAGACAACGAAGAGATCACTGTTCCGGAAGAAGGTTTGCTGGTACGTGCCGAAAAGGGACGTATCCTGCTGACTGCCGAACAACCGATGCAGGTAGTGATTTGCGATATGGCAGGCGTTGTGAAGTTCAGCGGCGAAATACCTGCCGGCAACTCTTCGTTTGAAGTGGGCACAGGTATCCATGTCGTGAATAACCAAAAAGTAATCGTTTGGTAAATCATTTATAACTTAATATAAAAGAACATGAAAGTAAAATTGAACATACTATATATCTTACTGGCGTTTCTATGGATGCCGGTATGTGGTTGGGCACAAGAATTGGTGGACCCGGGCGAAGAAGAAGGGCCCGGTGCTGCTCCGGTGGCAAAAGTCGGGAATACGGACTATAAAACGTTGAAAGAAGCTTTCGGGGCTGCACCAGCCAATGCGCAAGTAGACTTGCAAATCAGCCTCACCCAAAAAGAAGCGGTAACAGCAAATGCTACGACTCTCAACCTGAATAACCTGACACTGACAGGTGAAGAGAAAGCCGGTTTTAGCATGACTGGAAAACTGACTGTCAAGAATGGAACGCTGAAAGGCGCATTCACCGTAACTGACCTGGCGAATTTTGTAGCCGGTACAGATGTTACCTTGGTAGATAATGTGAATATTATTTCCGGTGGCAAGTCTTATTACCGTGTGTTGATAGACCTGGATGCTTATACGGATGCTACAGCTCCTACACGCAATAAGGAGGAGGTTATTTATTCAAAAGTCGATGATCAAACTCTTTGCTGCTGGTTGGAAGCCGACCAGGCTGCCTATCCGATCATTCTGAAAGGAAACGGTGTAGGATACCAAACGGTTCCTGTCTCTATCCAGGCACATGGAAGCAACACGTTTACACTGACACCGATAGAAGTTCCGGAAGAAGAAAAGTACAGCATCACTTGGGCTGAAGTGCCTGGTGGAACGCTGAAAGTCATGATCGATGGTCAAGAAGTACAAACCGGAGAATATGTAGCCAATTCACAGGTTATTATCGAAGCAACACCTGCTGAAGGTTACACGAACCCTATTTTATATATCACTCGCAAATCGGAAGGTACTCCGATCGATATTACAGAACAAAAGTCATTTATCTTGAACGACAATGTAGAAATCTTGGTTACTTTCAAAAAATCTCCTACAGTAGGTCCTGATCCGGAGAATCCGGATGGCAATGCTCCGGACATCAAGATTCTGAATCCGAAACAAGCGTTCGTTTATAATGGCGAGCCGCAGGCGTTTACGTTGACGACGAGTCCGGAGAATGCGTTGGAAGGTGCAACAATCTCTTATACATTAGACGGTACACCAGTTAATAAACCTACTGATGCAGGAATATATGACGTGATCATCAAACGTTCGGCCGATATGGATTTGGCAGCAGTGAATTGTACGCTGCCTGGTGGTTTAACCATCGAAAAGGCGGAAGTTTTCTTCAAATTGAATGAAGGCAAAACCGGTTTCACTCTGAATGCAGACGCTCAAACAGCGACACTGAATGCGGGCGATTATCACGTCTATATGTTGGTTGATGGTAAAGAAGTAAAAGTTGAAGGTTCATTCGCTTGGGGTGAAGGTCAGGGGACTGCCATCAACGGCAATGTACTGACAATTGCTGAAAGTGGTATTTACGAGGTGGTTTTCACTCCTACAAAAGTAGAGAACTACAAAGAAATAGCACCAATCACCTTGCCGATCGAATTAAAAGAAGGTGATTTGAAGGACAAAATGCGTACAGTAACGGTTTCCGTAATCAATACGTACAATCCGGCCGATGACGATGAAGTACGCATTTACAACGGAAACCTGTTAATGGCAACTGCTACCTTATCAAATAAAGCAGAGGTTGAGTTTTATGAAGGCCAAAAGCCTACGTTCCGTGCCTTCCCCGGCGAAGGTTGTGCTTTTGTAAAGTATCTGATCGGAGACGAGCAGATTAATAAACAGGATTATACGCCTGAAACGTTTGATGTAGACCTGGTAGTTGAGGGACATTTCGGAGAAAAAGGCGATTTGGAATCATTAAGTCCGACGTTTGAAGCCCCGAAGGAATTGGTTTACAACGGACAGTCGTATGCCAATTCCTTCAGAATCTTGCAAGCAAAGGTGTATAGCAATTGGATTTTCAATTATACGAAGAATAATAAGATCGTTCAACCGATCAATGTAGGTGAATATACATTAGTTGTATCTCGTCCGGCAGATAGCAAGTATCAGGCATACACATCTGAACCGATGGCATTTAAAATAACGAAAGCTACTCCGACAGTTGTAGCGGATGAGATAACAGGTGCTTATCCCGGTTTGGAATTGAAGGATTTAAAGTTGAGTGGTACGGCTACGGTTGAAGGCTTGGGTACGATCGCCGGTACGTTTGAATGGGTAGAGCCTGCAACGGTTATCAAAGAAGGAGAGAACAAGGTTAAGTTTAAATTTACTCCGAAAGATGAGGTTAATATTAACTCTGTGACTGATCTGGAATTGACAATAACAGCAAGTAAAGAGAATATACCTGATTTCGTATCGGTGTCTTACAATAAACCGTTAGGTGGTACGCTGGTTGTTGTGTATGAAGAAGAGGGAGATAATCACTTCCAGGTGATTCCTTCCGGTACAAAAGTTCCTACCGGTACAAAAGTTCGTATCTTTGCTTATCCCGCTGATTATTTTGAGTTGGCAAGCCTGACAGTTAACACGGAAGATGTATTAAAAGACCTGGTCAACAACAAGTATGTAATTGTTCGTGAATTGAAAGTTGATACAGATATTCATGCGAACTTCCGTTTCACAGGCGAAGAACCGACAGATCCGGATAATCCCGATAATCCTGACAATCCGGATCTGCCTGATAACCCGAATTTGCCTGACAACTGGCCCGACAATTGGCCCGACAACTGGCCTGATAACTGGCCCGATAACTGGCCTGACAATTGGCCCGGTAACGGTGGCGGATTAGGCGAACAAAATAAAGACTATACTATATTGGTTCGTACGACCGGCCTGGGTAGCGTAACTCCTGGTACGACTGGTGCCAACAGAGGAGAAAGCATCACATTCAAGATAGAGCCGGGCTACGGACAGCAGATTGTCGACGTCCGTGTGAATGGTAATAGTGTAGGTGCCGTTACTTCTTATCAGTTGAGGAATATTTATGCACATACAACCGTAGAGGCCGTATTCTCCAATATCAATGTTCCGGTATATACATTGACTTCCAAGGTGATCAATGAAAGGATCGGTTATGTGACTCCGACTAAGGTGCGCGTGACAGAAGGTAGCAATCATATCTTCATTGTTCATCCGAACAAAAACCGTACGATCGAGGATGTACAGGTCGGTACGGAGAAGGAGCTGAAGAGTATTGGTACGCCAACCAGCTACATTTTTACAGATGTAAAGGCCGATTCGCTTATTGTTGTCACTTTCCATAGCCCTGTTGCTAATGAATCTATTGAAGCATCCAAGTATCAGATCTATACGGAAAATGGTGCAGTGGTAGTTGATCTGGATCATGCAGCAGGAACAGTAAATATTTGTGATTTCAGTGGCCGTACTATTTACAGCAATCGGGAGGTACGTTCCATCACTCGTTTCCCATTGTCTGAAGGCTCTTATATTGTTACATTGATAATCGATGGTAAACAGTATTCGCAGAAAGTGTATCTGTTGAGCCGATGATGTCGGTAAGTTGATAAAGAAAAGGGGCAAAAGCGATTTTGCCCCTTTTGGGTTTAATAAGTATGTGGTTGTTTATCTTCCGTACAAATGTTTTGCCGAGGGAACAAATATGACATTCAGTTCCGGGTCCGGCATATCCGGATCTAACGGGAACATCGGGCGGATGATATTCTTATAAGGAAGTTTCTGGAAATCCTGGTCCACTCCTCCGCGCGTCAGTGCCATTACCCAATCTGCTTTCATATAAATCGCATTCGCAAGTGCACATACATAACCTCTGTTTTCTTCAGAAAGTATATTGGTTATTTTGCCGTTTGTCTGTTTTTCTACCCATTCATTTACCATTTCAATACTGTCATCGTTCGTAACCGATTGAGCAGTTCCTTGGTAGTCGCTTTGTATTTTCTTTTGATAGTCGTCGGCGAAATAAGCATTTTCCCCGCTGTCCTTGTTAAACCATATTGAATTTGCTATATCAATGCCCTTATTTTTGTTATCGGTTATTATTTGGCTGTATAAACTTGTATTCGGTGAATCAAATGCTTGCGTTATTTCTTGTTTTGTGTCCCCTACTGCCCCCTCTGACGCCATCATCATTGCCATTTCAAGCGAAAACGGAGATATAACATAGTTTTCGTCCTTAGGCAGATTTTCCATAAG
>ERZ825896.2617-NODE-2617-length-16840-cov-12.668752_pt1 | contig 16840 bp, 18 predicted proteins | sample MGYA00519858_ERZ825896 | MGnify/ENA primary metagenome ERZ825896 (study PRJEB31778, sample SAMEA3449214) | human gut metagenome | biome: human gut; feature: human-associated habitat; material: faeces | place: United Kingdom | collected 2010/2012 ...
ACAAGTAGAATTATTTAATTATATATAATTCTACAAAATTTTATAATAAATTGCCCAAAAATATTGACGATGTTAAAAATATCTTGTATACTAAGAATGTAAGATTGGTATTATATAGAATATATTAATACTGATTACGAATTGATTTATACCAATTACGAATTAGGTATTGACTGTTTTTGAAACTTAATTATTAATGTAATTAGATTATGTCTAATTATGTTGGTATTAGTCAGAATTTGAACTATTGATAATTGTATATTATTTAATGTTGCAAAATTGATATATCCAAAAATTATAAATAGTGTTTATAAACAATATATTTATAACCCTGTTTGACAAGAAATTGTTTAAATATGGCAATCATTAAAAGGTTATTTCAATAAGTTGATATATTTCGATGTGTTTAGATATTACGGATATTGTGCCTATACAATTAATATTGAAATGGTAGAAAGATAATTAATAATCGAGGTGAAATAATTTGAAAGGTGCAATAATTGGTGGATTAATAGCTGCAATTTTAGATATCGCTATTAATGTAGTTTCTGATAATTTAACGAATCCTTGGTCTTGGGTGGTGTTTATTATTGCAGTTTTTGTTTCAGCACTTGTTGGCAAAAATGTTGAAGGAAAAATTTCTCAAAAAGCATCTATGATTGGTAAAGAAAACGATATTCAGCAAGATTTAGAAACTCATGGATTGCAAACAGCACATACTATTGGTAAAAAAAATAGCGTTAAACAGAATATTAAAAAATAATTATTTCATAGGGTGTAAATATGAAGTTAAATCAAAAAAATTTATCTATAGGGATTGGAAATACTGTTAATCAAAATATCCTTCAAATTGATGGCAATGATTCTAATTTGCAGTCTTGCGTTTTGTATGGGAACCATAAAGATTCTCCTAGAAGCAGGTTGCAATTAGAATCTAATATCGATTTAGATGATGTTTTAATTGATACTTCTGAATTTAAGAAAAAACTCATATTATCCCAAAAATGGATAAAAAAAGCTCAAAATAAAGATGATTTTGGCTTACCTACTGATGATATTGGTTCAAAAAGTTGCTCCTGGTCATCTGCAGGATTATTATGGAGCAGTTGGCTTATAGATGGAAAGACTTATGATTGGTGGTTAAAATGTTTAAGATGGGTGATTTCTCAATCTAATAGCGATAATGGGATACCTATTGTTATTCGTGGTGATCATTCTATTACAGATGCAACTGCATTTACTTTAATGTGTTCTTCAGTTGAATGCAACCAATTTTGTAATGCTGCTAATAATATGTGTGATTGGATTTTAGATATGCAAAACAACGGAGGATGGAAGTGGCGTAGTGACGCCGAAAATTATAATTTTGTTTCAACTGGTCTTGCTTTGCTTTCTTTAAAAGTATATTATAACATGATTGGAAAAAATAAAGAAAGAATAGGCCATGCAATAAAAAACGGTTTGAGTTTTTTGATAAATAATAGAAATTTAGATGGTGGATGGGGAGGTTTTCCGGACGATATTTCACGCCCAGCAAATACTGGATTCGTGACATATGTTCTGGCAGCTATGGGTCAAAAAAAACAAGCTATTGAATCTCAGGAGTATTTGGAATCCAAATTCATTTCATCCATTGGTTGGTATAATAGTACCGATAGACCTGCATCGCATAATGTTACAAGACTTGGTGTTCCATATTCGTTAATCGGATTATCATCAATAAGTTCAAGTAACAAGCAATTATTAAAATCAGGTTTTGATATCCTTATATCTAGGTTTAATAATGGAGTTTATGAATTACCAGAAACTGTGGCTCGTTCTTGGCCAACTAGAGATTTTATATTTGCTTGTTCTTCTATAATAGCATAATGTTTTGATTGTTTATAAAAAGTGGGAGGACATTTATATGAGAAAAAAAACAGTAGTTATAACAGGTGCAAGTAGGGGGATAGGAAAAGCTATAGCATTAACTTTTGCTAAAAACAACTATAATGTGGTGATAAATTATAATACTTCATATGAAAAAGCAAAGTCTGTAATGGATGAAGTAAATCTTTATTCAAGTGGTATATTAATTCAAGCAGATGTGTCAAATGTAGAAGATGTTTGTAATATGTGCAAAACTATTAAGCAAAAATTTAAAACAATTGATGCTTTAGTTAATAATGCTGGTACCATTATTCGTCCTGGAAAATGGGATATTATATCAGATTTTGATTGGGATAGAACTTACCAAGTAAATGCCAAGGGAACATTTACTTGTATTCGTGCTATGAGAGAGTTATTTTCTGATAATACTATTGGACATATTGTTAATCTTGCTTCTACAGTTGGGGAAGCCGGAGGTGCGGGTGTAATTTCATATGGAGCTGCAAAAGCAGCTGTAATTAATATGACTTTGGCATTTGCAAAAGAATTTGCACCTAATATTGTTGTTAATGCCGTTTCTCCTGGAAATATCAATACAGATATGACCATGGAAGCTAATCACCAATTTATTATGCAGACTATAGAAAAAACTCCACTTAAGCGTTTGGGCGAACCTCAAGAAGTTGCCGATATGGTATATTTTTTATGCACAGATCATGCAAACTTTATTACTGGACAAATTATTGATATTGATGGTGGTTATTCATTGAGATGATAAAATAATTTTTTTTAATTAAAAAAATGAGGTGAGAACATGAAAATATGTTTTGTTCAACCAGATACAGATTATCAAATTGAAAAAAACAGACATGCTTTAGCAATGACATTTCCACAGCTAATAGTTGATTTAAACATTGAAAATTCAGACTATTGTATATATGTTGCTGGAAAAAGCACTATTTCGTTTTATGATTTTCTAAAAAAAATGGAACCTACACATGTATTTATAACATCCATAACTTCAACTTTTCCTTATGCAATTGAGTTTGCTTATATTGCAAAGCAGTGTAAATGCATTACAGTTTTAGGTGGCCTATTTGCTTCTATTAATTATAAGACAATCGCAAAATATTTTGATTGTTTTGATTATATTGTGTCCGGTCATCCAAATAGTTCTTTATTGTTGAGGATCAAGGAATTACCTTCAACACCGCAATATATTATATATTTAGGATACTCAAATTATTATAAGCCATTATATGATGTTATAACAGATAATAGATTTAGGAGTATATATAATTATACAGATACAGTTTGTTACGAATTAGCTAATGGATGTAATTATAACTGTTCTTTTTGTACAATGCGACATGCTTTTCCAAATCATGAAATAAAAAGGAGAAGCATTGATATTATACAACACGACATAAATAAATTGCATTTATGTTGGAATAAATTAAAACTTATTGATGATGATATTAGCCTTTCTATTAATATTCTTAAAGAATTAGATTTTAAAGATTTTAAAGAAGTTATTGCTGAAACTCGTTTAGATAACATTACAGAAAAAAACATGAGAATATTTCAAAAAGTTGGTATCACACACCTAATTGTTGGAGTAGAATCGTTTGATAAATCATTTTTAACATTAAGTGGAAAAACAAGATTTGCTCAAAGTTGGAATACTTACATAAAAAAGGTTATGAATCTTTGTTTAAAATATAATATAATTATTCGACCAGTATTTATGATAACAAATCCCAATACAACAATTGAGAGTTTAACTAAATGCAAGAAACAAATGAGTGACTGGATTCCGGAAAACAATGTCGAACTTCTTTGTTCGTTTTATACACCACATCCTGGTATGTCTGAAAAAAACGAATATCAAAATCTATTAACTCATAATTTAAAATATTTTGATCATCTTAATTGTATTTGGCTGCCCCCTTTAATTAAAAAAAATAATATTCATGAATTATGTGAAATATATGATGACATTGTATTTATAACAAAATCATCCGAGTATAATCCGAAGATCAAATTAACATTTGACGATGATAAAAAAATGGATTGTTTTTTTAGATAGAATTTTTATCTAATAAGGAGATAATAATGTGGGAAGATTTAAATACAGAATGGAAAAAATGCTTTTCTTTGGCCTGGCAATCATACTGTCATTGTAATAATCCAGTTGGAGCCGTTATTACTAACACAAAAGGGAACATTATAGCAATGAATCGAAATGGTGGCAAAACTATATTTCCAAAAAGAATGTCGCATGCTGAAATAAATGTTATATCAAATCTCAATAGTTATATAGATATGGAAAATCTCACTTTATATTCTACACTTGAACCTTGTGTTATGTGTTTTAGTACGATATATGTTCAAAAGATTAAAAGAATTCGTTTTGGATGTATAGATCCTCATGCAGGAGGAACATATCTTTATAAATCAAGTTCCTATTTTTCATTAAGAGAAATTGATATAAAGCAGTATGATAATCTTGAATTCCAATTTGTTAATGCATTAATTAATATTGTTTATGAAATGAATAATATGAAATCGAGAGATTTATTAGTGTATTTAGATGAATGGGAAAAAAGATTTCCATCATTAACAAAAATTGCGAATGTAATTTTTCAAAACAATAGATTGAAATCCTATTCTATTGAAAGCGATGTCAAACTAGTTTATAATTATATTGCTCTAATTGTCAAGCAATATCTATTATAATATAAAATTAATATGGAGGTTTTTACTATGTACATTACAAAAAAAAATGCAATTTTAAGAAATGCTGAGAGTGCTAAGATTTGGAATTATGTTACTGAAGATTCTGGTGCTTCATTTAGCGTTGCATTTGCTGAAGTAGACGGTGATCATCCCGAATCTATCAGTAATCGTTCAGATAGATGTTATATGTTTGTGGATGGCAGTGGGGTGATGCGTGTAGGTGAGAATACATATAATGTCAATGGAGGCGATGTAGTTTATATTCCTAAAAGGATAAAACATTCGCTAAGTGGGAAAATAACATATTACTTAGTTAATAATCCTCCCTTCAGAAAAGAAGAATAAAATTTCAAGTTACTGAAGACAAGTATAAATGTACTGAGAATGAAATTTCAATATTTGAAATTAGTAAAAAAGATCTTCAGTTTGATGTAAAAGAATTCTATAATGGATTTTTTTCTGGTGGTAAAGATTATAATTATATAGAACTAACTGCAGTTTCTGGAATGAATAGGGATGATAACCGAATTTATGAAGTCATAAAAAATCTACTAGAAACTATTTGTGAACGAATAATAAATGAAATAGTGAATTACGTTGGCGTTTTGAACCCCCGTGTTCCAAGCGTCAATTTTTTATGCCGTAAACATATGTATTTGCGATGTTTCCAGCATAAAGCTTTTTGTAGGATTCCAAATTGAGATTAAAAACAGTTGAAAATCGAAAGTGAAATCACAATCGGTTCTCTTGACTCATAAGCTGCTTTAAAAGTTGTTTTAGTAAGTTGTGTGCTGTTTTTTACGGCTATTTTATAACTTATTACTTGTCTGGAAAATAAATCGAGAATTACGCATATATAGTATGTGGTTTTGTTTAATTTGAAGTAAGTAACATCACTGCACCATACCTGATTAGGAGCAGAAACATTAAATTGTTGTTTAAGCAAATTTCTTTTTCTTGGCCTTTTGTTAAGTTTATTATATACTTTTTTAGAGTCAGTACGCATACTGAATAAATTCATTTCAAACATTAATTCTGATACCAGATGTTCGCCTGCTTTATAGCCTTTGTTTTTTAAAACAGCGGCAATTTTTTTAGATCCATAAATTTGTCCGCTTGAATCAAATATGTCTTTGATAATAGGTCTCAGTTCTTCTCGCTTTTTAGCAGCAAGTGTATTTTCTTTTTTGTTTCTTAAAATATGATTGTAAAAAGTACTTCTGGATACCTCCAAAGAATCGCATAATACATGGACACTGTACTTCCCGTATAGTTTTTCAAGTTCATAAAGCTTGTCTTTTAACGGTGAATTTACTGTGCAATTAACTGACTTAAGAATTTTAATCATATCTGATTGGCGTTTTACTGTTTGCTTAAACTGATTGGTTTCACGACGAGTAAAACTTTTTTCTTTCGAAAGAACTTCTGATTTGTACAAATTAATCCAATTGTACACTGTGCTTTGCGAAATGCTAGCTTCAACAGCTATAGATTTAACTGATTCACCAAAAAAGTATCTGTCTACAAATTTTTGTTTTTCTTTAATTGTGAATGTTTTTGTCATAATAACAACTCCTTTAAATTTTGTAGAGTTATTATAGCATAACAATTAAACATTTATTAAGTTTAATATTGTGAAATGTAAATTTGTAATATTTTCTTATATGTTGTTGAAATTTAAGGGATTTTTTTGTACAAATTAATCCAATTGTACATTGTGCTTTTCGAGATACCAGCTTCAACAGCTATAGATTTAACTGATTCACCAGAAAAGTACCTGGCTACAAATTTTTGTTTTTCTTCGATTGTGAATGTTTTTGTCATAATAACAACTCCTTTAAATTTTGTAGGGTTATTATATCATGAAAAGAATAGTATTTTTATTATGTGCGGTTATAATGTGTGTAGTTAAAAGAAAAATGTTATTATGATTAGCAATTTTCTATAATATATATGAAGTTGAGCGTTAATCAAAGATTATATTAATTGTGAAGAAAGGGAATGTATACATATGATTAATAAGTATGAAGTAATCAACTTTTATCGTATGTAAAATATATTTTTTAATGATAGAAGGGGAGTGTTAAAAATAGAGATCAGACCGTAGTATATGATTTTGAAATGAAACTTAGTAATTTAGAATAAGAAAATTCAGATATTAAAAGAACAATATAAATCAAAATGATAAACCTAACGCTATTCAACATCATGTTTAAATAGCGTTATCCTTATACAAAGAAATTATTTAATAATTGATTATGTTAATGCTTTGAATCATTGCGTTCTAAGCATTTATTTTTCGATTTAATATTATTGCATAATATTAACAAGTAGAATTATTTAATTATATATAATTCTACAAAATTTTATAATAAATTGCCAAAAAATATTGACGATGTTAAAAATATCTTGTATAATAAAAAACATAATACTGGAATTAAATGGTATGTATTAATACAAATTACGAATTGATTTATACCAATTACGAATTAGGTATTGACTTTTGTTGAAACTTAATTATTAATGTAATTAGGGGCTAATTGTGTTGATATTAGTCGAAATTTGGTTGAACTATTGATAGTTGTATATTATCTTATTGAAGAAAATACCAGATTAGCTTATGTCTTTACAAACTAAGGTATATATGTATTATTTTTAATCAATTTTATGTTAAATACATAAATATGAATAATAAAAATATTCGGTTAAAATTATTTTAAATCTAAATAAAAGTGGAGGAAAATAAAATGAAAATTATTGACAAAGTGGCATTCTTATTTCTGAAAGATGGAAAAATTCTTAGTACTCGTTCCAAAGGGAAAGATAAATATTATATTCCTGGTGGCAAGCGAGAAGGGGCAGAAACGGATATAGAAACATTAGTTAGAGAAGTAAAGGAAGAACTTAGCGTTGATATTATTGAATCTTCGGCAAAATTTTATGGAATTTTTGAGGCACAAGCACATGGTCAGGCAGAAGGAATATTAGTAAAAATGACTTGCTATATGGCAGAGTTTGAAGGAGAGTTAAAAGCTGATTCTGAAATCGCTGAAGTTGTATGGCTGACATGCGAGGATATGGAATTGATTTCTCCTGTTGATAAACTTATCTTTGCTGATTTGCATGAAAAGGGTCTTCTTAATTAATGAATTTTTATGCGACAGGGGCTTCTGCTGTTTTAATTATGTTAAATTATAGAAGATTTTGATATTATGTCATTTAATTTTCGAGAGAATTTCTTGTGAATTTGCTATATAAACTTAGCGGATTTACTATTATAAGGAGATTAATTAGAGAGGTATTCAAATGAAAATAAGGAACGATTCAATAATGACAACTTGGACACAAAGCCTGGAATATTTGATAGATTGTCAAGATGTTGTTCCAACGGAAAGAAATTTAGATACTTATGAAATAAGAAATGCTGTTTTGGAAATTGAGAAACCTTTAAAAGGGCGAGATAAGTTATTGGCATTTGAGAAGAAGCGAGGACATGATTATAGTGAAGGAAAATATGTAAATTATTGGAAAAATGTTGATGAAAAATTAAAAAAATTTCCTAAAACAAGTATTGCACAACTTGATATTATTACTGAAAAGCTAAATATTAGTCCATATAACAGACATGGATATGCATCTATATGGAATCCTTCTGTTGATTTAAAAAAACCATACCCTTCCTGTATCATTGGGATATATTTTATGGTGAGAGATGAGAAACTAAACATGACCGCAATGCTTCGGAGCAATGATGCGTGGGGACAAGCACTCAATGATATGTATGAATTGGTGAAGCTTCAAGAAAGAATTGCAATGAAATTGCAATTCGAGGTGGGAATATACACACATTTTGCGATTAGTTATCATTTATATACCAAAGATTATATGGATGCACAATTATATTTAAAGGAATATCACAATGGCAAGTAATGCATTAATGGTAAATGTAAGTAAAATTACAGATTGCGATTATGAAAGCATTATTCAATCACTGATTACAAACGTTGATGAGGTATGGATAAATGCTCTTTCGCTAGAAATAAATACGGAAATCATAACAAAAAAACTTTTAGGTCTTAAGGAGGCAGGACTTATTAAGTTTTGGGACTATGAGTTAAGTTTGCATAAAAGCACTTTGTCAACGATAAACCGAGTTATTACTAGTGAAGAGTATGAACAATCCAATATTTGTATTCAGGAAATGATGCAAGATGTTATAAAAAATACTACAACTCAGCAGTCTGATTTTACAACATTTAATATTGAAAAGAAAAATTTACTATCAAATTTTATGATTGCAAAGTATTGTGATGCAGATTCTTTAATACAACGAAACACTACAAGAGTTTCAGTTTCAACAAGGAAAGAAGATTTGTTTCAAATATATTCACAGAATTTATTTAATCAAACAAATATTTATTCTGTGTCGGAACTTTCAATTGAAGAAATATTGGAATTACGCAAATACTCAAAATATTTTAGAGGGAAAATTCAAGAATATATTGATAAAAGGCTTATTAACGGAACCATACCTATTTCAGTAATTCGTCAAGATTGTGAATTGATATCAAGGGAATACTGCGAAGAGATTAACTCTAGAATAAAGGGTGGAGCAACTGCATTTGGAACTGGAACGGGAATAGCACTCGATATTGCTTCTATCTGGTTAGTCCCTGTAACCTTGTATTCAATTGGACAGAAACTTTGGGATTCGATATTTCATAAAGATCAGAGGGGGGTTGTAATGTATTTAACTACATTGCAAAAAAGCAAGGGTATTAATATGAGTGTAGGAGTATCAAAATGACATTATTAAAAGCTCTTCGAGATGAAGGCATTGAAAAGATTGTTATAATGCCAGATTCGCTTATCTCAAAATGTATTGATCCATATCAACCAGAAAAGCAGGAAATTGATTGTATACAAGTTTTAAATGAATCAGAAGCAGTTTGTATATGTTCAGGTTTGAATTTAACAGGGATATGCTCAGTTTGCGTGATGGAAAATTCAGGAATTAGGAGCGCATGTGATATTATTTCAAGGTTTGAACTTGCTCACGGCATACATAATATATTTATCTTGACAAACCGTGGAGAAGTGGGCGAAGAAAATTGGTGGGGGATTTACCACAATGAAGTAACAGATGAAATTCTTAAAACTCTTCAAATAAAAACAATTTTAGTAAAAACTATGAATGAATTTCAACGTGCAATTCATAATTCTATAAAAACATTTAAAACGGAGCAAGCAAGTGTTGCTATTTTATTAGAGTATTCTTTTTTTAAGGAGATATAATGAACACACAAGAAGCAGTATTAATTATAAAAAAATTTTTTGACTCTAAACATCTTGGTATATGTTCTATGGGAAGAACAGCAGAAGAAGTATATCATAATATAATTAATAATCAGATTTTGTTTTTGGACTGCATGGGAAGCGTGACAGGAACCGCTATTGGAGTAGCGCTTGGTTGTCAAGAAGTTTGGGTAGATGCTTTAGATACAGATGGCAGTTTTATGTATGTTCTTTCGATTTTACATATTATTTCGTCTAAAAAAGATAAATTGAAAAAATTAACCATTTTTATCTTTGATAATCAAAGCTTGGAATCAGGAGGAGGCTGGTCTAGTAGAGATGCTGAGTTGAACTGGAATAGTTTATGCAATGCTTGGGGTGTCTCTTGTATCATTATTGAAAATGCTATTGAGTTTGAGCATTTTATGGTAAACAGAAAACGCCTAGATGAGCCTCAAGTTGTGGTGCTAAAAATTAAAAATAAAAGCATTGTGAATACTTGCAAGAAAAATATAGATGGTCGGGAATCAAAATACATGTTTAAAAGATATATTAATGACAACATAAGGGAAGGAATAGTTAAGCCGTGCACCAAAAATTGAATTGCAATATTGTTAAATTAATAAAAGAAAATGATAGTACGATTTATAAAATCGGAGAAGAGAAAGCTTATATTGTATCTAATGCTGATACAAGGAAATTATTATGCAATCCAGAGATAATAGGGTACAATATTCAGCAAAAATTATTGTTACCAAGTAAAGATGTTTTATGTTTTCTTAATGAGACGATTTTTTTGAATAATATAAATATAGTCAATATTTTGAGGGGAGGATTAAATTTTCCTCTTGAAGCAGCATGTTTTGATATCGGAATAGACATCGATGAAATTAGCTTTTTGACCAGTGAGAGGGTTTTTTTGGATAATAAAGTTTCAAGAATAGAATCAAAATATCGAAAGATAGCAAATGTACCAAATGCAACAATTATAATTGGCGATATCATCGCTTCTGGAGAAACTTTTTATAATGCTATAAGATATCTTGTAGAAAAATATGTATACGATAAAAATCAAATTAATAAAATAGTCGTTTTTACAATTGGAACAAATAATACATTTAATATGATTCATAGACTTGAACACAAATTGAAAGAGCGATGGCCAAATTTTCAGGGTATATATGTAGTTTTTCTTGAAGCAGTTTTTACAACATATACTTCATGCGGTATAACAAAATTAAATCTACCTTATGTAGATTTTACTTTTAAAGGTGGTGTACTGGCACCAGAATATAGAAAGGAGCTATTAGAACGATTACATATTCTTTTTGAAAAATGTGCCATATATGATGGTGGTGCACGAAGATTTGAAAAGAATATACACATTGATGATACTATTAATTATTGGAAGAAATTGTGCTCCGTTTCTGACAATATAAATATTGAAGAATTCTATAATGAAAAAATGGGATATGGATTTAATGGCTTATTTCCAGACTTATTTGAATGGATTAAATTGAATAATTATGAGAAATTGGATGAAGTAGAGATTGTAAATTTGTATCATTATGAAAAATCTTATTATGAGAAATTACAAGACTTTAATCTATCTGATATAGCAAAATATAGATATAATGAATTAATGTATTATTATCATATTTAATAAATTTCAGAGGTGTGATTTATATTAGATGAAAAGATATTTTAAGAATATCGGACCAGGAGCAATTATTACAGCGGCATTTATTGGCCCTGGCACAGTCACTACTTGTATTAAATCAGGTTATGAAACGGGATATTCACTATTGGGAATTATGTTTTTTGCTATTTTAATAGCAATATTTATTCAAATTTTTGCTGCAAAAATAGGAATTATAACTCAAATAGGCATAAGTAAGAATATCAGAGAAAATACACATTCAATAGTTGGCAAAGTGTTTTCCGTTCTTTTGATTGTCTTAGCCATTTTTGTGGGAAATAGTGCTTTTGAGGTGGGGAATATAACCGGTGCTGTAATTGGATTAACGGGAATAATAGGGAATGGATTCGTTGCAGTTAAAGTATTTGCTATTTCAACAATTGTTTTTGTATTACTTTGGTGTGGAAAGTATGAGAAAATTGAGAAAATTCTTGGAATCGCAGTTTTAGTAATGACAGTTTGTTTTGTTGTTGCAGCCATTTTATCAAAACCAAACATAGGTCAAATTCTTAAGGAAGTGTTTAGTTTTAAAATTATAAATAAGAATATTATGATGGTTGGTGCATTAATTGGAACTACTGTTGGTCCATATAGTATTTTTTTGCATTCTGAAACTGCAGCCGAGCGCTGGCATAGTCCTAGTGATGTGAAATATATGATTTTTGATACAATAGTATCAATTGGAGTAGGCGGTATAATTTCCTGTTGCATTATGATTGTTGCGGCTGCTACAGCAAAAGAGTTACAAATTTCGGAAATGACAATTGGAAATTTTGCAGTGGCGTTATCCGCGTCGATTGGGAACAGCGGTCAATTTATTTTTTACTTAGGTTTGTTGGCCGCAGGAATAACTTCTGCCATTACTGCTCCATTAGCCGCTGCTTATACTATTGTAGGGATTTGCTTTTCTGAAAAAATAGATAAACAAGAATGGAAATTTAAGGCGGTGTGGATTTTAGTATTAATTATTGGTGCAATAGTGTCAATAGTATGGGAAAATAGTCCTGCAGAAGTAATAGTAATAGTTCAATTTGCTAATGCTGTTATTTTGCCAATTATAATGATTTTTCTTTATAAATGCCTTAATAGTAGACGAATGAATGAATATAAAAATAATGTATTTATGAATTTCATTTTATTTTTGATAATCGTAATATGTTTTTTCTTAAGCATTAGAAATATATTTCGGATATTTTAAATAAGTATGTGCGATCTTGATAAGCCTAATGCCATTTGAATATTCAAGTCAAAATGGCATTTTTTTATCAAGAAAACTTTTATCATAGGACGTTTCCGTCATATTTTATTTTTGGACAAATTCATATCTTAAAGATAAAAATTGTAAAATTAAAAAGTCAAATATGAAAAGTTAAAATCTGAACCCCTTATTCCACTAAACCATGTCATCTATTTTGTCAGAGCTTTACATATTGTGACTATAAAAAAGATGAATAGTTCGCAAAGCCCGTAGCTACGGGCTTTTTTGCTGCTCTGACGGCGAAAAATCAAGGTTAAAAACCATGGATGAATGAACCCAATAAGAAGGATTCGAACCCGCGATTTTTTAATATTTCAGAATTCAGAGGCATATTTGAGAAAAATAATCTCAGATATGCCTTTTTTCATATGTAGAATAGTATACAAAGGTTTAAAAGCCGTTTTGTCTAATATCACAATTTTAAGTGATATTAAACAAAGCGGCTTTTTTGTATTTCTGGGGGTGAATTAAAAAAACCGCTTAAATATATTTATGGAGGAAGAAAATGAAAAAATTAAAATTAAACAGTACGCTCAATCACAAGCAGAGCAATTACAAAACATACGAAGTTGAAGTAGAAAAAGTAATCACGCTCTACGGCAGAAGCTTTGAGAAGTTAAAAAACCACACGTTGAACGACAATCCATATATTGCCGAGTATTGTGATTTGATGTACATCGACAGCAATGATGTTGCCCATTGTTTGCTATTTCTTGACTATGACACCGGAGACGGCATTATTGCAGAATCCGAGGGCAGCGGATACGCCCGCAAACCGCAGTTTATCCCCAATGCAAGAGCGCTGCTGGAGAGCAATGAACTGACCGCCGCTGAAACACGGCTGCATAGCAGTCTGAGAAAAATCGCTGACAAAATCGCAGAACTGGCTCACTGCGGTGAAACAAGTTTCACTTTTGACGAACTGCTGGAAGAATTCGACCTGGATTTGAAGTCACTCCTGCGTGATGCGGTGACGGCAATGCTCCGTGAGCGCGAGGACATTCAGATGGCGGAAAGTCAGTCCATCGAAGTTCCCTTTCAGCCGGATATCACAGTTGAAGTGAAGCCTACTCAGGAACTGACGCTTTATTGTCCTCTGCGCATCGTCAGGGAGTATGACGAATCCGATTATGAGTTTGACGAAGAAGTCATGGATGAGATGGAGGAAATTCCCTCAAAGTATGCAGTAGACTGTGCAGATGAAATCAACGATTTCATTCAGGATTACTCTGAACCGGAAGAAGAAAATCGTGGATTGATGGTGTATTTTGACAATAATCCGGCAGTCAGCGAAAAAGTTTTCTCGGCAATTCCATCTGTCAGGGAAATCAACGGTGAACTCATGGGTGTGTTTGAATGCCGGATTGTCGGAGAACTGACTGACAGCGAACTGGAAGAACTGCGTAGTTATCTAACCGGTCAATGTTCGGATGGCTTTTTTGAGGGCATGGAGCAGCATCCGATCAAAACCGCCGATTACGGCGAGATTTATGTCAGCTTCTGGGATGATGGCAAGGACTGGTCGCTGCAGACGGAAGAAGAAATGGGTTTTGAGCAGACCGAAGATTTATCGGAAGAACCCGGTATGAGCATGACGATGTGAGGTGAATTATGTACAACAGAAGAAAAGTTGAAATGATGAAAGAAAGATACCCCAAAGGCACAAGAATATGCCTTGACAGCATGGAAAACGATCCACAGCCGATTCCATCAGGCACAAAAGGAACGGTAATTGCAGTTGATGACGCCGGTCAGTTATTAATGAAATGGGACAACGGACGTTCCCTTTCTCTCATTCCCGGCGAGGACAGATTTCATGTAATTCAGCAGGAGGAAAATCTGTCTGAGGAAATGGAAAAAACTGAAGGGCTGTCAGAAAATTTTGAAATGAACATGACAATGTAGCGGTTAAGTTTTGAAAAAGACTTAGCCGCTTTTTTATTATCCAAAAAGAAAGGAATGGTCAGATGATACGAGTATTCGACGCATTTTCGGGCATCGGAGGCTTCCGTTCCGCTCTGGAAAGGGTCGGAGGTTTTAAAATTGTGGCATGGTGCGAAATCGACAAGTTCGCACAGAAAGCCTACAGAACGCTGTATGACACGGGAGATGAGCAATTTTATGAAAATATCAGAAATATTAACGCCGGAGAGCTTGCGGACTTTGATCTCCTTACCGGAGGTTTCCCTTGCCAGCCGTTCTCGGTCTGCGGCGCAAGAAAAGGCTTTGCAGACGAGCGAGGCGATCTTTTCTTTGAACTTGCCCGAATTCTTGAAAGCAAAAGACCTCGCTATTTTTTGTTTGAGAACGTACCCGGACTCATGGGGATTGACTCGGGGAGAACTTTTGCCAAAATCATTGAAACGCTTTGCGAATTGGGGTATTGCGTGGAATGGCGTGTGTATAACAGCGCCGATTATCTTCCCCAAGTCCGAAAGAGAGTATATATTGCAGGATGTCTTGGAATCAATTGTTCCGGAAAAATACTGGCTTTCGGCAGAAGCGACAGCGAAAATAGCAGGAAAACTGAACAAATAATCGGTGGAAGTCAGGGTTCGAGGGTTTATGCTCCCGATGGACTTGCGGTAACGCAATGTAGCGGTTCGGGAGGTATGGGCGGTAAAACAGGGTTGTATTTTATCGATTATAATTCTCCGCCGAATTTAACGGATACAGCAAGATGCATAACCGCACGGCAGGACAGCGGAGTGAGTAACCACAAAGGCGAACACTCCGCTGTTTTTGTGGATGATGCGCCGAGAGCAATCATCAATCCTTTTAAGGAGCATACCCGTCAGAACGGCAGAAGAATAAAAGAGCCTAATGAGCCGATGTTTACGCTAACCGTCACGGACAGGCACGGTATAGTTCATCATGGCAGGATAAGACGTCTCATGCCCATAGAAGCATGGAGGCTTCAGGGCTTTACAGATGAGCAGTTTTATAAGGTTCAGACAATCGGAATGTCCGACGCACAGTTATATAAACAGGCAGGAAACGCAGTGAGCGTACCTGTTGTTGAGGACATTGCAAGAAATTTATTGAAATTTGATGAGGAAATAAATAATGGAAAATATGATTAAAATTTTTGAGAGTGAAGAGTTTGGTCAAATCAGGACGGTGATAAAAAACGGCGAACCGTTGTTTGTGCTTGCAGATGTATGCAAAGCGCTTGAAATCAGCAATTCAAGAATGGTTGCCGGTCGTCTGGACAGCGATGAGCTGATGTCAGTTAAACTGACATCAGGTGGACAGTGCCGAGAAATGACGGCAGTTAGCGAAAGCGGACTTTATGATGTAATTCTTAGAAGTGACAAACCACAGGCGAAGCCTTTTCGTAAATGGATTACAACTAAGATACTCCCAACGATAAGGCGCACAGGAGGTTACGTCGCCAACGAGGATATGTTCATAGAAAACTACCTCCCCTTTCTTGAAGAACCATACCGAAATCTTTTCCGTCTGCAGATGACCGCTATCAACAAACTGAATGAGCGAATCCGTCACGATGAACCGTTAGTTGAGTTCGCAAATCAGGTGTCGAATACCGATAATCTTATCGACATGAACGCAATGGCGAAGCTTGCTGTGGAAGAAAATATCCCAATAGGCAGAAACAGGCTGTTCCGCTGGCTGCGTGAAAATGAAATTCTTATGTCAGACAATCTGCCGTATCAGAAGTATATCGATCGTGGATATTTTGCGGTGAAGGAGTCCGTTTTTGAAACTCCGACTATGACAAAGACTTATCAGCAGACATTTGTCACCGGAAAGGGGCAGCGATACATTATCGGCAGACTTAAAAAGGAGTTCGGGAATGAGGATTAGACGAACTGACAATAATATGAATGGTGGTGAGATTATGCTTGGATTTATACTTGGTTCGCTCTTCGGCGGTACGGTCGGTGTATTTACAATGGCGCTGTGTGGTGCTATACTAAAAAAGTGGACAGCAAAAAGCGAAAGATGGTATAATAATA